>ERZ772876.3915-NODE-3915-length-10283-cov-3.784122_pt1 | contig 10283 bp, 11 predicted proteins | sample MGYA00580584_ERZ772876 | MGnify/ENA primary metagenome ERZ772876 (study PRJEB29015, sample SAMEA2737728) | human gut metagenome | biome: human gut; feature: human-associated habitat; material: faeces | place: China | collected 2012 ...
TGCCGAAGTGCCGGGTTTGGGGAGACTCCCCAACAAGCCGTTTTTCGGGTTTTGGCCGCAGGGCAAAATTTGAAAAACGGGCAAGTGTGGCCACGCCTGCCTGCTTGCCGTTTAGTGAATACGCTTTGTGGCCCTGCTTATCTTACGGTTTCTTAAGGCGGGATCGGCTTTCAGCGGGTAGGAATTCATGATATAATGAAATAAAACAAATACCTGGTTGTTTGATTGTTTTCGTCGAATATAAACGCAATGTGCGGAGGAACTGTTTATGAAAAAAGTGTTCCGTTATACGGCATGTGGCTTATTCGGGATTATCTTGGTTGCCTTCATTTGCTGTGCGATTCCAAAGAACTCCACCTGCGACTTTAGAGGGTATGTGGAGGAAATCCAAACTGACAAGCAGGATGCCTGTATATGGATCACCATCTCCGAGGCAACGAATGAAAATTCCCACATCAAATTAAAAGTCACAGAAAAAACGTCCATCAAAAATCTCGATGGCAATGGTATATCCGCAGACCAGATTCAAATTGGGAATATGCTCGATACGAATGTTCACGGCGAAAAAGCGGATGACACCTATTATCAAGCGAACTGGGTAAAGATTTATAAGTAAAGATAAATGCGTTCAGAGGGGTCTATGATGGAAAAGACGATATTGCTGGTAGAAGATGACGTATTTATACGCAACAATGTTTGTAGCCTTTTACAGCAGGAGGGGTATCATACGGCGGCGTGTTCCTCTCTGGAGGAAGCGAGGATAACGATGCGGCAGTGCGTCCCGGATTTGGTGATTCTCGACGTTCTGCTGCCGGACGGTTCCGGCTTTGATCTCTGCCGGGAAATCCGGGAAAGCTACAAAGTGCCGATTTTGTTTTTGACCTGCTGTGACGAGGACGAGGATACGGTAAAAGGCTTGGAGTGCGGCGGGGATGATTATGTAGCCAAGCCGTTCCGGGCCAAGGTGCTGCTGTCCCGGATCATGGCCTTGCTTCGCCGTACACAAATCGGGCAGGGGGATGATTTGCAGGCAGGCGTTTTTCACTTCGACCATGCCAAAAGAACCTGCCGGTTAGAGGGAGAACCGCTGGCTTTAACACCGATCGAGTACCGCATTTTATATGCGCTTGCCAAAGACGCCAATACTCTGGTTTCCAGGGACGCCCTGCTTCATGCGGTGTGGGAACTGGGATGCGCCTACATGGACGAAAACACCCTGTCGGTACATATCAGCCGCCTGCGTGGTAAACTGGGAGGACACAGCGATAAACTGACGACCGTCCGTGGCGAGGGATATGTGCTGAGGTGCGACCATGAATAGCGTGTGGATTGCTCTTTTCTGTGTGCTGTCGGCCGCCGTGGGTGCCGCGGCGGGCTTGTTTTGGGAAAGGCGGCACTATAACCGCAAAATCCAAAAGCTGAATCTTACCCTGGATACGATTATGCACGGCGATTTATCGCCGGACTGGTCGCCCTATCAGGAGGGTGAGCTCAGCCTATTGGTGAGCCAGTTGGAACTGCTGGTAAAACGAACGGCGCATATGGTGAACCAGCTAAACGCCGAAAAGGGTACGATCCATGACTTTATTGCCGATATATCCCACCAGATTAAGACGCCTTTGACGGGCTTGTTATCCTATCTGGATTTGCTGGAAAGAGCGGAAACGGATTCCGACAAAAAAGAGCAGCTTGCCGACTGTATTTATTTGGCGGAGCGGATGAACGAATTGGTGCGGACGCTTTTGGAACTGGCGAAGCTGGATTCCGGTTCGGTTCGGCTGCGCATCGAGAGTGTCCCGGCTGTAGACCTGCTTCATGCGGCCGAGCAGGCGGCGCTGGCGGCCCGGCCGCAGGCGGAGGGGTGTTTTTCCACCATCGCAGAAGAGGGGCTGATGCTCCGCTGTGACCGCAAATGGTTTCAGCAGGCGCTTGTCAACGTACTCGTTAACGCTTTGGACTATTCGCCCGCTGGTGCGCCGGTGCAGATCACGATAAAGCAGAGCGGTGGTGTGACACTCCTGAAAGTCCTCGATCACAGCGGCGGCGTTGCGGAGGCGGATCTGCCGCATATATTCCAGCGCTTTTATCGGGCCAAGGGTTCTAAAAAAGACGGCTTCGGTATCGGGCTTTCCATGGCAGAAAGCATCGTCGGCCTTCACAATGGCCATCTGCGTGCGGTCAACGAGGGAGACGGCCTGGCGATGCTTTTTACTCTGCCGCTGCTGCCCTGTGCGGAACATTATGAGAACTGCAACCTTACGACTTCTTAAGTTGTAAGGTTGCTTTTATACCGGTATAGTGAGATTAGAAACGCAAACGTATATAAGAGCGGAGGGATCATATGGGCATCCTGGTACAGACAAAGGGCCTGTCTAAAACTTATGGAAAAGGCGAAAATGAGGTGCAGGCCTTGAAAGAGTGCCGTCTGTGTTTTGCAGAGGGCAGCTTTACGTCCATTGTGGGGCGTTCCGGTTCGGGGAAATCCACGCTGCTGCATCTGCTGGGCGGTCTGGATACACCCACAACCGGCAGCGTAGAGATTGAGGGACGGGACATCTACCAGCTTTCAGACAGCGAGCGGACGATCTTCCGCCGGCGGCGGGTAGGCTTTGTGTTTCAGTTTTACAATCTCATGCCGGAGCTGACCGCCTATCAAAACATCCTCCTGCCGATGCAGTTGGACAATCGGAAAGTGGACAAAGCCTATCTGGATGAAGTCATCTCCCTGCTGGGGCTGGGTGACCGGCTGTCCCATTATGCCGGGGAATTGTCCGGCGGCCAGCAGCAGCGGGTAGCCATCGCCCGCGCACTGATTACCCAGCCCGCCGTTTTGCTGGCGGACGAGCCGACCGGCAATCTGGACGGGAAATCGGGTGCAGAGGTACTGGAACTTCTGCACCTGTCCCGCAAGCGGTTCAATCAAACCCTGATTATGGTGACCCACGACAGGCAGATTGCCGAGGGAGCCGACCGGATCATCACACTGGAGGACGGCTGTGTTGTTGGCGACACAAGGAGGAATGGGTAATGAAGCAGCTCTTTCCTCTTGCGTGGGCGGGACTGAAAAGCCGGAAGCGTTCTACGGCTTTGCTGCTGTCGGCCATTATTCTATCCGTCACGTTTCTGGTTGTCATGGGGCTGATCGGCAGCAGCTCGCTGTATACCATTGACCGGCAAAACAGGGATTTGTACGGCGAGCAGAAAGCCGTTGCATGGAATCTGTCGGATGAGCAGAAGTCCCATTTTGAAGCCTCTGCTGTATGGAATGAAATCGGGAAAATAACTGTTTACGGCACGGTATCCTCTGAAACCGGCGATTTTTTAGGCGTTGGAACCATGGACGAAACCGCCAGAACGCTGGGCCATATCCGGCTGACGGAGGGAAGCTGGCCGCAGGCGGAGGATGAAATCGTTCTGGAAAGAAGCGTTTATAAGCATATCGGCAATCAGCCCTATGCCGTTGGCGATATGCTGACGCTGGAAATGGCTGTTGCCGGTCAGGAAACGCCCCAGTCCTTCACCTTCCGGGTTGTGGGGCTGATGGAAAATTATACAGCCGTATGGGGAAACGCCTATGCAGATAATGCGCCGGAGGGCACTTCTTATCCGCCGCTGGTATCTTTTCTGCTCGCAGAGCAAGGGGCCGTACCCTCCGGGACGGCCATGGAAACCTGGCTGTTAAACAGCCCCAGCGAATCGTATGCCGTTTTGAGCGGCAGCCTGCCGAAAAAGGTAACGCTGGCTTATAATTATTCTGTCTACCCCCAGATCAGCTACTACGGCGGGATGAGTGAGGCGGCTCTCGGCACCATCGGGATCAGCGCCCTGATCGGCGGTATGATACTGGTTTGCATGATGGTCATCCTGCTCAACGGCTTCCTGATGTCGGTGGACAGGCGGAAACGCCAGCTTTCCCTGCTGCGCTGCATCGGCGCAACCAAAAAGCAGGCGTATTCCTATCTGTTTTGCGAAGCGTTTTTGCTGTTGGGAATGGGAATCCCGACAGGGATTCTGCTCGGCGTTCCGATATCGGTTGGGGCGGTTCGGCTTTTTGGGAAGCTGAACGGCAGCGAACTGGCCTATCGTTTCAACGGCTGGGTTCTGGTGCTGGCCGCCGTGGTCTGTGTACTGTGTGTCTGTCTCGCCACGCTGCTCCCGGCTGTCCGTGCCTCACAAACGGCACCGATTGCCGGGACGAGAACGGTTTACTTCAAAAGAAAAAAGCGCCAAAACAAAAAGCCCGGTAAAACGGCATTGAAGCCCTTCGGCCTGATGCTGCTTTCCATGCGCAAGTCCAAGGGCAAAACTGTGTTAACCACATTGACCTTTGCGCTGGTAATTGTCGTTTTCAATGTGATGATGATGTTTTCTATGGTGGCCTATCTGCCCGCCTATGAGACTGCCGACGTTTCTCTTTCGGCCGGATATACCCGCTATGAATACATCGTACAGCCCGATGACAAGGTGGACGGGGTTCCGGCCGAGCTGCCGGAGCTGGTTCGGGAACGCTTTCCGGTGGAAGGCCAGAGTATGGAGTTGGCCCCCATGTTTGCCTGCTCTGTCCCGTTATCGCAGTATGACCATTATCTGAACGGATATTTTCGTTATGACAGAAAAGAGCTGGGCTTACAGATTTGGCAAAGCCGAGGACAATACGATTACTTTTTTGATGAGCAGCAGCAATATGGCTACAGCGATCAGGAGTTCCTGATTACACCGAAAATCGCCGCTTTCGACGTTTCTCTGCTTCAGGCATTGTCCCCGTATGTAGTGGATGGAATGGTGGATATTGACGCCATTAACCGTGGGGATGAGATTGTTTTGTGTATGCCGGACTATGCGGCAACGCTTCATGAGGATGATAACAGCTACGGTAGCACCTATTCTCCACTGTGGGCTGACCCGGTGATTACTGAGAACACAGTGATTTATACAAATACAAGCTGGAAAGCCGGCGACAAGCTGACCTTTACCTGGGTGGAAAGCAAAGGGAAGGCTGACTACGCCAAGCACAGCAAAACGGTGACGATCGGCGCTGTTGTGAAAGACGCTCCGGCGGTGCAAGGTGCTCCAAGAGCCCCCTTTGGTATGATTGTCGGCGAACAAACGCTTTCCAGCCTGAAATTGCCTTATGCTGTACGGCAGCAATACATCTATTTTCCGGATGACGCCGATATTGAACAGACAGAGGCGGAGATACGGCAGTTTGTTTCACAGGAGTATCCCCTGCTGACCCTCACGACCGCAACCGAGCAGAGCTTGGCCGACCAGCAGCAGAGGCGCACGACCATTTCTGTTATGAGCATGATCGCCGTCTGCCTGCTGGCTTTGGGCTTTTTGGGGCTGATGAACACCGTGTCCAGCCGCATCCACAGCCGACTGCATGAAATCGGCCTGCTGCGCTGTATCGGCATGACGAAAGGGCAGGTTTACCGGATGTTCGTGTACGAGGGGGCTGTGTTTGGCGTACTGGCCTCTTTGCTCGGTACCATGGGCAGCCTCGTTATGCTGCCGAAATTTCAGGAAAACTGGCTGCACACGTCCATGCCGCTGGTTCTGGCGTTGAGCTGTGTGGTTTGTATGGCACTTGCCGTTTTTACGATTTTCTTACCTGCACGGGCAGTCATGAAAAAGAGTCCAACGGAAATTATGCAGATCAATGAGTAGGGGGGGATAATGTGAAAGCCAAGAAAAAAATACTAATAACAGGGATTTTCGCTGTTTGCGCACTTATCGTCATTATCATAGCTTCTATTGGTATCTATAACGCACGGCACCCGCTGACGCTTCGATATGATTTTGTGCCGGAGGATGTTGCCCGTATTGAGATATTCGACGGCAGCACCGGAAATCGGTATACCATTACCGATGAGGAAGCGGTGCTGTATGTTGCCAGAGATATCCAGAGCAAAACCTATACACGCGGAGAAAACGTAAAAGGTCATTCTGGTTTTGTTTATTCCACAACGTTCTATGACAAAAGCGATACGATGCTGTGGTGTGCCACTATCAATTCCGCTGATACGCTGGTCGATTATCACTATGTTTATAAACCAGATTCTCCGTTGGATTTTACTTATATTCAGAAAAATGTTCAAGTGAAGTAGGTGCCGTTGAATCCTACCCGTAGCAGCAAAGAGGAGAGCTTCCATGACGAGAAAACGAAAAATACAAATCCATATTGCAGCGGCCCTTGTCGTTGCCCTTTTAATCGGTTGGATCGTTTTCCTGTATGTGCAGGCCCATCAAAAGGAAAAAGGTCAGGATAACCATATTCTGACCATGTACGATGCTGCCTTGGCTGCTTTATCTGTTCCTCTCGATCAATTTGATGAAGCGGCAACACCTGCCGATCAGCTTTCCTGTCTGGAAGTGATTGCGGATGAATTGCAGCATCTCAGCGCCTATATTGATATAACCTATGGTTTCATCGACGTAAGCTCCCCGCCCTTATATGTAGAAATAGAATCGATAGCAACATGGCTTATACAAGGCGGGACGATCAATGGCTATTCGTTTCCCTCGTTTTCGGAAGATGGGGCTATATCAGAAGAAGAAACCGCCGTGATCCGGTTACTGAAAGAGGAAATAGAAACATTGCGGAAAGATATGACCGTGCCGGGCAAAGATGGTGTGCATTACAAATATGCGCTTTCTCTCGGCGAGGTGTATCAGCGGCTAACCACCATCATAGAGAATGTTCAAACGCGGTTGATTGGGGCAAGTCAGGGAAAATGAGATTACTGACAAAACATAAGACGATAATAGGGCCGCCGTTTCCAAACAGGACTGCTTCTTATGATCGTTCAGGGTTCCCTTCACCCCCTTTTACAGGTGGTCTTGATTATTGCTTGCCTTCCACGAACCACCGCGGCTCCTCATAATACAGATAGCTTTGCCGCTTGCCTATCTGAACAGTATATCGCATCCCGATTCCTCCGGCCTTTAACGAAGCGGCTCGGCGGCAGTCCAGCACTTTGTCGATTTCAAACACCGTTCCGTCCTCCCATGTTAGGGACAGCGGCGTGATTTTTCCGTCCACGTCAAATCGCGCTGTTACTTCCACATAAACTTTCCGTGCCATACGACCACCTCTTTGGTATAGTTTGCTGTTGTTTCGGCAGACTATACCAAAGGGGATTTTTTATGTGGATCGAAGAAGAATTCGACACGGAACTCTATGATGTTCGAGGGCGGTATCTCGGCCGCTGGCATATGGGATATTCGCCTGAGTGGAATCAGGTGTTTTCCCTGTATCCGCTGGATGAAGAAAATGTAATACATCAAAAGGGAGGACATCCAAAATGGCGGCAACCATGAAAGGCGCAATTTCTTTCGGCCTGCTCCATGTGCCGATCTCTCTGCACACGGCAACGCAGGACAACGACATCCATTTCAACCAGCTTTGCCGGGAGGACGGCAGCCGGGTGAAATACAAAAAGGTGTGCGCCAAATGCGGGAAAGAAGTATCCACACAGGATATTGTCAAGGGGTTTGAAATCGAACCGGGAAAGTATGTGACCCTGACCGATGAAGATTTTGAAAAGGCCAAGGTGCAGAAAGACAAAACCATCCACATCCTGCACTTTGCCGATATCCACGACATCCGGCCGATTTACTTTGACAAGACCTACCACGCCGTGCCGGAGGCAGGTGGCGACAAGGCTTACGAGCTGCTGCGGCGGTGTATGCTGGAGGAGCACACGGTCGCCATCGCCAAGGGGGTGATCGGCCAGTCGGAGCATCTGCTGGCGCTGATCCCCACCGATACCGGCATCCTGGCGGAAACCCTGTTTTTCAGCGACGAGGTGAAGGCCATACCCAAGGAACCGGCCAAGCCGGAGCTGTCGGAGCAGGAGATTTCCATGGGAAAAACCATCATCGGCAGCATGAAAGAAACTTTTGAACCGGCGAAATACCACGACGAATACCGGCAGCAGCTGTGGGAAATCATCCAGGCCAAGGCCAACAACCAGGAGATCACCGCCGCACCGGAAGCGCCGTCCGCCAACATCATCAATATGATGGACGCCCTCCAGCAAATGGTGGAGCAGGCACAATCCAAAGAAAAAGATACCCCGCCGAAAAAGCCGCGCTCCCGTAAAAAGGCCAGCGCGTCATGAGCGATTTGTTTGAAGAAAAGCGGATCAGCCCCATGCTTATCGCGGAGAATGTGGCGCCGTTTGCGGATGAGCAGTATCTCTATGAGATGAAATGGGACGGGGAGCGGTGCGTGGCGTATCTCGACCCCAAGGGTGGGACGGAACTGCGGAACAAGCGGAACGTGCGGATGCTGCCCAAGGCGCCGGAGCTGGCGGAAATCCATAGTCAGGCAAAGAAGCGGTGTGTTCTAGACGGGGAGCTGCTTTGCCTGGTGGACGGCAAGCCCAGCTTTGAAACCATCCAGCGCCGCAGTTTGATGAGCAACCGATATAAAATAGAGCTGGAAGCTCAAAAGTATCCGGCCACCTTTGTGGCGTTCGACTGCCTGTATTATGACGGAGAAGACCTCACCCTCCGGCCGCTGGCCGAGCGCAAGGAATATCTGCAAAAAGCGGTGACAGAATCGGAACGGCTGGCGGTGTCCCGTGTGTTTGACGCCGGACAGGCGCTGGCTCTGTTCCAACTTGCCAGAGAGCAGGGGCTGGAGGGCATTGTCGCCAAGCGAAAGGACAGCCTGTACTTTCAAGGTAAGCGCACCAAAAGCTGGCTGAAGATGAAAAATCTCATGGACGACGATTTTGTGGTATGCGGGTGGATACCCAAGGACAACCATAGGACGAGTATCGTGCTGGGGCAGTATGACGGCGGAAAGCTGGTGTATAAAGGGCACGTCACCCTGGGGGTGGGCGGCGCGGCCTTTGCCAAGATCCAAGCCCAGACACGGGCGCTCCGCCCTCCCTTCGATGAACCGGTCCCGGCCGGCCACGGCAACGAGGACGCCAGGTGGGTGGAGCCCCGGCTGGTCTGCGTGGTGGAGTTCATGCACCGAACAAAGAACGGCGGAATGCGCCAGCCGGTGTTTAAGGGGTTAAGGGAGGATAAACGAACGGAGGAATGTGTGGGAAAGTCTTGATAGTATTGTCAAGACTTTTTCTCGACTTTAATTCAGATCATATGGTATAATTTTTTTGATTTATTTAGGTAGAGGAAGTGGTATCTTGAGTAATGTACCAATGACTAAAAAACAGCACTATGTGCCCCGGTACTATCTAAAAAATTTTACTGACAGAAACGGCTTCCTCCATGTTTACCAGCGTGATAAACTGCGTTTTAATAAAAGCCGGCCAGAAGACATTTGTTATAAAGACTTCCTTTACGAAACGCGCTGGGAGGATGCCGATCCTAGGCTGGGAGAATTTATACTGCCAAATCAAATAGAGAAGTCTTTATCTGAGTTAGAAAGCAGCCACAACGCTTTGTTGAAGAAAATTATTATGATTACCTGCGATCCCCACAATAAAAATGCCCTTATCTGTAATTCAGATGAAAAAAAAGAACTTGCCTTATTTACCATCTCCATGTTTATCCGAAATCCGTGGGCGCTTTCTCGCTTTAAGTTTGACGTTATACCTGTTGGAATGATGGATAATCCTGAAATCCGAACAATTGAGCAATGTTTAAAACATATAAATGTCGGTAAGGTAGAACCTGTAATCAAAGCTGGAATTAAGAAAGCACTATTAACTAATGCTCCCGGCGGGATGATGACACAAATAGCTACACAGCTACAAAACCTACATATGTGTTTTCTCGTTGCTGATGATAGTTCTTTTGTAACCAGCAACTTTCCAGTAGTTTTTGAAACTTATGAGATAGAAGAAGCCCACTCCGTATTAAGTAATGTGTTGATACCTTTGTGTCCACAAGTCGCCTTACAGTATAGTAACGATCCAGTAGTAAAGCCATATCATAACAGGTGTGTTCTACTGAAGTCAAAATATGTTTCTACTCTAAACAAGCACTTTACAAACGGAGGGATAGATCAGTACCGCATGATTATTTCCCATAGTGATAGATTTTTGCATTCTCTCTTTGCTTGATCGGAAAGATGCGTTGGCAGCTATTCCAGGGCCTACGGGAGAGATAGTACCGGAAGAATATACGTAAAGGCTCTATGGCTGAATGAAACGGCGTGGATGTCTGAAAATTCGGCAAGCAGTGGGTGGTGTCCATGGACGCCATGAAGCGGGAATATGGAAATCCAAAAGCATAAAAGAAGGGCGCCGCTTGCACGGCGTCCTTCAGCTTTTGAAAAAGGATTCCGGGTGGATGATATGGTC
>ERZ772876.3926-NODE-3926-length-10263-cov-4.360600_pt1 | contig 10263 bp, 8 predicted proteins | sample MGYA00580584_ERZ772876 | MGnify/ENA primary metagenome ERZ772876 (study PRJEB29015, sample SAMEA2737728) | human gut metagenome | biome: human gut; feature: human-associated habitat; material: faeces | place: China | collected 2012 ...
GGACGACGGTGGGCTGGCGCCCACCTAGGACGATAACGCGGCGGAATGGCAAAATTCACAGGCTGAGGCGGGGTGGGTTCGCTCCCCCTCACCTTAAGCGCCGGCCACACCGTGCCCGCGTCCCACACCAGCATCAGCAGCCACAGCAGAAGATACGGCTTCACCCAGTAGCGGATGGCGATCATCCCCGCGGCCGCTCCGCTCAGGGCGTTGGCGGCGCTGAGGAGAACGGCTGCCGCCGTCTGCACGCCGGTATAAGCCATGACCGGATCCTTAAAGCGCCAAAGGGCGCCGCTGTCCGGCGACAGCCCGCCCAGCGCCCCCGCCGCCAGACCAAGGAGTGTAAAAACCGCCCAGCAGCTCACCAGAAACCAATACTCCCGCGAAAAGGTCTTTTTCATCTCGAGCCCTCTCTTTCGATCGGCTGTCAGAACGCCGGAGGGATCATGTCGATGCCGGTTTCCTCCGGCAGACCGAACAGGATGTTCATGTTCTGTATCGCCTGACCCGCCGCCCCCTTGACCATGTTGTCGATGACCGAGGTGACGATGAGCAGGCCGGTGTGTTCGTCGGCATACAGCTGGATGTCGCAGTAGTTGGAGCATTTGACGTGGCGGATATCCACCCCCACGCCGGCGGGCAGCACCCGGACGAACCGCTCGTCCCGGTACGCCTGCTCATAGGCGGCGCGCACCCCCTCCAGTGTGACGCCGGGCTTCATCCGGGCGTATATGGTGGACAGGATCCCCCGGTTAACCGGCAGCAGGTGGGGCACAAAGGTCACCGTGGCCGCCCGGCCCGCTACTTTAGACAACGTCTGTTCGATCTCGGGGGTATGGCGGTGGGCCGCCACCTTATAGGCGGAAAACGCCTCGTTGCACTCGGGGAAATGGGTGCCCTGGGTGGTTTTCCGCCCCGCGCCGGTGGTGCCCGATTTGGAGTCGCAGACAATGCCCTCCGCCTCGACGAGGCCGTCCCGCAGCGCGGGGGCCAGTCCCAGCGCGATGCTGGTGGGGTAGCAGCCGGGGTTGCCCACCACCTGCGCCCCGGCGATGGCCTTCCGGAACAGCTCGGGCAGTCCGTAGGGCGCCGCCTCGTGCAGCGCGGGATGGCGATACTCGCAGCCGTACCACGTGGTATAGGCCTGCGGATCCTCCAGCCGGAAATCCGCTCCCAAATCGATGAATTTCTTGCCCGCCTTCACGCAGGCGGCCGCGGTGTCCTGCGACAGCCCGTGGGGCAGGGCGGCGAACACCACGTCGCTTTTGGCCAGAACCTCGTCGGCCGATTCGCACACCAGGGGGCAGATCTCCCGCAGGGAGGGATACACCTCCCACAGCGCCTGCCCCTCAAAGGAGACCGAACCGACGGCCGCCACCTGCGCCCCCGGATGCCGAAGCAGCAGCCGCGTCAGTTCCACGCCGGCGTAGCCGGTGGCCCCCAGTATCCCCGCTTGTATCATAGGTCGTTCCTTCCTTTATCCGTTCTTGCCGCCAATTCTTCCGCCAGCGCCCGCACCCGCTCGGCCTGGGCGCGGACGTTTTCAGGGGCCGGGCCGCCGTACACCCGCCGCAGCGCGGCGCAGCGTTCCAGCGAAATGGCCTCGAACACCCCTTCGTCAAACAGCTCGCACACCGCCCGGTAGTCCTCCAGCGGCAAGGTCTCCAGCGTCAGGCCCCGCTCGATGCACCGGGCCACCAGGGTGCCGGTGGCCTTGTAGGCGTCCCGGAAGGGCAGCCCCTTGCCCACCAGATAGTCGGCGCAATCGGTGGCGTTGATGAAACCACCCGCCGCCGCCCGCCGCATGTTGTCCGGCAGCACCTTCATGGTGTCCACCATGGGGATAAACGCGGTCAGGCACATGCACACCGTGTCCAGCGCGTCGAAAATCGCTTCCTTGTCCTCCTGCATGTCCTTGTTGTAGGCCAGCGGCAGCCCCTTGAGAACGGTCAGCAGGGTCATCAAATCGCCGAACACCCGTCCGGCCTTCCCCCGCACCAGCTCGGCGATGTCGGGGTTTTTCTTCTGGGGCATGATGGAGGAGCCGGTGGAAAACGCGTCGTCCAGCTCGATGAATTTGAACTCCCAAGAGCACCACAGGATAATCTCCTCCGAGAAGCGGGACAGGTGCACCATCACGAGGGAGAGGGCCGCCGCCAGCTCCACCGCGAAATCCCGGTCGGACACGCCGTCCAGGGAATTGGCGGTCACCCCGTCCATGCCCAGGGCCGCCGCCACCGCCTCCCTGTCCAGGGGATAGGTGGTGGAGGCCAGGGCACTGCTACCCAGCGGGGAGACGTTCATGCGTGCCGCCGCGTCGTCCAGCCGGCCGATGTCCCTCAGGAACATCTCCGCATAAGCCAGCAGATGGTGGCCGAAGGTGATGGGCTGGGCCCGTTGCAAATGGGTATAACCTGGCATGATGGTGCCGGCATGCGTCAAGGCCTTGTCGCTCAAGACCCGGATCAGATCGCACAGCTGACCCCGCAGGGGCGCCACCGCCCCCCGCAGGTACAAGCGGATGTCCAGCGCCACCTGGTCGTTGCGGCTGCGCCCGGTGTGCAGGCGCTTGCCCGCGTCCCCGATGCGGGCGGTCAGCTCGCCCTCGATGAAGGTGTGGATGTCCTCCGCCTGCGGGTCGATGATGAGTGTCCCCGCGCGCAGGTCGGCGGCGATGCCCGCCAATCCATCCCGGATGGCCTCCCCGTCGGCGGCGGAGAGGATCCCCTGCTGCGCCAGCATGGCGGCGTGGGCCATGCTGCCCGCGATATCCTCCTGCGCCATTCGGCTGTCAAAGGCAATGGAGGAATTGAAGTCGTTGGTTTTCTGATCGATTTCCTTCTGAAACCGTCCGGCCCATAATTTCATGGTCGCGCTCCTTTGAAACTGGTTCTTATTTTGTAAATGCGCATAGGGCACGGCGCGCCGTGCCCTATGCGTATCGTTATCCCTTCCGGTGGGACAGCAGCCAGTCGACCAGCGCCGAGCCGGCATACGCCCGCTCCCAGCTGTCGTGCCCGACTCCCTCGAAGACGGTCAGCCGGGCGCTGCCGCCCCGCTCGTTGACCCGTTCCACCATGCGGACGCTCTCGTCGAGGGGCACCGTGTCGTCCTTGTCTCCGTGGAAGCACCAGACCGGCACCTGCCGCAGCGCCTCGCCGTACCAGCAGATTCCCGTCCCGCAGACAGGGGCGATGGCGGCGAACCGTTCCGGATTGGCCATGGCCCACAGCCATGTGCCGGTGCCGCCCATGCTCAAGCCGGTCAGATACACCCGGTCGGCGTCCACCCGCAGGCGGTCGAACAGCCCGTCCAGAAAATCGTTTAAGGACTCGATGTACCCGCCCCAGTATTTGTCCGCCGGGCATTGAGGCGCCGCCAAAAGGAAGGGGAATTCCTCCCCAGCCGCCGCCCGGCGCAGAAAGCCGTGACGGCACAGCACGTCGTAGTCGTCGCCCCGCTCCCCCGCCCCGTGGAGCATCACCACCAGGGGCCACCGTTTGTCCGGCAGGGCGTCGTAATCCTGGGGAAGCGCCAGCACATAGGGGAAGGAAATCCGCCGGGTCACCGCCCGATCTTCCCGCAGCCGCTTGAGCATCGGCTTATTTCCGCCCCTGCTTGAGGGCCTGCACCTTGATCGGCAGGCCGAACAGGTTGATGAAGCCCTGGCTGTCCATCTGGTCATACACCTCGTCCTCGTCGAAGGTGGCGATTTCCTCGTCATACAGCGAATAGGGGGAGGTAACGGAGGCCAGAATCATGTTGCCCTTGTACAGCTTGAGCTTTACGTCGCCGGTCACATGCTCCTGGGTGCTGTCCACGAAAGCGGACAGGGCCTCCCGCAGAGGGGTGAACCACTGGCCGTAATACACCAGCTCCGAGAACTTGCCCGCCACCATCTGCTGCTTGTAATGCTGGGTGTCCCGGTCGAGGCAGAGGGTCTCCAGCACCTCGTGCGCCTTGTACAGGATGGTGCCGCCGGGGGTCTCGTACACGCCGCGGCTCTTCATGCCCACCAGCCGGTTCTCCACCATGTCCACCAGGCCGATGCCGTTCTCGCCGCCCAGCTTGTTGAGCTTTTCGACCATAGCCACGCCGTCCAGCTTTTCCCCGTCCAGGGCCACCGGCACACCCCTTTCAAAGGACAGGGTGATGTAGGTCGCCTTGTCGGGCGCCTTCTCGGGGGACACGCCCATTTCAAGAATCTCGTCGTATTTCGGCTCGTTGGCCGGATCCTCCAGATCCAGTCCCTCGTGGGACAGATGCCACAGGTTCTTATCCTTGGAGTAATTGGTCTCCCGGGTGATGTTCAGGGGCACATGATGCGCCTCGGCGTAAGCGATCTCCTCCTCCCGGGATTTGAGATCCCAAATCCGCCAGGGGGCGATGATTTTCATGTTCGGGGCAAAGGCCTTGATGGCCAGCTCAAACCGCACCTGGTCATTCCCCTTGCCGGTGCACCCGTGGCAGATGGCGTCCGCCCCCTCGGCCAAGGCGATTTCCACAATCCGTTTGGCGATAATAGGGCGGGCGAAGGAGGTGCCTAGGAGGTATTGGTTTTCGTATACGGCGCCGGCTTTCAGGGTCGGATAAATATACTCTTCCACGAATACCTTCTTAAGATCCTCTATGTACAGCTTGGAGGCGCCGGTGGCTTTGGCTTTTTCTTCCAGACCGGTCAGCTCTTTGCCCTGGCCCACGTCGGCCGCGACCGCGATCACCTCACAGTTGTTGTAGTTTTCCTTCAGCCACGGGATAATAATAGAGGTATCCAGTCCTCCGGAATACGCCAGGACCACTTTTTTGATCGACTCCATGCCAGCAGCTCCCTTTCTGTTCGCTTTCGTTCGCTTTTGTGCGATTTCGTTGCCTTTTTTCATATTATAAGCGCCGTTGTGCGGTTTTGCAAGAGGGAAAAACGCATATTTATGCTATCCCGCCTATTTTTGTCACCCTGACCAAGTTTGCAATAAACAGGCGGTATTTTCCCATATTTCTTCACCACCACGCTATACATTATGCATTTAAAAATGAATAATTATACATTTTAAGATGCATAATGTATACCCGCCTCCGCGAATATTTGATAAAAAGATCGATTTTTTTGATATTTAACACGCCCTTAACAAAGCCTTGTTATAGTTTTAAAGAATTTTTGCTTCCTAAATCGCTCGGTTTCTGGCGGCGGGGAGGCATAACGGGGTGTTTGCTTGAACTATACGCATGTGTTGACCCTGCTCGGCGGGCTGGGGATGTTCCTGTTCGGCATGAAGCTGATGGGCGACGGCCTGGAGCTGGTGGCGGGCTCCCGCCTCAAGGGGCTGCTGGAGAAAATCACCTCCAACCCATTGCTGGGCATTCTGGTGGGCGTGGTGGTCACCGGGGCCATCCAGTCCTCCTCGGCCACCACCGTCATGGTGGTCGGCTTCCTCAACGCCGGGCTGCTTAAGCTCGAGCAGTCGGTGTATATCATCATGGGGGCCAACATTGGCACCACGGTGACCAGCTTCCTCATCGGGCTGAAAATCAACGCCATCGCGCCGGTGCTGATTTTTATCGGCGTGATCTTCGTGGTGTTCATCAAGAAGAAATTCTTGCAGCATCTGGGCATGGTCATCGTGGGCTTCGGCATCCTGTTCACCGGCATGGAGGGCATGTCCAGCGCCATGGTGCCCCTGCGGGAGATGCCGGCGTTCCGCGAGCTGATGGTCAAGTTCTCCAACCCGGTGCTGGGAATCCTGGCGGGCGCGGTGCTCACGGCGGTCATCCAGTCCTCCTCCGCCTCGGTGGGCATCATCCAGGCCCTGGCCGCCAGCGGCGCGGTCACCCTGCCGGGCGTCATCTTCATCCTCTTCGGCCAGAACATCGGCACCTGCGCCACGGCCATGCTCGCCTCCATCGGCACCAACCGGGCCGGCAAGCGGGCGGCCATGATGCACCTGATGTTCAACGTCATCGGCACCATCCTGTTCATCCCCATCTGTCTGCTGCTTCATTATCCGGAATTCATCATGCGGCTGACCGATAATCCGGAGATGCAGATTTCCTACGCCCACATCGGCTTCAACATCGTCACCACCGTCATCATGTTCCCCTTCGCCCAGCTGCTGGTCAAGCTGTCCCAGAAGCTGATCCCCGGCAAGGATTCGGAATATGAGGAGATGCGGCTCCATTTTCTGGACGAGCGCATCCTGGGCACCCCGTCCATCGCGGTGGCCCAGGTGATCAAGGAGGTGGAGCGGATGGCCCACATCGCCCGCAACAATTTCCAGCTGGCGATGCTGACCTTCTTCGCCCCCAACAAGGAGTCGCAGCAGCTCATCAAGCAGAATGAGCAGGTCATGAACTACCTCAACCACAACATCACCAGCTACCTGGTCAAAATCCACGCCATGGACCTGACCGAGGAGGACAGCCGGGTGGTGGGCAACCTGTTCCACGTGGTCAACGACCTGGAGCGGGTGGGCGACCACGCGGAAAACATCCTGGAATACGGCGAATTCGGCGGGGACGCGCCCCCCTTCTCGGACTCCGCGCTGACCGAGCTTCGAGACATGGGAGACCGGGTGCTGAAAATCATCGACGAGTCCATCGACTACTTCCTGCACCGGCACCCGGACAAGGAGCTGTCCGGCGCCATCCTCGCGCAGGAGGAGGAGATCGACGATCTGGTGGTGGAGCTGCGCAACCATCACGTGGAGCGGCTGGGCAAGATGGAATGCACGCCGGCAGTGGGCATGCTGTATGTGGACATTCTCACCGACCTGGAGCGGGTCTCCGACCACGCAACCAACATCATGTACGCCGCCTACGACAACGACGGCGCGTGAGGGGACAAGCAGTCCTACTGAACCAAACAAAAAGGAATGCCGGGGCTTTAAGCCGCGGCATTCCTTTTTGTTTGGGAGGTGGGCTTAAGTCCACACCCGTTTCACTTTTATTGAAAAGGATCTAGAAACCTACCGTACTGTTGGAATAGATAGTCCAACCATAGGAACTATTGCTCTAAAGCAAATTCTCACTGGTATATGATTTCTATTTTTTATTTTCTCTATTACATTGAATAATGCCAGCAAATCCTAATAAAAATCCTATGAGAATGCATATAACTGAAAAATTAGCAAGCACAATTTGAAGTGTTTTATCCAGCTCATCGGCTAATAAAATCGCTAAGCCAATAATACATCCTCCTAGAAATAGCGCACTACCCAATATGGTTTTTACTACAAGTGTTAATTTCATAAATTCACCCCATCTATTCTGGTAATCATTAGATTCTCGACAATCAAAACCTAACATATAAGTTAAATATAGTATAACGAAAAATCAATCTGAAGACAAATTATTTCCTTTGCTTGTACAATAAAAATAGAAGATCGCATAAATTACAGTTTAAATTCTGTCAAGACTACCCGTAAAACGAGTGGCATGAGGAAGCCCTAAAAGGGCATAGAAAAGCCAGCGCCTAAAAGACGCTGGCTGCTGAGGCTGTTCTCCTATAACTGTTTTAGCAGGATTCCATATCTAATAGATATTAACCGCATACCCCTCTTTTGCTTTTGCCTGTGAAAAGGACATGCACTTATCGGTTCGAGCACTCCAATTGTTAAATACCTGTAAATATTGGTTGCCGCCGGTACGAACGACGTATCCCAAGGTTACAACAGCACGGGCGGTTACGCCAGTCGAAGAGACGATATACGTGTATATGGGTTTATTTGCTTTCACATCACGGACAAAATCGCTAAATAAATCCAGCCAATAATTATTGACGCTTATCTTATAGCCTCTCTCCTTGACATACTTCTCTAAAGCGCTAAGCGCGATATTGACTGGCATGTTCTCGCTGGTGGTACCGGACAGATTTACAATGCGAGCATACGACATGGTTCGATCATAGTCACGACCTGGATAAACTCCGCCAGCGCTATAGCGGGGGATAAGATTTGAATAACCCCTCGCATCATTAAAATAAAAGGCTATATTGGCCACTGCACTGGGCGAACAGTTATTGCCGGCTCCCAAACTCCCCTGTGGTGATGGTACGAACCCAGACAAATTAGCTACTGTTTTATGATCCGTAACGGTACCTGGCCAAGAGTTGAAATCCTTAATATAATCATAATTGCCCTTATCCGTATCAGTTACACTAGCCCCCTGACTGTATATGGTAAGCGCTACATCATCCCCATCTGTTTTAATTATCCGGCTCTGTCCATTTATGCTGACCTTACGGGCATAATTGAGGGGTATGCCGTCGCTATATATTACTTTTTCATCCGTTTCCCCAGAAGATATATTCAGAATCCTCTGCTTTTGTACAGGCTCAATCCCGTATTTTTTCCCCATATAGCGGATGGTATAGTCTTCTATATCTGTATAAAGATCATTACCGGACAAGGCGTATTCGGTGACAGGTTCTGTCACCGATCCGTCGATCATTATATTTACATAGCCACAGGCTTCACCATTCTCCTGAAAACTAAGGCTGTAGCCAATAACGGTATCTTTGGCATTCTTTATGGGGACCATTTCCTTTAGGGATACCGCTCTGTTTGAATAGTTATCCGAGATCCAATCCTCAGAAAAAACCTGTAATTTATTCTGAACATCCTTAAGCGTGTATACATCTGTCGCCGGTTGTGCTGAGGCTAATAAACAAGAAAACAAACCTGTAAAAACTGTAGCCAAAAAAATACTTAGCATTCTTTTCATGTGATACTTTCTCTTTCCTTTTACACATGATTCATTTCATAAATTCTCTTAAATAAATAATTGAACTCCGTATACGCTTGCAACTTACAGGTATATACATAACCGTCGAGTACCACTTGCTTTTTCGATGGAATAATAATGAGTGTATAGATGTCTGTTCCCTTTTTCAGTTGAACAAAAAGGGAGGGCTGAACATCTGCTTTTCCTGTAAATTCCGGCTGGCAATCTCGCAGTAATTGCAGTACGTCATTGAGTATAGAAGCATCCGATGTGGTTTCTTCGTCTTGATACTGTGGAACACGAATGGTAACAGAATCCAGTTTGTCCATTTGTAAGATGCGCTCCATGGCCTGTTTACTTTTTTCCATGCGAGTATTACAGTCCTTTTCCCAGATAAGGAAAACAGCTAGAAATATGACAATAAATAGCAAAAATATCCCACCAAAGCAAAGAAACCATTTTTTCCTTGTGACCAAGTTAGTCAAATACACACTCCCCTTTATGGGACGCTCTAAATCATTTACCATAAACATCCTATTTTGGATATTAGATAAAAAATACATTATATCACCGGAATCGCCTTCTTTATTGTTAATTGGAATTTATATACAATAATAATATACAACTTTACATTTTTCCTGTCAATATAAATTTAAAAATAGAAAATTTATACATATTATACTTGGCAAGAGCTTCTGGACAATTTCGGGAAATACCCCATTTATGTATCCTATCGTATCAGTTACTTTCCAATTTAAGTATCGGACAGAGCGACTTTTCCCTTTTAAGTATCCCATGAAGTCTCCTACGCTCAGCTTCGGTGGGATCGACAGCAGCATGTGTATATGATCCGGCATCGCATGCGCTTCTATGATTTCCACATGCTTGTACTCACACAGTTTCCTCAGTATCACTCCTATGTCCTGCCTCAGCTTCCCATATATTGCTTTTCTTCGATACTTCGGCACGATCACGATGTGATATTGACATTTCCATTTCGTGTGTGATAAGCTTTGTTCGTCCATTCGGTCATGACCTCCTTTGGTTCTTGGTGCGGTGGCGTTACCCGCTTCCATTTTACCAAAGGAGGTCTTTTCTGCCCTAATTGACGCTTTCGCTTTTTCTTACTCCACCGGCTTAGCCGGTGGTTGCCTGGCTAGTCATGACCACGCCCAAAGGACGTGGCATGGATAATGGCCCTAAAAGGGCATGATACCAGCAGCGCCTAAAGGCGCGTCATGAGTAACGCCAACCGCACCTTAGCGTTACTCTAGTCTTCTAAATCCTTGAATGGATCTTCGTATTCCTTGAAGCTGAGCTGATCCATCATCTGATCTTCTGTCTCCTGGCTTCGGATATACTTCTCAATGGCGGCTTTGTTGCCTCCAACGGTACTCACGTAATACCCTTTTGCCCAGAAGCATCTCCTGCCATATTTGTACTTCATGTTTGCATGCCGCTCAAATATCATCAAGGTACTTTTCCCCTTTAGATATCCCATGAAGTCTCCTACGCTCAGCTTCGGTGGGATCGACAGCAGCATGTGTA
>ERZ772876.3933-NODE-3933-length-10235-cov-2.752652_pt1 | contig 10235 bp, 4 predicted proteins | sample MGYA00580584_ERZ772876 | MGnify/ENA primary metagenome ERZ772876 (study PRJEB29015, sample SAMEA2737728) | human gut metagenome | biome: human gut; feature: human-associated habitat; material: faeces | place: China | collected 2012 ...
CTTAATGCTGCAGTTACAAGAGCCATTTTGTAAACTTCCTGAGCGTTACATCCACGGCTTAAATCGTTGATCGGTGCATTAAGTCCCTGAAGAACTGGTCCGATTGCTTCGTATTCACCAAGACGTGCCGCAATCTTATATCCGATGTTACCAGCACTGATTTCTGGGAAGATGAAAGTATTAGCCTGTCCGGCAACTGTAGAACCTGCACATTTTACTTTTGCAACTTCTGGTGCTACGGCAGCATCAAACTGAAGTTCTCCATCGATATCTAAATCTGGAGCCATCTCTTTTACTTTCTTTGTAGCGTTGGCCATTAATGTAACCATCTCGCCTTTTCCTGAACCATATGTAGAGTAAGATAACATTGCTACCTTTGGATCAATGCCAAAGATTTTTGCTGTCTTAGCTGTCTCGATAGCGATTTCTGCTAACTCGTCTTCATTTGGAGCGATGTTGATCGCACAGTCACCCATAGCCAGCTTCTGATCATCCTTTACCATGATGAAGCAGGAGCTTACGATGTTGTTGCCAGGCTTGGTCTTGATCAGCTGCAGAGCCGGACGAACGGTGTCAGCGGTGGAGTAGGTAGCGCCGCCGAGCAGAGCGTCAGCCTTGCCCATCTTGACGAGCATGGTGCCGAAGTAGTTGCCCTTGGACAGTGCAGCGCGGCAGTCTTCCTCGCTCATCTTGCCCTTGCGGAGCTCTACCATCTTAGCTACCATAGCGTCCATCTCCGGGTAGGTAGCCGGATCGATGATCTCCATGCCCTCGATATCAAAGCCGCCCTTTGCAGCAGCAGCCTTAACAGCCTCTACGTTGCCGACCAGGATGGAATCCATCAGGCCGTCCTGCTTCAGGCGGGAAGCAGCCTCAAGAATACGGGCATCCTCGCCCTCGGTAAATACGATGGTACGCTTTTCAGCCTTCAGAGCCGAAATCAGGTTCTCAAACATATTTCATTCTCCTTCGTTATCTCGTTCCGTCCGGGCAGACTTCTCCCACGGACAGAACAGTTTCTAAAGATATTATACACCCGTGCAGGCGTGCTCACAAGCATAATTTTGAGTATGTTGTGGTGAAATCATGAAACAATCGAGAGAAACGTTTTTCCGGCGCTGTGTTTCCGGCGGACTGAGGGCAGCCTGCCCTGCGGATAAGAAAAGGAGGACTGATTTTCGGCTTTTCCGGCAAAACTCACTTTTGCAGAGTGTTTTCCGCTCTGCGGAAAGGAGTTCTGTCATGCTGATTTGCCGCTATCTCAACGGCAGGCCGCTTCACGGCGAGATGCCGCCGCTCACGCTGCCCTTTTCCCTCCCCCGGCAGCACCTTCCATTGTCCGCCCTGCCCTCCTCTGCTATACTGGAGCCGGAGGACGGCAGTCCCGGAAAGGGGAAATCATGAAACACACCGCTTTATATCTGCGCGTTTCGACCGAGGCGCAGGCCGACGAGGGATATTCTCTCGCGGCGCAGGCCGAAAAGCTCGAAGCCTACTGCCGCATGAAGGGCATCAGCCGCTTTACGCGGTATGTGGACGGCGGCTTTTCCGGTTCGAGCCTTAACCGCCCGGCCGTGACGCAGCTCATCGACTGCATCCGAAACGGCGAGGTCGAGCGCGTCGTTGTCTACAAGCTCGACCGCCTGAGCCGCAGTCAGAAAGACACGCTCTATCTCATCGAGGACGTTTTCGCGCCGCACAGCGTGGATTTCGTGTCCATCAACGAGAACATCGACACCGGAACGCCCTACGGCCGCGCCATGATCGGCATTCTGTCCGCCTTTGCGCAGCTTGAGCGCGAAAACATCTTTCTCCGCACGCGCATGGGCATGGTCGAGCGCGTCCGGCAGGGGTTCTGGCCGGGCGGCGGCAAAATACCGTTCGGCTACGACTACGACCCGGCGAAGGGCATTCTCGTGCCGAACAGCGACGCGGACACCGTGCGCGAGATTTACGCGCGGTATCTCTCCGGCGAGTCGGCCGGAAGCATCGCGCGGGCGCTCGGATTGAAATACGAGCATCTCGTGCGGCAGATTCTCGACCGCGAGAGCAACACGGGCGTCATCGTCTACAAGGGCGAGCGCTATCCCGGCCGCCACGAGCCGCTCATCGACCGCGAAACATGGCTGCGCGCGCAGCGCCGTCTGCACCGCCCGAACCGCCCCCGCGCCGCCGACGGCGGAAAGCTGCTGACCGGCCTGCTCGTCTGCGGGCACTGCGGCGCGAAAATGCGCTACCAGAAATGGGGAAAGGCCGGCGACCGGCTGGTCTGCTACTCACGCGACAAGTCCAAGCCGCATCTCGTGCATGACGCGGACTGCCCGAACCGGGGCGTCATGGCGCGTGATGTCGAGGAAGTCGTGCAGCGCGACCTTGCCCGGCTCGCCGCGCAGCCGGATACGCCGGGCGATGCCGCTGCCGGGGAACAGGCCTGCCGCCGGGCGCTTCAAAAGGCCGAACGCCGTCTGCGCCGCCTGTACGAGCTGTACGCCGAGGACGAGGACGATACGCTCCGTGACGCCATTGCCGCCGCGAAGCACAGCCGTGACCGCGCCGCCGAAGCGCTGCTTGCCGCGCAGCAGCAGGCCGGACAGACCGCCGCACAGGGTGACGCGAAAGAGGCGCTGCGAAGCGTCGGCGCACGCTGGGACAGCCTGACCGCGCAGGAGCGGCAGTCGCTCGTCCGCGCCTGCGTCGAGAAAATCGTACTCCGGAACGATAAAATCGAGATATTCTACACGATTGACAGCGCGGAACGCAGCGCATCACAGGCAGGATAAGTCTTTTTCACCTTCGAACGTTCATGCCGATGATCATTGGGGAAATCCGCCGCTATCTGCGCGACAACAGTACACTTCGTGTTTCCCGCAGTCTGCGCGACACGGCGTACCGCGCCTTGCAGGCCAAGGAAGCCTTCGTGCGCGAGCATCAGCGCGAGCCGGACATCGTGGAGCTGGCGCGGGCGATGGACGTCCCCAAGGAGGAAGTCGTGTTCGCACTCGACGCCATCCTCGACCCGGTGTCGCTGTTCGAGCCGGTGTTCCATGACGGCACGGACACGGTCTGCGTGATGGACCAGGTCGGCGACACGCGCAACACCGATGACCACTGGCTCGCCGACATCGCCCTGCGCGAGGCCATCGACAGCCTGAACGACCGCGAAAAACGCATCATCCGCCTGCGCTTTTTCGAGGGACGGACGCAGATGGAGGTCGCGCGTGAGATACACATCTCGCCAAACAAAGGGACGCCATCTCCCGAGCCCGCCGCCGCCCAGATGGAAATGAGCTTTTCAAGACCCCTTTCCGCCCGCCGCGGCGAATATGCGGTTACTTACTGCGTGAAGTGGCGGTTTGGGTGAAGAAAAGAGTCCGGCCCCCGATTGGGAGCCGGACTGTTAGGTGTATGCTGTTTTTTGCGGGGAGATTAGTTCGCGCTGAACCACTGGCAGTGCTTTGCCTTGTAATCGCTATACTCATACGAAGGAGATCCGTCTGTATAGTCGCTGAGCGTTGCAGTTACATTGGACAGATTGATTTCGATGTTCGCTCCGGTAGGACCAAGCGCACGCACCTCGCTCGTGACAAGTGCGCTGCCGCCCGACATGGTAAAGTTGCTCGTTGCAACACCGAAACTTGTGTCAGTACCCGAGGGAGAACCGTTAGTCCAATATTTCGACTCGCCGCTGGTGGCAGTGAGCGAACCGTTGGTAATGCTTACCGACTGCGGTGCACACACGCCATAGTTCTTTGCCTGTGAGCTCGTTCCGCGGGCATGCACGCCGCTGTTGCTTCTCGTCGCACCGATTGCCTGCACTGTGCCGCCGTTGATGAACAGCTGTGCCGTTCTGTTCGTAGAACTCCTCGATACACTGATACCGCAGCTGCTGCCGTACACCGCGTTGGAACTGGAGTTAATATCGATGTAGTCACTGCCCTTTGCCGTAACAGTGCCGCCGTTTACGGTCATATCGCCATTTTGCACCTCAATACCGGCGCTGATAGCACTAATGTGTGCCATTGCTTCGCACTTCACCGTATCGACCGCACTGGCATTGACGGTGCCGCTGTTGATGGTCAAATTGCCGCTCTCCACATAAATACCGTAGCTGTATGTCTCATAGGTAGATGTATTCTCGGCGCCGCCGCGCGTATTCAGCGTACCGTCGCCTTCGATTACCAGATTACCGTCCCGAACCACGATTCCGGCATTTCTATTCTTGTTTCCGGAATTGGTGTTCGTCAGTGTGTTCGTACCCTTCAGAACGATATGCAGCGTTTCTTCGGTGTTATAGTCGCCGTCATAGTAAATGACGCCGTTATAAGAATTGCCGCTAGGTGTCGTGTCCGTATGTCCGTTGTTTGTTGTCAGCGTGCAGTTATCCAGCGTCAGGGTGTTGGTCTCACCGTCAAAGTAGGCTGTGCCATCGCGCAGAATATCATCGGCGTTCGCGCCCTTTACCTGCGTGCCGCCAAGGTAGAGATTGTACACCGTGTTATCCTGATCCCAATGCGCATACAGCGTATGATTTTCTGCGGTGGAAACCGTATCGTCCGCCGTTACCTTGTTGCCGCCGGTTTCCTGCGTGAACCAGCCGAGGAATTTATAGCCGGAACGTACAGGTGTATTCGGCAGCACGTACTTTTCATCAAAGGTAACCTGATTGGTGATTTTTTCCGCGCCCTCATAGTTCAGGTCAAACGTAACGTCATACTTATTCGCCGTCCACTTTGCGTAGAACGTCTTATCGCCCGTTGCATCTGCCGAAATTTCGGTTACGGCAGTGCCGCTGAAATCGGAGTCCGTGAACCAGCCGCCGAAGGTATAGCCGGTGCGGGTCGGGTCCGCGAGCGTTACCGCCGTACCGTAGGTGTAACGGCTCGGGTTGTCGGGGGCGTTCGTGCCGTTGTTCAGATTGTAGGTGATGTTATAGGTGTTCAGCGAATCGCTGAACTGCGCCGTGTAGGTCACATTTTCTGTTACCTCGCTCGGCTCAGGCGACCAGCCGGTAAAGGTATAGGTGTGGCCGATGTCCTTCTTGGTCGGCGTATCGCCCTTATAATACGGCATCGCGCCGTAGCGGAGTGTTTCGGTGTCGAGCTCGGTATTGCCGTTCATCCACGTAACCGTATAGGTCAGGCGGTCATAGTAGATGCTGATAACCGTCGAGCTGTCCGCCTTGATGGTCTGCTGCTCGAAAGCCTTTGCCGATGCGAAGCCGATGTAGGTTTTGGCTGCCGCCTTGGTCTGCTGACCGGTGATGCCGGAGAGCGTTTCGGACTCAAACTCGGTGTAATTATTGTCCGCAATATCCTCAGTATTCTGCTGATAGTGCTTGACGGTGTAGGTTGCCGCGCCCTCTTTCCAGTGCGCGTAGAGCGTCTGCGGTGCGGTGATGGAAACCTTGTTGTCTGCCGTTACCTGTTCGCCGCCTGTCTGCGCGGTAAACCAGCCGAGGAAGTCATAGCCGACCCGCACGGGCGTTGTCAGTGCGCTGTAAGTGCCATCGTAGGTGACGGTTATCTTTGTGGGTTCCACCGCGCCGTCATAGTTCAGGTTCAGCGTTACATCGTAGGGCTTCGCCGTCCACTTCGCGTACAGGGTCATGGCGTCCGATACCTTATCGCTGTCAAAGTTCCATGCCTTGGTGCAGCTCTGGTCGGTGTACCAGTCGCCGAAGGTGTAGCCGGTTCTGGTCGGGTCGCTCGGCTCCGTGATTTTCGCGTCGGTCTTGACTGTCTGGCCTGCCACATCCGTGCCGCCGTTCGTCACGAAAGTAACAGCGTTATCGTTTGCCGTCCACTGCGCGGCGTACTCTGCGTTCTCGGTGACGATTTCCGGCAGTTTCGAGTTCCAGCCTGCAAACGTGTAGCCGCTGCGCGAGGGAGTCGGTGCGTGCAGGTCTGCGCCGTGCTTATAGGTCTGCACAACGTTTTCCGTGCCGTTGTCGAGATTAAACATTACGGTATACTCGTTGCGGTCATAGTAGACCTTTACGACCGTGCTGCCGTCCGGCGCAATGGTCTTTTTCTCGGCGGATTTCTCGTGGAAGCCGGGGTATTTCTCGTCCGGAACCGCCGCTTCGCTCTCGGTCGTGCCTTTCAGCTCTTCCGATGCCGTGTTGACGTAGCCGCCGCCCAGCTGTTCCTGATAGCGCTCTACCGTGTACTTCGTGTCCTCGGCGGGCCGCCACTTCGCGTAAAGCGTCATGCCCTTGCTGCTGCCGCTGAACGAGGGCATAGCGGTGAGTGTTTCCGCCTTGGTGTGGTAGGCGCTGTCCTTATACCAGCCGTCAAAGACGTAACCCTGTTTTACGGGGTCTGCCGGCCAGCTGAGCGCCATGCCGGCGCCGCCGGTCAGCTGCGTAATCGCCGAGCCGCCCACGGAGTCAAAGCTAATGTAGCGTTCGCCCTCGGGGTCGCTCCACGCGATGTGAATGACCTTCTGAATGGGCTTGGATGCGAAAGCGAGCGCCGCCTTTTTCCATGTGATGGTCATGTCGGTGTCCTCTTTGAGAGAACCGGCGGTGACAGGCTTGACCGTTACCGTGTTGCCTGCCGCGTCATAGGTAAAGCTCGGGTTGGAGAAAGTGATATAGAAATTCTGCTCGTTCGGACCGGATTGGCTGCTGTCCTTGTTTACCGTGCCGAGTTCGCCGGATTTGAGGTCCATGCTACGCATATCGTAGGTGGACGCCGGGAGCGTCATAGTGCGTGCGGCTTTGAGCGTGTAGCTTGTGTTTCCGCCGTCCGCGAAGGCATAGACGTTCTGCATCTCACCCGCCGACCACAGCGGCCACTGGTTCGCGTAAATCGTCGGGTTCCATGTCAGCTTGCTGCTGTTGAACGCCTGCGCGACAAATTTGATGTCGAGATACATACCGATTTCGATCATCATGGCGCCGGCGGAGTTTTCCGTCTTGCCTGCGCCCTGCTTCCACGCCAGATGGTAGAAGAAGTAGCCCCACAGCTGCGCATATGCGCCGACGTCGGCGGTAATGCCGATTTTGTCGAGCTTTAGCGAGAACAGGCCGACATACATCTCAAGCCGCAGACCCGCTCGTATGCCGATAGTGCCCACGACGTAGAAATCGAAGTTATACTGTGGTGTGATAATGTCGATGGTCTGGTTGGTGGTCTGGCGGGACTTTACCCGAACGGAGAAGTTATAGCGCTTCTGGGTGGTGTAGTCGAAGCTCATGCCGAGCGAAACCGCGAGATTGGCGCTGACGATAAAGCTGCCCTTGACCTGCCAGCAGAAAATGTGCAGGAAGGCGTTGCCGTTGTTCTCGAACAGCTTGACGTTCAGAATTTCAGTCCACGTATCATCTGCGTTCGACATGACCTTGCTGTAGATCTCCGACAGAGAATCCATGCTGCCGCCGGTGCTCGTGATGCCGTCCGGCTTCTGCGCGAACTCCTTCATCTCGTCCATGATGCCGGAGAGCTTGTCGATCATGTTTTCGTTCTCGCCACCATCTCCGGTGGACATATTGGCGGTGAAGCCGATGCCGGTGTAGTTGCCAACGTCAAAGGCGGCGTTCAGCGAGTAGTCGTACCTCAGGAAGCCGATTTTGTGGCGCTTGGTGCTGATGCTCTGGCGGAGGATAACCTCCTCGTCAAAGACCGCCGTGACTTCGATTGTAATGTGGTCGCCCAGCTCGACCTCGAACGGAACGTTTACCCTTACCTTGAAGCCGCGGCCTTGCAGGTGATCGAGCTGGCTGTTCGCCCCGACTTCAATCTTTATCTTGTTCCGGTCGAAGTTGACCTTCGCTTTGCTGCCGCTGGCGCATGCATAGACGCCGTTCAGCGACCGCACGATCTGCGTATTTTCCATGCGCTGCGCGACTGCGGCCATGTCAGGAACGGTTTCGAGGTTGTCGCTCTCGCTCATAACCGCCGCGAGATAGGCTGCGGTCTGCTCCGCGACTTCGTTTTCCTCGAAGTCCTGCAAAATCTGGCTTTCGATTTCCTGCTGTTGCTCTTTGGAAACCTCGACCTGCTGCTCCTTTGAATAGTAAACGTCAAGGGAGTTTTCAACATCGGTTTCGGTAGCGGTTTCGTAGGTGATAACGTAATCGCCATTGCTATTTGTGGTAAAATTCTCGATTTGGCCGTATTTTGTCGGTTCTGTGTCGCTTGCATCGGTAAAGCCGAGGAAATCACCCTTATCAAGGCTCTTAGCCTCAACCTTGCTCATCGCAGTATCAAGTTCTTTGGAAGTAATGGTAATCTGGTTGTCGGACGTATCCGTGTCCCAACCGCTCTGAACCGGCAGTACATCGGGCATGAACAGCACATCTTCTACATCTGCCATCTCGTAGCTGTAATTGCCGTCCGTGCCGACGGCCGTGATTTTGATGTAGGCAACGTCGCCCTCGGTGGAGGTGACGTCATCGAGATTTACCGCGCCGTCCTTGACTGCGAGAACATCGCCGATTTGGAGCTTGCCGTCCTTATAAGTAAACGTGCCGCTCTCGGCGTTCTGCGTGGCGATGCCGCTGTTATCGACCTGATACAGGCCCTTGAATACCGCGTCCGAGAGGCCCTCGGTCTTGCTGACATCGACCTGCTGAACACTGTCGTTCAGCTGCGCGTTCTTGACCTCTCCCTTTGCGGTCAGGATATTCAGATAGCGGATAGCGGCAAGCTGCTCCGCGCCGTAGCCGTCCAGAGCAAAACGGGCGTTATCGTCCGTCAGCTCGACCTGATAGGTCTGACCGGCTTCGAGGTCGGCGGTGACGCTCGTGCCGTTTACCGTGCAGTCCACCGCCATATTGCCGCCGGTGATGTTCACGAACTTGAATGCGCCGGTGGCGTTCGTTACGCCCGTCAGCGCAAAGGTATATTTGCCCGCGGAAACGCCGTCCTGCGTTACATAATTCGGCGTTTCGATTGCGCTGACTTCCTCGCCTGCCGCAACCTTGGCGTAAAGGGTCATGCTGCGGTCAACCGTGTCGGCGGCTTCCGCGCCCTTGGTCAGCGCCTTGTCGTAATACCAGCCGAGGAACACCATACCGGCCTTGACCGGTGTGGGAAGCTGGCTGATGGGCGTACCTGCCGGATAGGTTTTGCTCTCCGGCATCGAAATCGCGGTGTCCGTGCCGTTATCGCCGAGCGCGAACTCCACGAGATATGAAGTAGTCGCAGAGCCGCCCGAAGAGCTGTGAGAGCCGTTCGAGGTGGTCGGTTTGGTATTCGGTTTGGTATTCGGCTTGGTCTCCGGCTGCTGCGCCGCATCCGGGTCCACGCTGACGCGGTCGCTCTTGACGCCCGGCTCGCTGTACCAGCTGTCTACCGTTTTGTCCGTGCGCATGCAGATAACCGCCGTCTGTGCACGGGTCGCGTTGCCCTCCGGGTCGAAGGAAACGCCGTTGCCGTTCAGAAGTCCCTGCTTCCACAGCTTGGTGACGGCGTCCCGTGCGTAGGGCGCGACCTTGTCAAGGTCGTCCGGCAGGGTGGTGACGTTCTCGCCGGTGTCGTAATTTACCTGAAACGCGTCGAAATAGCGCACCAGAAAGGCCGCCATCTGCTGCCGGGTCACAGTTGCGTCCGGCAGGAACAGGCCGTTGCCCGCGCCGCTCGTGATGCCGTATTTCGCCGCCCACTGCACGTAGGGCGTGCAGTAGGAGCTGTTTTTGACGTCGCCGAAGCCGCTGTCTCCCGGATAATCGGCGGTGTCAACGCCCGCCATGCGTCCGAGAACCGTCACGAACATGCCGCGCGTCAGCGTCCCGTTGGCGCCGAACGTTGTCGCGGTGATGCCGTTAAAGAAATTGTTCGCACGGGCGTAGCGCACCGCCGAATAGTACCAGTCACTCGGCTTTACGTCGGTGAATGGCATACTCTCGGGCGTTCCGCTCTGCGAGGCCGTGGTATTCGGCACGCCGTCCGCTTCCGCCGCCAGTGCCCCCGCAGGGATGAAGCTGAGCGTCATGCAGAATACCAGAAACAGGCTGATGATTCGTTTCTTCATGAGTTACCCTCCTCGTCAGGTGAAGTGCCATGGCGCAGAACCGCCATTTATAGTTTCATCTTATCAGCTTTTTCGACAGAAGCCGCACAGCGTGCCCGAAATACGCTTTGGGACGCCTGAAAAGCAAGGAGGGGAAAGAAAAGGAAGCCCGCGAGGGGCTTCCTTTGGAGCGGTGTTTACTTGGTAAATGCGATGGTCGGTTCAGCACCAAAGTTGAAAGACCCCGGCATCGTAACGGTAAAGTTAATAGTCGAAGT
>ERZ772876.3937-NODE-3937-length-10227-cov-4.183248_pt1 | contig 10227 bp, 5 predicted proteins | sample MGYA00580584_ERZ772876 | MGnify/ENA primary metagenome ERZ772876 (study PRJEB29015, sample SAMEA2737728) | human gut metagenome | biome: human gut; feature: human-associated habitat; material: faeces | place: China | collected 2012 ...
CCAGACGGAGTAGCCCTCCGACGAGTCGATACACAGCACATCCGCGCCGGCCTCCACGAGCGCGGGGATGCGCTCGGCGTAGTCGCGGGAGTTGATGCCCGCGCCGACGAGGTAGCGCTTCTTGTCGTCCTGAAGCGCGAGGGGGTGCTCCTTGTGCTCGGCGTAGTCCTTGCGGAAGACGAAGTAGAGCAGGTGGTCGTTTTCATCCACGACGGGCAGCGCGTTGAGCTTGTGCTCCCAAATGATGTCGTTGGCCTCCTTGAGCGTGGTCGACGCAGGAGCGGTGACGAGCTTTTCGCGCGGAGTCATGAACTCGCGCACCTTCAAATCAGTGCTCATGCGGCTCACGCGGTAGTCGCGGCTCGTCACGATGCCGAGGAGCTTGCCGTTGGGCGTTGCGTCCTCGGTAATGGCGACGGTCGAGAAGCCGTTTTTCTCCTTGAGGGCCAGCACGTCGGCCAGCGTGTGCTCGCTTGTCAGGTTCGAGGCTGACGGCACAAAGCCCGCCTTATTGCTCTTCACGCGGCGCACCATCTCGGCCTCGCTCTCGATGGACTGGGAGCCGAAGATGAACGAAAGGCCGCCCTCTTTGGCCAGCGCGATGGCCAGCGTGTCGTTCGACACCGACTGCATGATGGCCGAGACCATCGGGATATTCAGGCTGATGGGGCACTCCTCCTGCCCCTTGCGGTAGCGCACGAGGGGCGTTTTGAGCGAGACGTTGTCAGGAATGCAGTCCTCGGACGTGTAACCGGGGACGAGCAGATATTCGCTGAACGTGTGAGACGGTTCGGGATAATAATAAGCCATTGGGTCTGCTCCTCTCTTCTTAAATTACTTGAAATAGCGCACGGCAGAGGTGAACAGCTCCATCTCATACTGTCCGGGAACGTTGCGGTAAAGCTCCTTGCCGATGCGCTCGGTGTGCCCCATCTTGCCGAATACACGGCCATCGGGCGAGGTGATACCCTCGATGGCACAGATCGAGCCGTTGGGGTTGAATGCTGCATCCATTGTAGCATATCCGTCAAGGTCTACGTACTGTGTGGCGATCTGGCCGTTTTCGGCGAGCTTCTTCACAAGCTCTTCGGATGCGAGGAAGCGGCCCTCGCCGTGCGAAATGGGCACGGTGTAAATGTCGCCGACCTTCGTACCCGCAAGCCAGGGGGACTTGTTGGAGCACACGCGCGTGCGGACCAGACGGGACTGGTGGCGGCCGATGACGTTGTAGGTGAGCGTCGGGAAATCAGCGTCGGTGTCCATGATCTTGCCATAGGGAACGAGACCGAGCTTGATGAGCGCCTGGAAGCCGTTGCACACGCCGAGCATCAGACCGTCGCGCTTTTCGAGGAGGTCCGTGACCTGCTCCTTGACCGCGGCGTTGCGGAAGAACGCCGTGATGAGCTTGGCACTGCCGTCGGGCTCGTCGCCGCCGGAGAAGCCGCCGGGGATGACGATGATCTGGCTATCCTTGACGGCCTTGGCAAAGCGCTCGACGCTGTCAGCAACGTCGGCGCTCGTTAAGTTGCGGATGATGAACTGCTCGGCGTCCGCGCCTGCTTCGAGCAGGGCGCGATGGGTGTCGTACTCGCAGTTTGTGCCGGGGAAGACGGGGATCAGCGCCTTTGGACGCGCGATCTTGACAGCGGGCGCGACGCGCTTTTCCGTTTCATAGGTAAAGCACTCGACCGTGCCGGCGTCCTGCGTCTTCGTCGGATAGACGGATTCGAGGACGGCGTCGTTCAGGGCCAGCAGCTCAGAAATGCTCGCCTCGTCGCTGCCGATGGTGATCGTCTTCTCCGCCGTCGTGATGCCGATGCAGACGGCGTCGGGAATTTCCTCGGTGAGCTCGGCGACGATCGCGCCGGGCATGGGCCGGTACCAGTCGAGAGCGGTCGAAGCCGCGGCAAAGCCGACCTCGTTGCCAAGCGACATCTTCATCACCGCCTCGGCAAGGCCGTTTTCAACGGCCCAGGCGCTTGCGGCCTTGCCCGCGCGGGCAAGCGCGGTGAAGCGCTCCCACGCAGCGGTCTTCTGCTCCGCCGTGCCGCCGTAGAAGAGATAAACGCCGTGACCGGCGGACTTGAAGTCAGTCGTCACAAGCTCGCCCGCGCACACCGGTGCAATGGCGAACGAGATGAGCGTCGGCGGGACGTCGTGGTCTAAGAACGTGCCGGACATCGAGTCCTTACCGCCGATGGCGGCGGCGCCGAGCTCAAGCTGCGCGTCCAGCGCACCGAGGAGCGCGGCAAAAGGCTTGCCCCAGCGCACGGGCTCATTGCGGAGCTTTTCAAAAAATTCCTGTAAGGTGAGATATGCCTTGTGATAATCGGCGCCCGCGGCGACGATCTTTGCGACCGAAGTGTAGACCGCGCTGTGCGCGCCCGTGTAAGGATCGGCGCTCAGTGCGTCGGGGTCACAGCCCCAGGCCATCACGCTGCCCTGCTCGGTCTTGCTACCCGGCAGCACCGGCAGCAGCGCCGCCATCGCCTGCGAGGGACTGCGCTGCGTCTTGCCGCCAAAGGGCATGAGCAGCGAGAACGCACCGACGGTGGAGTCGAAGCGCTCGGTGAGACCGCGGCGGGACGCGCTCTTGAGGCTGCCCGCCATATCGCGCAGCGTGTGCGGCGCGGAAGCAGTCTTCTCCTCTCCCGCCTCGACGCGGACGCTCGCGTGCTTGACTGCGCCGTTCGTGTCGAGGAAGGCGCGCGAAAGGTCGGCGACCGTCTGGCCGCGCCAGTGCATGACCATGCGGGGGCTCTCAGTCACGACGGCCACGCGGTAGGCCTCCAGGTTTTCGGCCTGCGCGGCGGCGATGAACTTCGCCTCATCCTCCGGCGCGACGACGACGGCCATGCGCTCCTGCGATTCGGAGATCGCAAGCTCGGTACCGTCGAGGCCCTCATACTTCTTGCGCACGGCGTCGAGCTCGATCTCGAGGCCGTCGGCCAGCTCGCCGATGGCGACAGACACACCTCCCGCGCCGAAGTCGTTGCAGCGCTTGATGAGGCGGGTGACCTCGCCGTTTCGGAACAAGCGCTGGATCTTGCGCTCTTCGGGCGCGTTGCCCTTCTGGACCTCGCTCGCCATGGTGGTGAGGGACTTCATATCGTGGCTCTTCGACGAACCGGTCGCGCCGCCGATGCCGTCACGGCCCGTGCGGCCGCCGAGCAAGATAACGACGTCGCCCGGGGCGGGACGCTCGCGCACAACGTTCTTGGCGGGCGCCGCGGCGACGACCGCGCCGCACTCAAGGCGTTTGGCAATGTAGCCCTCGTGGTAGAGCTCGGCGACATGGCCCGTGGCAAGGCCGATCTGGTTGCCGTAGGACGAATATCCCGCCGCCGCGGTCTGCGCCAGCTTGCGCTGGGGGAGCTTTCCGGGAAGCGTCTCCGCGAGCGTCTTTCGCGGGTCGCCGCCGCCGGTGACGCGCATCGCCTGATGGACATAAGCGCGGCCGGAGAGCGGGTCGCGGATGCAGCCGCCGATGCAGGTCGCCGCGCCGCCGAAGGGTTCAATTTCGGTGGGGTGGTTGTGGGTCTCGTTTTTGAACATCAGCAGCCAGTCCTGCTCCTCGCCGTTCACCTTGGCGGGAACGTGGATAGAGCAGGCGTTGATCTCCTCGCTCTCGTCGAGCTCGGGGAGAAGGCCTCGTTTCTTGAGCGTCTTGGTGCCGATGGTCGCGATGTCCATGAGCGTCTGGGGGCGCTTGGCGGCCTTCTCGAGGCCGTAGACCTCCTCGCGCGCGGCGAGGTAGCGGTCATACGCATCCTTGACGGCGGGATTCTCGATGCTGACCTCGTCCAAATGCGTAGAGAACGTCGTGTGGCGGCAGTGATCGGACCAGTAGGTGTCGACGACGCGCACCTCGGTCACGGTGGGGTCGCGGTGCTCTTCGTCGCGGAAATAGGCCTGCAAGGTCTTGAGGTCGTCTAAGTCCATCGCAAGGCCCATGGACGAAAGAAGCGCCGAGAGCGCCGATTCATCCATCCCGGTAAAGCCGTCGACCGATGCGACGCTCTTGGGCTCGGAGAGGTTCTCTTCGAGCGTCTCGGGCTTTGCAAGCGAGGCCTCGCGGCTCTCGACAGGGTTGATGACATGGTGCTTGACGGCCTCGACGTCCTTTTCAGAGAGCGTGCCGTAGAGCGCGTAGACCTTCGCCGTGCGGATGCGCGGGCGCTCGCCCTGGCTGAGGAGCTGGATGCACTGCGCCGCGCTGTCCGCGCGCTGGTCAAACTGGCCGGGCAGCGGCTCGACGGCAAACACGGCGGTAGCGCCGCTCGCGTCGATCTCCCCGCTCGTCAGGTCAAGCTGCGGCTCGGAGAAAACGGTGTTTGTTGCATAGGCAAACAGAGTCTCGTCGATGCCCTCGACGTCGTAGCGGTTCCAGATGCGCACGCTTTCGAGACCCTTGAGGTCCAGAAACGAGCGGCAGTCGGAAAGAAGGCTCGCGCACTCGGGCGCAAGGCCGGGCTTTTTTTCAACACAGACGCGATAGACCATTTACTCTCTCTCCTTTTGCGCGGCGAGGGCTCGACGGCCAATGTCGCTGCGGCAGTATTTGTTGGCAAAATCGACCTCGGACGATAAACGGTAGGCCTCCTTCACGGCCTCCTCGAGCGCGGGGGCGACGGCGGTAACGCCGAGCACACGGCCGCCCGCGGTCAGGAGCCTGTCTCCGTCTTTCTTCGCGCCCGCGACGTAGGTGTGCGCAGCGGCCTCTTCGCTCATCGTGATGGGGAAGCCGCTCTCGTACTTCTTGGGGTACCCGTTCGAGGCGAGGACGACGCAGCAGGCGGAATCGGTCGAAAATTCGACGGACACATCCTTGAGCGTGCCGTTCGTCGTTGCCTGCATGACCGTGAGCAGGTCGGACTTGAGAAGCGGCAGCACGACCTGCGTCTCGGGATCGCCGAAGCGGCAGTTGTACTCCACGACCTTCGGGCCGTCCTTTGTGAGCATCAGGCCGAAGTACAGGCAGCCCTTGAAGGGGCGGCCCTCGGCCTTCATCGCGCGGATCGTGGGCAGGAAGATCGTCTGCATGCACTCGTCCGCGATCTTTTCCGTGTAGCAGGGATTTGGGGCGATCGTGCCCATGCCGCCGGTGTTCGGGCCCTTGTCGCCGTCGAGCGCGCACTTGTGGTCCATGGAGGACACCATGGGAACAACGGTTTCGCCGTCGGTAAAGCTCAGAACGGAGACCTCGGGCCCCTCCATGAACTCCTCGATGACGACGCGCACGCCGCTCTGACCGAAGGCCTTGTCCTCGATCATGGAGCGAACGGCGGCTTTCGCCTCCTCCACCGTCTGCGCGACGATGACGCCCTTGCCGAGCGCCAGACCGTCCGCCTTGACGACGATGGGCGCGCCCTGCGCCTCAATATAGGCGCAGGCGGCCTCCACCTCGGTGAAGAGCTCGTACTTCGCCGTGGGGATGCCGTATTTTTTCATCAGATCCTTGGAAAAGGCCTTGCTCGCCTCGATGACGGCGGCCTTTTTGTCGGGGCCGAAGCACGGGATGCCCGCCTCGGTCAGCGCGTCCACCGCGCCGAGGGCCAGTGGATCGTCCGGCGCGACGACGGCGTAGTCGATCCGGTGCGCTTTCGCAAATTCGACCTGCGCGGGGATGTCCTTCGCGCCGATCTCACTGACGCAGACCGCGTCGGCGGCGATGCCGCCGTTGCCGGGCAGGCAGTAAATTTCCTCAACTGCGGGATTTTCCTTTAACTTCTTGATAATGGCGTGTTCGCGGCCTCCGCCGCCGATGACCATGAGTTTCATTCGTTTCGTTCCTCCTTTTAGTGATGGAACAATCTCTGTCCGGTAAAGGCCATGGTGATGCCGTATTTATTCGCGGTCTCGATGACGTTGTCGTCGCGGATCGAGCCGCCGGGTTCCGCGATGTAGGTGACGCCGCTCTTTCTCGCGCGCTCAACATTGTCGCCGAACGGGAAGAACGCGTCGGAGCCGACGGTCACGCCGCTCTGGCGGGCGACCCAGTCCTTGCGCTCCTGCACCGTCAGCGGCTCGGGGCACTCCTTGAAGACGCGCTGCCATGCACCGTCGGCCAAAACGTCGTCACACTCGTCGGAAATATAAACATCAATGGCGTTGTCGCGGTCAGGGCGGCGGATACCGTCCACAAACGGCAGCGCAAGCACCTTCGGGTGGCGGCGGAGATACCAGTTGTCCGCCTTGCTGCCGGCAAGGCGCGTACAGTGGATGCGGCTCTGCTGGCCCGCGCCCACACCGATGAGCTGTCCGCCCTGGGCGTAGCACACCGAGTTGGACTGGGTGTATTTCAGCGCGATCAGGCACAGTGTCAGGTCCCGCTTCTGCTCGTCTGTCAGCGCCCTGTTCCGTGTGACGATATTGGAGAACGTATCGTCGCCGAACTTCAGCTCGTTGCGCCCCTGCTCAAACGTGATGCCGAACACATCCTTGTGCTCCACGGGCGCGGGCTGGTAGGATGGGTCGATGGCGACAATGTTGTAACCGCCCTTGCGCTTTGTTTTCAGGATGGTCAGCGCGGCGGCGGAATAGCCCGGCGCGATAACGCCGTCCGACACCTCGTGCTGGATGACCTTCGCCGTGGCTTCGTCGCATTCGTCGGAAAGGGCGATCCAGTCCCCGAAGCTGGACATGCGGTCCGCGCCGCGGGCGCGGGCATAGGCGCAGGCCAGCGGGGAAAGCTCGATGTCCTCCACAAAATACATCTTTTTCAGCGTATCGTCCAGCGGCAGGCCCAGCGCCGCGCCGGCGGGGCTGACGTGCTTGAACGACGCGGCCGCGGGCAGGCCCGTGGCCTGGCGCAGCTCTTTTACAAGCTGCCACGCGTTCAGCGCGTCCAGGAAATTGATATAGCCCGGTTTGCCGTTCAAAACGGTGATGGGCAGCTCGCCCTCCCGCATGAAGATGCGCGCGGGCCGCTGGTTCGGGTTGCAGCCGTATTTCAGTTCCAGTTCTTTCATATCCTTAAAAACCCCCATTCGATGTCCCCGGCGGCCCTGCCGCACACGGGGCGGCGCGTTACACTTTTTCGTATTTGTTCACGATGCGGTCCTGCGTTTTGCCCGTGGCAAGGTCGATATACCGCACAAACAGCGAAACCTTGTTGTCCTCGTTCAGACTGTTCCACACCATCCGCGTGAACGTGTCGATATCGCCCATCAGGCGCACGTGCTCCGGCTCGCCCGCGAAGCTGGGGATGGGGCTGCCGTCGCAGCGGTAGGTATGGATAAAGCGGCCCTCGCCTGCAACGGGCTGGTCGTATTCAAAGAAGAACCGTTCCACGGAATCCGCGTTGCCGCCGTCGGATTTCAGAATGGACAGCTTGTACTTCATTGCGCCGCCCTTCACCTTCACAATGCCCGAGATGCGCGGCGTGAAGTTGGGGGAATCCGGCTCAAAGGTGCGCGTGCGCAGCGCCTTGGCAAAGCCCTTGCCCGCGGTCAGGTGGTCGTATATCGTATCCGTCTGGTCGCCGTTGGTCACGATGGTTGTTTTGCCCAGCACGCGCACGGGCGCGTAGATGATGAGGGACGGGTCCTCCAGCTTGGAGGGGTCCGCCGCTTCGGTAATGATGCCGCCGTCCTTCGCGGTGAACACGCGGTTGCGGCTGTTTGCGCTGCGGCCCATGATGAAATAGGCGATGACGGCGCTTTTGCCGTCCTCCGACCTTCCCAGCACGATGCCGCGGCCGGGGTATGTATTTACGGCAAGCTCCGCCGCAAGGCTCAGATGGTCCATATCCTTCTCCTCTTTCCGCGGCGCGGCGGGTCCGTCCGCCGCGTCCAATTCTTCCGTCAGCTGCGCCAGCGCACGGGGCAGCAGCTTCCATTCCGCCTGCTCCATCACGCGCTTCTGCAGCGTTTCCGGCGTATCGCCGGGCAGCACGTCCACGGCCTGCTGCAGCAGGATGCGTCCTCCGTCCGGCACTTCGTTCACAAAATGCACCGTCGCGCCCGTCACCTTCACGCCCTTTGCCAGCGCTGCCTCATGCACCCGCAGGCCGTAGTATCCCGCCCCGCAGAAGCTGGGGATCAGGCTGGGGTGCACGTTCAGAATGCGTTCGGGATACGCGGTGATGACGCTGGGGCCCAGGATGGACAAAAAGCCCGCCAGCACCACCACGTCGATGCGGTGCTCCCGCAGCGCGGCCAGCAGCGCCGCGTCGTATTCCTCCGGTGCGGCATAGCTTTTGCGCGCCACCACAATGCCGGGCACGCCCGCTTTGGACGCGCGCTCCAGCGCGTACACGCCGGGCTTTGAGGCCAGCACCAGAGCGATTTTCGCATGGGGCAGCGCGCCCGCGGCCTTTGCGTCCAGAATGGCCTGCAGATTCGTGCCGCCGCCGGAAACCAGCACCGCTACGTTCAGCATAGCTCTACGCCCTTTTCCGCACCCTTCGCGATCTCGCCCAGGATGTACGCATCCTCGCCCGCTTCCTTCAGGATGCGCACGGATTCGTCCGCCCTGTCGCCGGGCACGACGACAGCCATGCCCACGCCCATATTGAACGTATTGAACATGTCCCGCTCGGGAATTTTGCCAACCTTTTGCAGCAGCGGGAAGATGGGCGGCATGCGCAGGCTCTTTTTCTCGAGCTTCGCCACGCAGCCCGCGGCCAGCGCGCGGGGGATGTTCTCATAAAAGCCGCCGCCCGTGATGTGGCTCACGGCGCGCACATCCACCTGCTCCATCAGCGCCAGCACGGGCTTGACGTAAATTTTTGTGGGCGTGAGCAGCGTTTCGCCCAGCGTGCCGGAAAGCTCGTCGTAATGCTGCCAGATATCCGCGTACTCCACATTGAATATCTTGCGCACAAGAGAAAAGCCGTTGGAGTGCACGCCGCTGGAGGGCAGCGCGATGACGGCGTCGCCCGCCTGCATCTTCGTATTGTCAATGATTTTGCTTTTTTCCACGACGCCCACGGTAAAGCCGGCCAGGTCGTATTCCTGCTCCGGGTAAAAGCCCGGCATCTCGGCGGTCTCGCCGCCCACAAGCGCTGCGCCCGCCTGGACGCAGCCCTCGGCCACGCCCGCCACGATGGAGGCGATCTTCTCCGGGTAATTCTTTCCGCAGGCGATATAGTCCAGAAATACCAGTGGCTTCGCGCCGCAGGTGATCACATCATTGACGCACATGGCCACACAGTCGATGCCCACGGTGTCGTGCTTGTCCATCAGAAAAGCGATCTTCAGCTTCGTGCCCACGCCGTCCGTGCCGGAGACCAGCACCGGGTGGGTGAGGCCCGTCATATCCAGCTCGAACAGGCCGCCGAGCCCGCCGATGGCGCCCGGCGTCATCGTACGCGCCACATGCTGTTTCATCAGCTCCACCGCGGCATAGCCCGCCGTGATGTCAACGCCCGCTGCCTTGTAGCTCTCGGAAAAGCTCTTCATATCGTTTCTCCTATTCCCGACGGTCAGTCGTTGATATTTTCGGAAATTTTCTTTTCAAATTTGCTTTTTTCAGTGCTTTTGGGCGGCTCCACCGGGTATTTGCCCGTAAAGCAGCCCGTGCACAGGCCGCATTTACAGCCCTCGGCGATCTTCTTCACTCCGTCCACGCTCAAAAAGCCCAGGCTGTCCACACCCAAAATCTCCCGCATCTCCTCCAGCGAATGGTTGGCGGCGATGAGATTTTCCCGGCTGTCCACGTCCACGCCGAAATAGCACGGATACAGAAATTCCGGCGCGGAGGACAAAAAGTGCACTTCCGTGGCCCCGGCTTCCCGCAGCATCTGTACGATCTGCCGCGAGGTGGTGCCGCGCACGATGGAATCATCCACCAGCACCACGCGCCGGCCCTTCACGGTGTCCGCAATGGGGTTCAGCTTGATGCGCACGGTGTTCTCCCGCAGCTTCTGGTTGGGCTGGATGAACGTTCGGCCGATGTATTTGTTCTTCAAAAAGCCGATGCCGTAAGGGATGCCGCTCTGCTGGGAATAGCCCAGCGCCGCGTCCAGGCCCGAATCCGGCACACCGATGACGATATCCGCATCCGCCGGGCTTTCCTTCGCCAGAAACCGGCCAGCGTTGATTCTTGCGCTATGCACGCTCTGTCCCTCAATCATGCTGTCCGGCCGTGCAAAATAGATGTATTCAAAAACGCAAAGCGCGTGCTTTTTGCCGCACATCTCCCGATGCGAATGCAGCCCGTCGCGGTCAACAACAATGACCTCGCCCGGTTCCACATCCCGGACAAAGGTAGCGCCGACCGCCT
>ERZ772876.3942-NODE-3942-length-10216-cov-2.751796_pt1 | contig 10216 bp, 6 predicted proteins | sample MGYA00580584_ERZ772876 | MGnify/ENA primary metagenome ERZ772876 (study PRJEB29015, sample SAMEA2737728) | human gut metagenome | biome: human gut; feature: human-associated habitat; material: faeces | place: China | collected 2012 ...
CGCACCTGCAATCGCACCCCCTCCGAGAGGCCGGCTCACACGCCGGCCTCTTCTTCCATAAGATCCATGAAATCTCGCTGGGAATGCACACCACATTTCGCGTAGATGTTGCTTACATGAGAGTGTACCGTGCTAAGGGATACCGTCAGCTCGTCGCGAATATAAGGGCGGCTGCGCCCGGCCAACAACAACGCGGCAATCTCCGTCTCGCGTCGCGTCAGTCCATAGCGCTTCCCTAGATTGCGCGCGGCTTCCTCGAACAGGGCCGCCAATTCGCCCGCTTGCTCATGGGAAAATACGCCTCCCGTGGTTTCCTCCGGAATGCCCCGTCTCCCCTGCTTTTCCTCTGAGTTCTTCGCCGTTTTCTCATCATTGGGCCATGCAGCCTCCTCGTTCCCTCGATCCTCCTGGGAGAGAAAAATCTCCCGAGCGGTGGGCCGATGGGGCGACGACCAGCGCGAATCGGCACCAGCAAGAGGAACAACCATCAAAAGCACCGCCAGAGCAGCCAGAGCCACACCCAAATAATGCACATCTGCGTTCTGATCGAACAGCAGAAGGCCACAAGCGGCCCCGACCATCGTGCCCAGTCCCTCGGCCACAAGCAAAACTCCAAAGAGCGCTACGAGAGAAATTCCGCCATAACGCACGTACTTAGGGATCACGACCCAACAGGCGATACTAGCTCCAAACATCGCCATGAAGTTAATGGCGTGGGCAACAACTCGAACCGTCGCATTTGTGTAATTGGCGAACAGCAAGGCATAACTCATTGCCAACAAGGGAACCGATAAACGAAAAACGAGCGAGAAGTTCAATCGCCGACCGTGACGAATGTAAGCCCCGAAAAGGCCAATGGCAAAAACGAGAGCACACGAAAACGGAATGACGTAGTGGAAAAAGCGATTCGTCAACGTCGTCGGCGAAGAGACGATTCGCAAGAAAGAGAACTGGCCCCACAGCAGCAGCAACACAATGTCCCACACCGGGGTATAAAACCGAAAGAGCGGCAGGAGGCTTCGCGCGCTGGCATCACGAGCCTCGGAAACGGGATGCGATAAAGCTCTTCTCTCGGATAGGAGCAGCCCGAGGCTAACCAGGGGCAGTATCAAATCAATCACGATGAATGCCGGCTGCTTGAACGCAATCAGGAGAAAATACGTGACACAGGCCAGTGCAAAGGAGAGTGGGACGGCGCATTCCACGCTTTCCTCATCAAGCGAGCAGGCAGCTTGACCCCATCTCAGAAACAAAATCCCTTTGCCAAAACCTAGCAGAACGCCACTTGCGACGACGAGAGGAACTAGACCTTCGCCGAGGAAGGGGCTGCAAACATATACACCGATCGAGCCACTCATAACGGCCAAAGTGGCGACCACGGCCAAGCCTCGACCTTCCAAAGGCAAGCCGCACGAAGCCGCGACCATCGCCAAAAGCACCGTCACGGCCTGAGCTGCTCCCGCAATCATCCAAACACGCTCGATAAAGCACAGCGTAATGAACGACGTGAGCAGCCCGCAAGAGAAGAACGAGCAGTAGTACCACGCGAGAAATATCGGAAAGCCCCACAAGCTGCGGCAACTTCGGTCGCGCCCCTTCGCGTCTCTGCCCTCATTATGCGGGAAAAAGGCTACCACCTTATCCACCCCCCCCCTCGGTTCTTTGGCAGTGTAACACACGGGTACCCTGTTAAAACAGAGATGACCGACAACTGAGAGCCTAACCGAATCAGAAATGGTCACAATATAATGAGAAATGGCCCAGCAACCCTACGTCAAAAAGATAGGCATGATGGGAGGATGCGCTTTTCTCTCCGAGCGTCACAATAGAAGACAACCGCATTCTTCAACAGGGAGGGGGGCTATGGCTCGAGATGACATCATGAAAGGCCGTTATGCGCAAACGCTCTGGGACATGACGGCGCGGCGCCCGCTGGAAGCCATCACCGCCAGCGAAATCATCAATTGCACAGGCACAGCACGACAGACGTTCTACGACCACTTTTCCAGTAAGCAGGCCCTGGCTGGCTACGTGCTCGAGCAGTGGCTCTCTTCCGCCACCCAAGACTGCCCTCAGCGCCAGACGTGGCTTAAAAGCCTCGAGCTTATCACGACTCGCGCCGCCGAAAGGCCCTTGTTTTTCAAGGGATTCGCGGGGCTTGGCGCGGGGCCGTCCTCTTCCCAGGTTCTTGCAAGAGCCTTCTCCACCTGCATCCTTCATTTATTGGAAAGAAAAGGATGCACCCCAAGTGCTACCACTCAGTCAGCTGTCGCCTTTTACGGCTTCGGCATCGCTGGCGCGTTTTCCACTTGGATAACGGAGAGAGAACTGAGAGATCCCTTTGCGGCAAGCCGCATCATGTACGAGGGGATGCCTTCGGAACTGAAACGATACCTAGGAAGTCTTGTGCACACTCAACCTTGCAAAGAAAACGCGACGGATATCGCCCTGGCGAGCCGCTTCTTCCTTTACCAGATGTTTCATGCCATCCTTGGATCCGAACCAACCGACGAGCTGATCGAGCTTCTAGCCGACGAACGAACGCAAAGCGTTTTGCTCCTGTTCAGCACCGGCGAAAACGGCGCCGTGGAGAAATTCGCTCACACACTTGCCTCCCAACCGCAAGGAGCAGAGCGCAATTCCTACCTTGAGGCACTTTCGGCGGAGTACACCCGGCTGTTCATCGGCCCCGGCCCGCTGCCGGCCTATCCCTGGGAATCGGTATATCGCCCGGGAAACCGAGCGCTGTTCCAGGAAAGCACTCTTGAGGTACGTCGCTGCTACGAAGCCTATGGCTATCGAGCCTCAATGCACCGCCGCGCCGCCGACGACCATCTGGGACTGATGCTCGACTTCCTTGCTCACCTCAGTCGTCGAACCTTTGAGGCCTATGAAGAGCAGCGTTTTCGAGAAGCGGCCGAGTTGCTGGAAGGCCAGCGAGCATTCATCCGCGACCACCTGCTTGGCTGGGTGGGACGATACGCGCAAGATGTGGAAAGCCTCGATGGCGCTCTGTTGTACCCTTTGTGTGCCTCCGCCCTCGCCGAAGTTCTCGAGGCCGACTTCGGCTATCTCCCCGAGCTCGAGCGTCGTTGCCAAGCTCTTCTCGAAGCGTAGCCGCACTGCTCGGCGGAAGGGGCTCATCCCTGCTTCCCCCTCCGCCGAACCTTCGGTCAGCGCGCCGGTACACCGCGCAGCGCTTCCTTTCTAATAGGTGATCTCTTGGAAATGCGGATCGAAAGCGGCCTCCTTGGCGCGAACTACCAAACTCGGCTGGGTGTTCTCTGGACGAGGCAGCACCGCCAGAGAAACCTGTGCGGCCCCGTGAATCTCCTGCAGCATATCAATATCTCCAAACTCGAGAGCCCGCTGCGGGCAGGCGTCCACGCAAGCAGGGTTTCCACCAGCGTCGCGCAAGGCCTTGCAGCTGTCGCACTTCGCCGCGATATTCGCTTCTGGAAGAACTTTCGGGTTCCCATAGGGGCATGCGTTCACACAGGTTCCGCAGCCCGTGCACAACTCGTCATCGTGCAGAACCACCCCGTCTTCCGCACGATACATCGCTCCCGTAGGACACCGTTCGACGCAGGCCGGCTCCGCGCAGTGATAGCACGTGCCCGAATAGGAATAGCAGTGAACCGACGGAAAGGTGCCAACGCTGTAGGTGTGCGCGTTGCGGAAAATCACTCCCACCTCGAGACGGTTCTTGTCTTTGCAGGCAACCTGGCAGGCACGGCATCCAATGCAGCGCGTCATGTCGAAGTAGAAGCCCAAACGTCCCATAACCGACCCCCTAGTCTTCCAAGTCGACGATGCGCTGCGGACGCAGACAGTCCTCTACCAACGATTCACCGTCGTACTTCTCGAAATTGCAGTTGCAGTTGTTGTAGCCGGATGCCCCCATGCCCAAAAGGTCGTTACCGATAAGGTAATTGTCGGCACCTCCCCGGTCGATACCGGTCTCTTCATCAATATCGACCCATGCGCCGTGGGGGAGCCCCACCTGACCTGGAATGATCGTCTCCATGACGCAGGCGCTGCGCAGGGTCTTGCCATCCTTCGTCCACAGGAGAACAGTATCGCCGTCTTCCACGCCCTTCTCAGCAGCGTCGGAGGCATTGAGGAATACCGGGCTGCGCCAAGCTTCCCGCAGCCAAGGGCAATTCCCGTAGGTACTGTGCGAGCGGCCCATATAGTGAGGATTGAAGAGCAGATACGGATAATCTCCTTTCTCCCCTTCAATATCGCCCTCTTTGAACGTACTCTCATAACCCAGCTTGGGCGCGTAGTACACGGGGTAGGGCTTGAAGACTCTCTCGTCGAACTGGAAACTATTGAGTAAGTCGGCGCGAGCCTGGCAGTATATCTCGAACTTTCCGCTCGCGCTAGAAAGAGGATGGGCGGCAGGATCGGCAATAAAGTCCTCATAGCCGATGAACCCGTATTCATCGTCGGCGTGGCGAGGTATTTGGTAAGAGCCGTTTTTCAAAAACTCGGCCAGGCCAATGGCTCCCTCTTGAGGGGCGCCCTCCACTTCCCATTCGTCTATATCGGCCTGGGTGATGGTGAGCAGCGGGGAGACACCCGTTTCGCTATCGGCATCGACAACAGTGCTGCCGGCCAACTGGTTGAAGAACTGCTGCTTCTCGCTGAGAGGGTACACGTCGTCGGGATTCATCCCCAGTGCCTCAAGCAAAAGCCGCTCGATCTCCTGATCAGTCTTCGCCTCATAAAGAGGTTCGACAACCTGGGTGTACACCAGCAGCACTTCACGGTTGGGGTATTCGCCGAAACCGCCGATACGCTCCCATTCCGTCGTAACTGGCAAGACAATATCGGAGTACAGGGCGTTGGTCGTCAGGAACTGCGCCCGCGTGAATACGAAGTCCACGGCACGATGGGCCTCTATGCCTTCCGCCATGTTAATACCCGTCTGCAGCTGGGCAGTTATCTCGTGGAAAATACCATGAATCTCGGGGTACTCTTCGTCTCGACCTGGCGACATATTAAGCCGAAGCCAGTCTCCCACATAGCGGTAAGGGCCGCCACCGTTCTTGATGAGTCCCCAAACTTGCGCCGCAGGAGCTACGTGGTCGATGGGGTTTGGAACGGGCGGAAGCCCCGTGGAACCAGCGTTAACAAGGGCCGGGCCGGCCATGCCAGCGCCAGTATTGTAGGCGGTGCCGCATGCGTGGCCGCTCTTCCCCATATGGCCCCCCATGGCACCGAGAGCCAGCAGCATTTGGGGGAGCATCTCTGTTCCATGGCAGCGGGCCATAGCGTAGTTGTGCAGAATCATGACCTTGTTCTTCATTCCCAGCTCACGAGCCAGCGAGGTTATTTGTTCGGGCGGGGTGCCGCAGCGCTTCGCAGCCCACTCGGGAGTTTTGGGGATGTCATCGTAGGCGCCCAACAGGTAGTCGCGCAGGTTCTCGTCGACCGACTTGTCGTCGGGCATCGATTTCATGTCGAATCCTACCGTATAGGTATGCAAGAAATCCCAATCGACAACGTCTCCTTCCTCGGCGTCGAGACGCAACATCTCGTAGGCCACACCCATCATGAGGGCCATGTCGGTACCACCTCGAACCGGCACCCATTCGGCATCGAGCATCTGCCCTGTCGCGTTGTAGCAGGGATCAACGACAATGAACCTCACTCCCGCCTCTTTCACCTGCTGAAAAATATGAGCGGGGAGCCCAGCAGCAGACCACGCCGGATTCGCCGACCAGAGAATTATCGTATCCGCATTAAGCATGTCGTAGCGATCGTTGGCCATGCCGAGGTTAATCCAAGGAAGGCCGCAGAGCTGCGTATCAAGGCAGTACGTTCCATGAGAGCCCGTATCCCAATTCGTCGATGCGCCCCCGAAAGCCTTGAGCGCCGCCGTGGGCTTTTTGTCGTAGAACGCCTGGCACCCGTAGGTCTCCTTTACCCGCAGCATCTCCTGAGCCATAAGGCTAATGGCTTCGTCCCAAGATATACGCTCCCACTCGTCTTTGCCACGCAGGTCCCCGCGGGAGTTCTCCCCTCCGCCAGGCTGCCAATGCTTGCGTTTCATAGGATAGCGCAGCCTGTCGGCACCGAAGCACTGCTGCTGTTGAGCCCGTCCGCGAACGCATCCTCGCTGCTGAGGATAGTCGAAGGAATCCTCGTGGGTGTCATCGGTCTTCTGACGGATAACCACCCCGTCCTGAACCATAACCTTATTCATGCATCGACCGCCGCACTGATGCCAACAGGCGGCAGAGACCCATACTCCACCCTCTTCAGGATTGGAAAGGGGCGGGTGGTCGGCACCGGATTCGGGCATAGGCGACAGCTGCGTTTCCGGAGCGCAACCGAGAGCTGCAAGGGCTGCAGCCAATGTGGCAATCGATCCCGCTCCTCTCACGAACGCCCTTCGGCTCAGCCTCCCCTCAAAAATCAAGTCTTCATGTTGAATCATTGGTCCTCCTCGTCTCTCAAGCAAGTCGCCGCTATCCGACAACGACGTCGAGGCCATACTAACGACAGCCAGGCAGCCCCTCGCAGCCAGAAACGCCCCATCGTCTTGAGAACAGACGAAGCGACGGGGATTGTCTGTCAAAGCCTTAAGCTTGCAGTATCCCCTTTCGGCTCTTTGTGCGTACCTCGCCTGTAGTTTCAAGCTGATCAGAACGCGATGAGAGAATCCAAGGGTCTGGCAACTCTATCTCTCGCGCGCCAACTTGCCCCTTCTTGAAAAATACGAGTCATTTATGCACCTTTGTCTTGAGTCAAATGGTAAGCTATGGCCGCGCAAAAGCGCAGGAAAGGGGAATCGCCCGACCCGTGTTGGGAGGGATCACGGGCCGCACGATTCACGAGGAGAAGACTTGGAAGGGATAGAGAGGAGACGTCTATGTCACAACCCATCCAAGAGCCGACTATCGGCCTCGGCGAGGACATCGAGGCGTTCGGCTACAAGCAGGAGCTGAGGCGCGGCCTTCAGCTTCACGACGTCGTTCTGTACGGCGTTTTGTTCATGGTGCTCATCGCACCGCAGTCCATCTGGGGATCGCTGCAGGTTGATTCCGGTGGCCTGACCCCGCTCGTGTACATCATCGGATTCGTTGCCATCAGCTTCACAGCCCTGAGCTACGCCGCGATGTCCAGCAAGTTCCCCATCGCGGGCTCGGTGTACTCCTACGTGCAGCGCGCCATCAACCCGCATGTGGGCTTCATGTCCGGTTGGCTCATCTTGCTGGACTACATCCTGGTGCCCTCGCTTCTGCTGGTCATGGTCGCCAACTGGGGAACCACCCTCGTGCCCGGCTCGCCTTGGTGGCTTTGGGTGGTCGTGTTCATCGCTTTCAACACGTTTGTGAACGTGCGCGGCATCACCATGTCGAAAGGCGTTGACTGGATCATCTTCGCCGTGGAGATCCTGGCGCTCATCGTGTTCATCGCTGTGGGCTGCATGTATGTCTCCGGTGGCGGCGGCTACGGCGAGTTCTCCACCGAGCCGTTCTACAAGCCCGGAGAGGTCGACCTCCACTTTGTGGCCACGGCCGTATCCCTGGCCTGCCTGTCGTTCCTCGGTTTCGACGGCATGTCCACCCTGGCCGAGGAAACCTACAAGCCCGAGAAGAACATCGGCAAGGGCATCCTCATCGCTCTGTGCATCATGATCGTCGTGTTCGTGGCTCAGACTTATGTGGCCGCTCTCATCCTTCCCGACTGGGCGAACACCGATCCCGACATGGGCTTCTTCGACGCCTGCTACGCTGCCGGCGGTCTGCTGCTGCAGAACTTCATGCTGGTCATCAACATCGTCGCCATCGGCATCGCCAACATCATGAATGCCCAGATCGCCTCTTCGCGCCTGCTGTTCTCCATGGGCCGCGACGGCGTGCTGCCCCGCGTGCTCGGCAAGGTGCATCCCAAGTACCAGACCCCCTGGGTGGCCGCTATCTTCCTGGGCGCGTTCTCGCTGGTCCTCACTCTGACCGCCGGCCAGTTCGGCGGCATGACGGTGCTCGCCCCCATGGTCAACTTCGGCGCGCTGGCCTCCTTCATCGTTTTGAACTTCGGCGTGTTCTGGTACTTCTGGTGCAAGGAGAAGCAGCGCGGCGGAAAGGCCGTCCTGCGCTACCTCATCTGTCCCTGGATTGGCATTCTTATCCTGATCTACGTGTTCACCGGCTTCGATCTACTCACCTATGGCGTGGGTGTCAGCTGGTTCATCGTGGGCCTCATCATTGCCGCGGTCATTTCCAAGGGCTTCAAGGAAGTGCCCGATGCCTTTAAGAACCTGGAAGTGTAGGCGGCGTTCCTGCAGATCCAGCAACTTTGCCCGCCGTAGCGCACGGCATCTTTCGAGCCCCCGACAACGTTGGGGGCTCTTCTTGTATACTAGATTCAGCCTCGAAACTCCCATCTATTTCCGATGAGCTGACCAGGGGGGTTCGTTACATTTTCCCAGGTCAAATAAGTAAATAAAATCGGAAATAGATGGGAGTTTCGAGAGAACTCAATACCTCTGGACGCGCGAAATGATGGAATCAGTTTGCTGGTCCTTGCGGTAAGGAAAGGGGAGGATTCCCATGAAGATCGGTTTCATCGGATTAGGAAACATGGCCACGGCCATTATCGGAGGCCTGCTGCGCGAGGACACAGCGCTCAGCAGCGAAGACGGCAACGCAACTGTGATCACCGCCGCCAACATCATCGGCTCGGCCAAGACCGAGGCCACGCGGCAGAAGCGCGCCGAGCAATTCGGCATCGCCGTCACTGCCAGCAACCGCGAAGTTGCCGAAGCGGCCGATGTGCTGGTGCTCGCTGTGAAGCCGCAATTCTTCCCTGAAGTGATCGCCGAGATCCGCGACGCAGTGAGCGAAAACACCCTGGTTATCTCCATCGCCGCCGGTCTCACACTCGAGCGCATCGCGGGCCTTTTCGACCGCAATGTTGCCGCCATGCGGCTCATTCGCTGCATGCCGAACACCCCGGCCCTCGTGAACGCCGGGTGCACCGCCGTCGTACCGGGGCCCGGGGCGACGGAGGCCGACGAAGCTCTCTGCCTACGGCTCATGGAAAGCTTCGGCCGGGCCATCGTCATTCCCGAACGGCTGATGGATGCCGCAAGCGCCACGGCCGGCTCCTCCCCCGCCTTCGTCTTCATGTTCATCGAGGCCCTGGCCGATGGCGCCGTGGCCGCTGGGATGCCCCGCACGCAAGCGTACGAATTCGCCGCGGCGGCCGTCGCCGGGTCGGCCCAACTCGTGCTGGAAACCGGGCGTCATCCGGGCGACCTGAAGGATATGGTCTGCTCTCCGGGCGGCACCACCATCGAGGGCGTGCGGGCCTTGGAAGAAGGCGCTTTCCGCGCATCGGTCATGAATGCCATCTCAGCCTGCGTGGAAAAGGCGAAAGCCCTCTAGCCACCGTTCAAGCCGTGCAGACTGCGTGGAATTGCGTAGCAGCCCAGGAACAGTTCGGCTGTGCAGGGTTCGCGCCCGCTTCTCCTTACCTTATCATGAAAGGCCAATCGCGTTACGGAAGGGCTCTCCCGAAGCAGAGCAAGGCGCCCTTTCGAAATGCCTCTTTGCTCCTCGTTGAAAGGTTTTGCCATGAGGAAACATATTCGCACCTCCCTTACCCTGCTTATAGTGGCCCTCGCCGCCGCAAGCTTTATGCTCGTTCTGCCAGGCTGCGCCGGCGGCTCCAACGACTCGCCTGGCAAACCCGATGCCGTGGGCAATCGCTCTGCTGACGGAGCAAGCGAGGCGACCCAGGGCGACGTCGTCAGCACGGCCATGGTTGCCTACGCCAACGGCGATCAGGTGCTTTTCGTCGACCAGGAGACGCAGACTCCCTACATTCCTACGGAAATTGATGATGCGACCATCATCGTCGACGGGCAGCAGACCGACGAAGAGGCCTTGGTGGCGGGCAATATCGTGCAGGTCACGGGCAACGGCATCATGCTGGAAAGCTACCCGGGGCAGTATCCTGGCATCACTAAAGTCGAAGTCATAGAAACCGGCAGCCCCGCCGACGCCGAGCAGTACGCCGACATCGTGGACACCGTGTTCGCGGCGCCCGACCAAAGCCAAGTGCCTGTGGGCAGCCTCAGTTACAAGACGGATCAGGCCGACACCTCCGTCGTTTTGAACCCCTACGAGTTCGATTGGCAGTGGCAAACGGAAGACGGCCAAACCAGCACGTCCCAGGTTGACGGCTCCGCCGCTGA
>ERZ772876.3951-NODE-3951-length-10186-cov-8.524134_pt1 | contig 10186 bp, 9 predicted proteins | sample MGYA00580584_ERZ772876 | MGnify/ENA primary metagenome ERZ772876 (study PRJEB29015, sample SAMEA2737728) | human gut metagenome | biome: human gut; feature: human-associated habitat; material: faeces | place: China | collected 2012 ...
GCAGGCGCATAGCGCCTGCCGCTCCTTTTCATGGAAGAATTTTACTGCTCCGCCTCCAGCTCCTCCAGCGAGGGAGCGCCGTCCAGCGGCACCTTGGCGATGACGGTACGGTACACCCGCAGGAAGAATAGCATCGTCACGCCCAGCGAGGCGATCTCCGCAATGGGATAGCACCACCACACCAGATCGTCGTTGCCTATGGACTGGCCGTAGCGGGCCAGCACATAGGCGATGGGTACCAGAAACACCAGCTGGCGGATGATGGAGGTGATCATGGAGTACACCGACTTCCCCAGCGCCTGGAAGGAGCTGCCCAGAGCGATACAGGCCCCGGCCGTGCAGAAGCTCAGGGAGATGATCCGCAGGGCCGGAACGGCCACCTGCTTCATGGTCTCCGTGGCGTTAAAGATACTGACCAGCGTCCCCGGAATGGCCCAGAAGATGGCCATACCCAGCACCATGATGCAGGAGGCATAGATGGCGCTGCGCTTGATGGTCTCCATCATGCGGCGGCGATTCTGAGCGCCGTAGTTATAGGCCACGATGGGAACCACACCGTTGTTCAGGCCGAACACCGGCATAAAGACAAAGCTGTTGAGCTTGAAGTAGATGCCGAAGGCGGTAGCCGCCGTCTCCTTGGCGGAGTGGTAAGTGATGAGGATCTTGTTCATGCAGAAGGTCATCACCGAGCCGATGGCCACCATCACCACGGAGGGCAACCCGATGGCATAGATATTGCCCACGATCTTCCAGTCCGGCCGGAAGCCCCGGAACCGAAGGTGCAGATCGTGGTTCTTCCGCAGGTTCATATACAGAGCCAGACCGCAGCCGCAGAACTGGCCGATAACGGTGGCCACAGCGGCACCCGCCACGCCCATTTTGAACACGAAGATGAAGATGGGGTCCAGCACGATGTTGACGATGGCGCCCAGCCCCTGGGTGTACATGGAGAGGATGGAGCGGCCGGTACCCTGCAGCAGGCGCTCGAACATGATCTGGCAGAACATTCCCAGCGAGGCACAGCAGCAGATGCGCAGATAGGTGATGCCGTTATCCACAATGTAGTCGATGTCCGTCTGGGTGCGGAAGAAGGTCCCCCCAAAGCACAGGGCCAGCACGGCGGAGAGTACAAAGCCCACCACCGCCAGGAAAATGCCGTTGATGGCCACCTGATCGGCCCGCTTGCCGTCCCCGGCGCCCAGCGCCCGGCCCAGCAGGGCATTGACGCCCACGGCGGTGCCGGTGGCCAGACCGATCATCAGGTTCTGGGCCGGGAAGGCCAGCGTCACGGCGGTAAGGGCCTGCTCGCTGACCTGCGAGACGAACACGCTGTCCACGATATTATATAGGGCCTGCACCAGCATCGACACGATGATGGGCAGGGACATATTCCAAATGAGCTTGGAGATGGGCATGATACCCAGTTTGTTATCCTTCATAGAATTCCTCCTTGGGGTCGTTTTTTCTGATCTGTTCTATATTCTACCACGTCGTTTGCCAAAAGAAAATGCGGGAAAAGCCGGAAATCCGATCCTTTTCCGCCGGTTTTCTATGGAATACGGAAAATCCCTCCGCAGCCCCTAGCGGGCGGCAGTTGCATTTTGTGGAAAATGGGAGTACAATAAGCCATCAACGGGGACACCTCCCCCATCCATCAACCATTCACAGGAGGGATCACATGAGCGGATTCAACGTACAGCTCCAGCTTGCCGGGGTGCTGGAGTGGATGAGCCAGCAGATGGCCGGCTGCGGCGGCAAGACCGCCGTCATCGGCATCTCCGGCGGCAAGGACAGCTCCACCGTGGCGGCCATGGCGGTGGCGGCCTATGGCCGGAACCACGTCTATGGCGTGCTGATGCCCGACGGCATTCAGCCGGATATCGACTACTCTCAAGCGCTGGTGGAGCATCTGCAGATCCCCCACTGCACCTGCAACATCCACGATGCCGTGGCGGGGGTACTGTCCCAGCTGGAGCAGGCGGGCCTGACCCCCAGCCGCCAGACCGTGGTGAATCTCCCCTCCCGCATCCGTATGGCCACCCTCTATGCCGTGGCCCAGTCCGTGGAGGGAGGCATCGTTCTCAACACCTCCAACCTGTCGGAGGACTGGGTGGGCTACTGCACCATCTACGGTGACAGCGCCGGTGCCTTCTCCCCTCTGGGGATGTACACCACGGAGGAGGTCATCGCTCTGGGCCGAGCGCTGGGCCTGCCGGAGCGATTCCTCATCAAGCCCCCCTCCGACGGCCTGACGGGCCTCACCGACGAGGACAATCTGGGCTTTTCCTATCACGCCGTCAACGAGTATATCCGCCGGGGCGTCTGCCCGGACGAGGCCGTCCGGGAGAAGATCGACCGGATGCACAGGGCCAGTCGCTTCAAGTTCCAGACCCTGCCGGTGTACCACAACGGCCTGCCCATGGTCATCGAGGACGGCACGGACTACTACAAATAAGCCGCAAAACGGCACTTGACCAACAACAGAGCGTAATTTTTCTTTGAAAAATTACGCTCTGTTTTGTCTTTTCCCCTGTTGGCCGCACTTTCCGACGGCCGGGCAAAAAAAAGGACACCCGGCAGGTGTCCTTTGGTTTGGATCAGCCAATCTGGTTGAGTTTCAGCGTCAGCGCACTCTTCTTGTGAGCAGCGTTGTTCTTGTGCAGCAGACCCTTGGCGGCAGCCTTGTCAATGGACTTCACTGCGACCTTGTAAGCGCCCTCGGCCTCGGTGCGATTGCCTTCCACGGCAGCAACCTCGAACTTCTTGATAGCGGTCTTCAGTGCAGAGCGATTGGCCTTGTTGCGGGCATTACGAGCCTCGGACACCAGCACACGCTTCTTAGCAGACTTGATATTCGGCAAACCAAACACCTCCCCGACGATAAAGTAGCTGCGTTGGAATGAAACATCCACGCAGGATGATATTTTAACATCTTTATCTGAAAATTGCAAGCACTTTTTGAATTTTTGCCATTCTTTTTTGCATATTCCCTATTATTTGCGGGAAACTACCCGTAATCTACCACATTTTGTGGCACAATGGGAGGGGGAAACACAAGTATGACGCAGATCCGGACGGACTTGGCGCTGGAGGCAGCGGAAAATTTACAGGCAGGCGGCCCCGCAGCCGGAAAGCTCTCCGGGGTGGTCACCCGGACGGAGCGGCGGCAGGGCGTTTCCGTGACGGAGGTGCGGATCCTGGACGAGACGGGAGCCAGAGCGCTGGGAAAGCCCGTGGGACGCTATGTCACCATGGAGCTGGAGAGCCAGCCCTTTTCGCAGCAGGCGGCGTGTCTGGCCTCCCTGCTGGCGGAGCTCCTGCCCCGTGGACCGGTGCTGACGGCGGGCATCGGCAACCGAGACATGACCTGCGACGCCATCGGTCCCACGGCGGTGGAGCACCTGCTGGTGACCCGGCATCTGGTCCGCAGCGGGCAGGAGCCCTTCCGGGGAATGGGGGAGCTCTCCGCCCTGTGTACGGAGGTGCTGGGCCGGACGGGGATGGAGACCTGTGAGCTGATCCGGGCGGCAGCGGGAGCGGTGCGCCCGGCAGCCGTCGTCGCCGTGGATGCGCTGGCGGCCCGCAGTCCCCGGCGGCTGTGCCGTACCGTCCAGCTGTCGGATACGGGGCTGATCCCCGGCTCCGGGGTGGGCAGCCACCGCACCGCCGTGGACCGAGAGACGGTGGGGGTGCCGGTCATCGCCGTGGGCGTGCCTACGGTCATCGACGGGGCGGCGCTGGGCAGCGGCACCGAAGCGGCACCGCAGGGGCTGTATGTGACCCCCAGAGACATCGACCGGCAGGTCCGACAACTGGGGCGGCTGCTGGGCTACGGCATCTCGCTGGCGGTGCAGCCGGGGCTGACGGCGGAGGAGCTGGCGGCGCTGGCGGAATAGGCGGCGTTGCAATGGGGCGGCGTTTGTGGCATAATGGAAAAAAACGCAAAGGAGACGCCTATGGAAACCACAAAGCTCTATTATGAGGACGCCTATCTCCGGGAGTTCGACGCTGCGGTGCTGTCGTGCCGGGAGGAGCAGGGCCGGTATCTGGTGGTGCTGGACCGCACCGCCTTCTATCCGGAGGGAGGCGGGCAGCCCGCCGACCACGGCGTCCTGGGCGGCGTGGCGGTCACGGACGTGCAGGAGCGGGATGGGGTCGTCTGCCACACCTGCGCCGGGCCGCTGGCGGTAGGCAGCACCGTCCACGGCGCCATTGACTGGCAGCGGCGTTTTGACCATATGCAGCAGCACTCCGGGGAGCATATTGTCAGCGGGATGCTGTGCGCCGCCTTCCACTGCGACAATGTGGGCTTCCACATGGGGACCGATGTCGTGACCATCGACTATAACGCCGACATCCGTTGGGAGCAGGTTCTGGAGGTGGAGCGGCAGGCCAACCGATACATCTGGGAGGATCATCCCTGCCGGGTGACGTTCCCCTCCCCGGCGGAGCGGGAGGCCCTCCCCTACCGCAGCAAGAAGGCCCTGACGGGGGCGGTGCGGCTGACGGAGTTTCCGGGGGCGGATCTATGCGCCTGCTGCGGCACCCATGTCTCCGGCAGCGGGCAGGTGGGGCTGGTGAAATTTCTCTCCTGCCAGAAGCTCCGGGAGGGGGTGCGGCTGGAGCTGGTGTGCGGCGGCCGGGCCATGGCCCACCTGTGCCGCAGCTGGCAGCAGAACCGGTCCATCGGACAGCAGCTGTCGGTGAAGCCCGGCGACACCGCCGAGGCCGTGGAGCGGCAGGGCCGGGAGATTCTCTCCCTGAAGACCCGGTGCGCCGGTCTGGAGGAGGAGCTGTTCCGGCTGCTGGCAGAGCAGTACCGGGACGCCGGAGAGGTGCTGCTGGTGCGGCACGATCTGGCAGGAGACGGCACCCGACGGCTGTGCGACGCCGTGAGCCGCACCTGCGGCGGGCGGTGCGCCGTGTTCTCCGGGGACGGGGAGCGGTATCAGTACGCCGTCATCCATCCGGGAGCAGACCTGCGGGAGTTCGTGAAGCATATGAACGACGCCCTCCACGGTCGGGGCGGCGGACGCAGCGGCTTCGCTCAGGGAAGCGTCACCGCCGATGAGGCAGCCATCCGGGCATTCTTCTGTGGCGTGTGACGTCCTGTCTGTCCAATCCGTCCAAAATCGTGCCGAGCCTGTCCACGATGGACAGGGGCGACCGCCCCTTGAAAGTGAAAATCCATCCCCACGATCAGGCGAAAAAATAATTCCGACAGGGAGACGAAAATTCTTCTCGGCAAGCAGAGCCAAACATTTTTTCATCAGGCAGCCGAAAAAATCACCTGGTCAGGCAGGCCAAAATATCCCCCTGAAAAACAGACGCAAAAATCTCCCCGACAAGCAGGGAAAATCTTTCCTGAAACAGAAAAGCCTCTCCTTAAACAGAAAAACCTCTCCTTGCACAGAAAAATATTTTCTTGCAGGAGAGACGCAAAAACGCCAGCCCCAAGGGCTGGCGTTTTTGCTGTGTGTTTGTTAGGAGAGAGAGAAAATCACATAAGGAATGGTTCCTTTGTACGAGTAAGATAATACCCTGTAAAGATGGCAGAATCATGAAATCCACATGAACTTTCTGTGAATTTCTCAGAACCTCTTACTCTCCGCCACAGCCATCTGGTCGCAGCGGTTGTTTTTCTCATTGCTGGCGTGGCCCTTCACCCAGTGGTAGTGTACCTGATGGGTCTGGATCAGGGGCAGCAGCTGCTCCCACAGATCCACGTTCAAAGCGGGCTTTTTATCGCTTTTCACCCAGCCCCGCTTCTTCCAGCCCCAGACCCAGCCCTTCTCCAGTGCGTCAATAACGTACTTGGAGTCGGAGTACAGCTCCACGATGCACGGCTCCTTCAGCAGAGCCAGCGACCGGATCACCGCCGTCAGCTCCATGCGGTTGTTGGTGGTCTCCGGCTCGCCGCCGGAGAGTTCCTTCTCGATACCGTTCCACTCCAGAATGGCTCCCCAGCCGCCGGGACCGGGGTTGCCAGAACAGGCCCCGTCGGTGTAGATGGTTACAGTTTTCATAGGCGTTCTTGTGTTGCTCCCAGTGGTTTTATCGGGCGGCCCCCGTCCGACGGGGCCTGTCCGCCATGTTCTGCGGTTGCCCCGCAAGGGGCCAGCAGCACGGCATCACCGGTAAAACCGCATAGCGGTTTTTATCCCGTCGGTGCAGATGGTTACAGCCTTCATCGTTGTTCCTTATGCCGTTCTATATTGGCGTTACTTCTCCAGCGGGTCAATGGAATGCACGGTGAGAGTCTCCCCGTCCACGGTGAATCGCACATTCTGCCCCGCAAAGCCCATGCCGTATACCCGCTGGGGGTCCTCCTGATACCGGGGACGGGGATCCCCCGCCAGCACGCCCAGCAGGCCCTCCCGGCTGTCCGCCGGGATGCGCTCCAGCAGCCGGGGCGGACACTCCACCCGCAGACAGCGGCTCTCCAGTCCGTCGGTGAAGCCCCCCACGGCGTCGGGATGGCTGTCGGTATAGGGGAGGTAGGGCTTGATGTCAAAAATGGGCGTGCCGTCCATCAGATCTGCGCCGCAGATATGGAGCACCGGCCCCAGCGCCTCACTCTGCTCCACCCGCTCCAGCCGCACCGAGGACAGGCCCAGATGGTTGGGACGGAAGGGAGAACGGGTGGCAAAGACCCCCATGCGGCGATTGCCCCCCAGACGGGGCGGCCGCACCGTAGGGGACCAGTCCTGCCGGATGGCCCCGGAGAACTGCCAGATGAGCCAGAGATGGGAGAAATCCTCCAGCCCCCGGACGGCGTCCGGATTCCGGTAGGCCGGTTCAAAGACGATGCGGCCCCGCAGCTGTGGCACCAATCCGCTCTGCCGCGGCACTCCGAACTTCTCCGGCAGCTCCGTATGGATGCGGGCGATGACCTGTAAAGCGTCCATCACAGCTCCCTCCGTCCGGTGTCGGTGAGGTGGGAGAGGATATCCTTGGGCAGGCGGCTCAGACGCAGAGCCTGCCCCGCCACGATCAGCAGGATGCCCGCCGCCAGCGGCATGGCGCTGCGGAAATAGGTAGCCAGCACAAAGGCCAGAAACATCAGGCCCACCAGCCCCATCTGGAGCCGGGAATTGCGGCTCTCCACCGTCTGGAGGGCCTCGCTCTTGCGGTACACCACACCGTCATAGGTGAACTCTCCCGTGGAGGAGGGATCGTGGTACAGGGTCTTGGTGAAGTACTGCCACCGGGTCAGGGGGCAGTACTGCTCCTTTTTCTTCCCCATGGCTTACTCCTCTGCCGGGGCGGTTTCCTTCTCCGTCTCCCGGTCCGCCAGCGCCATGGAGATGACGTGGTCGCCCTCCTCCTTAAAGCGCATGACGATAACGCCCTGCGTGGCCCGGCCGGCGATGCGGATGCTGTCTACCGCCGTGCGGATCAGGATACCCGCCTGCGTCATCAGCAGCAGATCCTCCTGCCCGTCCACCACCTTGATGCCCACAATGGGGCCGGTCTTTTCCGTGACCATATAGTTGCGGATACCGAGACCGCCACGGCTGGTGATGCGGTACTCCTCCACCGGGGTGCGCTTGCCGTAGCCACGCTCCGTGATGGAGAGTACCGTCTTGCCGGCCTCGGCTCTGGCGGCGCCCACCACATAGTCCCCCTCCCGCAGGCGGATGCCCCGGACGCCCACGGCGGTGCGGCCCATGGCACGCACGTCCGTCTCGTCGAAGCACACCGCCTGACCGTCGTGGGTGGCAATGAGGATGCGCTGGCTGCCGTCGGTCTCCTGCACGTTGATGAGCTCGTCGCCCTCGTCCAGCGTCAAGGCCCGGATGCCGTTGTTGCGGAGATTCTTCAGCGTCTCCACCGGCAGACGCTTCACCGTACCGTTGCGGGTGGTCATGAAGAGGTACAGCTGGCCCTCCCCGGCCTCCCGGTAGTGGAGCATGGTCTGGATCCTCTCCCCCTGCTCCACCTGCAGGATGTTGACGATGTTGGTGCCTCTGGCGGTCTTGCCGCTCTCCGGGATCTGGTAGCCCTTCTTGCGGTAGACCTTGCCGGTATCGGTAAAGAACAGGAGATAGTCGTGGGTGGAGGCGGTGAACACATCCACCACGGTGTCCTCGTCACGGGTGGTGATGCCCTTCTTACCCATGCCGCCCTTGCTCTGGGCGGCGTACTCACTGACGGCGGTGCGCTTGATGTAGCCGTTCTCCGTCAGGGTAAAGACGCACTCCTCCTCCTCGATGAGGTCCTCGATGTCGATCTCGTCCTCCACGTCCTGAATTTCCGTCTTGCGGTCGTCGCCGTACTTCTCGGCAATGGCGGACAGTTCCTCCTTCAGGATGGAACGCACCAGAGCATCGTCGGACAGCACCTTCAGGAAGTAGGCGATCCTCTCCTCCAGCTCCTTGTACTCTGCCTGCAGCTTCTCACGATCCAGCCCCTGCAGCGCCTTCAGGCGCATATCCAGAATGGCCTGTGCCTGCACGTCGTCCAGACCGAAGCGGGACATAAGGTTCTCCTTGGCGTTGTCGTAGCTGGTGCGGATGATGTGGATGACCTCGTCGATGTTGTCCTGTGCGATGAGCAGACCCTCCAGCAGATGAGCACGGGCCTGTGCGTCCTTCAGGTCATAGCGGGTGCGGCGGACGATGATCTCCTCCTGAAAGGCCAGATATTCGTCGATGATGTGCCGCAGGGAGAGGATCTTCGGCTGGGACTGGTTATTCACCAGCGCCAGCATATTGATGGCGAAGGTGGTTTGCAGCTGGGTCTGTGCAAACAGGCGGTTGAGTACCACCTGTGGATTGGCGTCCCGCTTCAGCTCGATGACGATCCGCATACCGTTGCGGTCCGTCTCGTCCCGGATGTCGGAGATGCCCTCCAGACGCTTGTCCTCCACCTGGTCGGCCATGCTCTTGATGAGCATCCGCTTATTCACCTGATACGGCAGCTCCGTGATGATGATACGGGTGCGGTCGTGGCCGAACTCCTCGAACTCGTGGCGGGCCCGCATCACCACCCGGCCACGGCCGGTGGCGTAGGCGGCACGGATGCCGCTGCGGCCCATGATAAGGCCACGGGTGGGAAAGTCGGGACCCTTGATATAGGTCATCAGGTCCGCCAGCGTGGCATCGGGATCATCCAGCACGTGGATACAGGCTCCGATGACCTCCCGCAGGTTGTGGGGCGGGATATTGGTGGCCATGCCCACGGCGATGCCGGAGGAGCCGTTGACCAGCAGATTGGGGAAGCGGCTGGGCAGCACACGGGGTTCCTTGCGGCTCTCGTCAAAGTTGGGGTCCCAGTCCACGGTGTCCTTTCGGATATCCCGCAGCATTTCATTGGAAATTTTGGAAAGACGGGCCTCCGTGTAACGGTAGGCAGCGGGGGGATCGCCATCCACGGAGCCAAAGTTGCCGTGGCCGTCCACCAGCATATAACGCATGGAGAAATCCTGTGCCAGACGCACCAGAGCGTCGTAGACGGAGGCGTCGCCGTGGGGGTGATACCGGCCCAGCACGTCGCCCACGCAGGTGGCGGACTTCTTAAAGGGGCGGTCGCTGGTGAGGTTGTCCTCGTACATGGCGTAGAGAATACGCCGGTGGACAGGCTTCAGACCGTCCCGCACGTCGGGCAGCGCCCGGCCCACGATAACGGACATGGCGTATTCGATGTAGGACTTCTCCATCTCCGGCACCAGCGAGCGCTCGACGATGTGCTGGTCCGGGAAGCGGATCTCCTCAGGATCGTATTGGGGTTTCTTACTCATATATTGTTACTCCTTGTCAGAGGATTGGGGATCAATAATCCAGATTCACAGCGTACTTGGCGTTTTTCTCGATGAACTCCTTTCGGGGCTCCACCTTCTCGCCCATGAGGACGGTGAAGGTCTCGTCCGCCTTGACGGCGTCGTCCAGCGTGATGCGGCGCAGAGTGCGCTTCTCCGGGTCCATGGTGGTCTCCCACAGCTCGTGGGGGTTCATCTCGCCAAGGCCCTTATAGCGGTTGATGTCGATCTTCACATTGGGGTTGCCGTCCCGCATCTCGGAGGAGATGGCGTCCCGCTCCTCGTCGGTGTAGGCCACCCGCTGCTGCTTGCCACGGGTCAGCTTATACAGCGGCGGCACGGCGGAATAGACGTAGCCCTCCTCGATGAGGGGCCGCATGAACCGGAAGAAGAAGGTCAGCAGCAGCGTCCGGATATGGGCGCCGT
>ERZ772876.3966-NODE-3966-length-10160-cov-14.246907_pt1 | contig 10160 bp, 10 predicted proteins | sample MGYA00580584_ERZ772876 | MGnify/ENA primary metagenome ERZ772876 (study PRJEB29015, sample SAMEA2737728) | human gut metagenome | biome: human gut; feature: human-associated habitat; material: faeces | place: China | collected 2012 ...
TTATCTAATTTATCTACATTACATAATCAACCCCACAAACCCTAATTTATCAAATCCACCTTACTCCACAATCAAAACTAAAAAAACAAAAGATAATCACCCTAGAAAGGAACTAGGGTGGTTACGGGAGTGGTATAAATAGACTTTTTCAAATCTCTTATTAATTATTTATATTAATTTTTCAATTAACCAAATCAATTTTTAATTATCTAAATCAATTTTAAATCTATTTAAACTGACATCACTATAAAATGACAATCAACTTAAAGTTAACTAAATATCTATTCCCTTTCAGCACAAGGGAGTTTTAAATAAAATATCAAGTTATATAGAATTTAAAATTTAAAAATTAAGCGATTGCATATTTATCGTAATACTTTTCATACTTTTCTTGGAACAGAGGATTAGACTTCTTTAGGTACTTACTTTGTTCGTGAATACCCATACTTTCTCTATTTGCTTCAATAATGCAAAGTGCAATGTTGTTGCAATGGTCAGAAACTCTTTCAAGAATTGTTGTAACATCTGATAGGACAAAGCCCATTTCAATAGTACAACCTTTGTTCTGTAATCTCTTAATATGGTTCTTCTGAAGTTGATTCTTCAGTTCATCAATAACTTCTTCCAGAGGGCCTATTTCTGCTGCTGACCTTAAGTCATCATCAGTTAAAGTCTTTAAAGTGTAGTTAAGGATTTCCTCAACTGCACAGTACATTTGCTTAATTTCTTTCTTTGCAGTATCTGAGAAAGTTAAGCTTTTCTCATCAATTTCTCTTGCTGAACTCATTAGTCCTACTGCATGGTCGGAAATTCTCTCTAGGTCACCGATTAAGTGAAGATACTTTGATACTGTTAAGTTATCCTTATCAGTTAAACTTTGAGCCGATAAACCAAGTAGATAGTTACCGATATCATCTTCCAGCTTATCAACTTTCTTTTCTGAATTTCTAATTTCTTCTGCAATATTTTGGTCATATTTATTTATTAATGAATATGCACTTTTTATTGATGTAAATGCTTCTGTTGCCATTTGAACAACAACCTTTGAGCAGTTTTCAATAGCTACTGCCGGAGTTGCATATAGTCTTTTATCAAGAGTCTTAATCTTCTGTTCCTTGTGATTATCTCTAACAATAATACAAGCTAACTTTTCTAACTGCTTAGTTAATGGTAGGAATGTTAAAGTACACAGAACATTAAATACTGTGTGTACAATAGCAATACCCATTGCGCCGATTTGGTTGGCTAAGAAATCAAAATGTACAAACATATTCAGAACTTCAAATACAGTTAACCAAATAATTGTACCACCAATATTAAAGCATAGGTGAACTACTGCTGCTCTCTTAGCACCTTTGTTTGCACCAATTGAAGAAATTAGCGCAGTTACACAAGTACCGATGTTCTGACCCATAATAATAGGAATAGCAGAACCAAATGTGATTTGACCTGTTGAACTTAGTGCCTGAAGAATACCAACTGATGCTGATGAACTCTGAATAATTGCAGTAAGAATTGCACCTGCTAATACACCAAGAACAGGGTTTGTGAACATTAATAGAATGTCCTGAAATTCCGGTACATCCTTAAGTGGTGCAACTGCATCACTCATTGATTCCATACCAAACATTAGGACTGCAAAGCCTAGAAGAATTTGTCCAACATCCTTACTTTTATTACTCTTTAGGAACATATAAAGGATAATACCTACAAGGGCAAGGATTGGTGTAAATGAACTTGGCTTTAGTAGGCTAACGAAGATGTTATCACTCTCTATACCTGTTAAACTAAGTATCCATGAAGTAACTGTTGTACCAATGTTAGCACCCATAATAACACTGATGGCTTGTCTTAGCACCATAATACCGGAGTTTACGAAACCAACAACCATAACTGTTGTTGCTGAACTAGACTGGATTACTGCTGTAACGGCAAGACCAAGCAAAAAACCTTTCCACTTATTAGAGGTCATTCTTGCCAGGATAGATTCTAGCTTACCACCTGCTCTTTTCTCAAGTGCATCTCCCATAAATTGCATACCAAAAAGAAAAAGTGCAAGTCCACCAACTAGATTTAATATGTTTAGAATACCCATACTCATTTCTCCTATTTTCATATTATCTTCATTCTAACAGTACAATGTAAAATATAAGTTTTGCATAATGTTAAATCTATGTTAAATGTTAAATTTATTTTAGAATTTTTAATATTATTTAAAAATAAAGAAAAGGCAACCCAAATTTTGGATTGCCTCTCTAAATGAGTAAGGGAAAATTAATAAAAAAGTTAATTCATATCCTTGTGAACACCTGTAATTGAATAAACAACCCATTCTGCAATATTTACTGAGTGGTCACCTATTCTTTCAAGATACTTTGCAACCATTAGTAGGTCAACACAAAGTTCAGCATCTATATTACTTTGAATCATCTGAATAAGTTCAATCTTAACTTTATCAAAGTAGTTGTCAATAATATCATCATCAAGAATAGCACTTTGTGCCATTTCAAGGTTCTTTTCTGAGAATGATGTTACTGCTTTCTTTACAAGGTCAATAGTAGCCTTGAACATATCCTTTAGGTGAATTTTTCCGTTAAATTCACAGTTATTAATATATCCTGAAAGTTCAGTAATATCTGAGGCTTGGTCACCGATTCTCTCCATATCGGAAATTAGCTTTAGTGCAGAGGAAACTGTTCTTAAGTCACCGGCTACAGGTTGCTGATGAAGTAAAAGTTCCATACATAGCTTTTCGATATAGTCTTCACTATGGTTAATTTCTTTTTCATAGAAATTTACATTCTTTGCATATTCCTTAATTTTATCAGCATTATCTCCAACAACAGTCTGAGATGCATTTTCAATTGCCTTTTCACATAAGCTACCCATATACTTTACGCTTGAATATAGGTCTTCAAGTTGTTTGTTAAAGTTATCTCTCATAATTATCCGAACCTTCCTGAAATATAATCTTCTGTTTTCTTATTCTTTGGTGTTGAGAAAATCTGATGTGTGTCACCATATTCAATAACCTCACCAAGTAGGAAAAATGCAGTTTTGTCAGAAATTCTGGCTGCCTGTTGCATTGAGTGAGTAACAATAACAATTGTGTATTTGTCCTTAAGTTCAAGTGTTAAGTCCTCAATCTTTGATGTTGAGATTGGGTCAAGGGCTGATGTAGGTTCATCCATTAGGATTACTTCCGGATTTACCGTTAAGGCTCTGGCAATACATAGTCTTTGTTGCTGACCACCTGAAAGTGCAAGTGCTGACTTCTTTAGCTTATCCTTAACTTCATCCCACAAAGCAGCTTGTCGTAAAGTTGTTTCTACAATTTCGTTAAGTTCACTTTTCTTTCTGATACCATGAGTAATAGGACCATAAGTTAGATTATCGTAAATACTCATTGGAAATGGGTTTGGATGCTGAAAAACCATACCTACTCTTTTTCTAAGAGTGTTAACATCAATATCTTTAAAAATGTCTTGACCGTCTAAAAGCACCTGACCCTCAATCTTGCAACCTTCTACAAGGTCATTCATTCTGTTAAGTGTCTTTAGTACAGTTGATTTACCACAACCGGATGGTCCAATAAAAGAGGTAATTTTGTTTTGCTCAATATCAAGGTTAATACCCTTGATAGCCTTGAAATCTCCATAATGAAGTACAAGGTCTTTTATATCAAATTTGTTCATTATTTCTCCTTATTTCTTTGCAAGTTTCTTTGCAATAAAGTTTGACAGTGCGTTGATACCAACAACAAGTAGTAAAAGTATAACTGCAGTTGCATAGGCTTGGTTTGTGAATAAACCTTCTGACAACAAGCAATATAGGTGAACCGACAATGTTCTTGCAGAGTCTGTAAGGCTTGTTGCAGTTTCTGCTACTGTACCTGATGTGTAGATAAGTGCTGCAGTTTCACCGACAATTCTACCGATTGCCAGAATAACACCTGAAAGAATACCCGGAATTGCAGTTGGCACAATAATCTTAAATATTGTTCTTATTTTACCTGCACCTAAGCCGAAAGAACCCTCTCTGTATGAATTAGGTACTGCAAGTAGTGCCTCTTCTGTTGTTCTGATAATTGTTGGAAGAACCATCATTACAAGTGTAAGTACACCGGCTATCATTGAGTAACCCCAACCTAAAGCAATAACAAATGCTAGGAACCCGAACAAACCAAATACAATGGAAGGAATACCGGCTAGAGTTTCTGTTGTAACTCTGATGACTTTAACCAGCTTACTGCCTTTCTTAGCATACTCAACAAGATAAACTGCTGAGAAAATACCGATAGGTACTGCAATTAGCAGTGTTAGGAATGTAATAAATACTGTGTTAAAGATTGATGGCAGCATTGACTGGTTCTTTGAGTTATAGTGTAAACTAAACAAATCAGTTGTTAAGTTAGGGATACCGTTTACAAGTATGTAAATAATGATAAATATAATACTTGCTACAGTAATTATTGATGCAAGACCAATTAATATTAGTAGTACAAATGAAAGAGGGTGTTTTAAATATGTTTTTAGCTTATCCATTATTTATCCTTCTTTCTTATTACTATTGAGAAACATATGTTAATGATTAATATAAACACAAACAGTACAACTGCTGTTGCAATAAGTGCTTCTCTGTGCAGACCTGTTGCATATGCCATCTCCATAACAATGTTACTTGTAAGTGTTCTGACACCACTTGTAATGCTCTTTGGCATAATTGCCTGGTTACCGGCTACCATTACAACTGCCATTGTTTCACCGATAGCTCTACCGATACTTAGGATAATACCCGCCATAATACCACTTTTTGCTGCCGGTATAACTGTCCTAAAGATACTTCTTTCTTTTGTTGCACCAAGTGCCAAAGAACCCTCAAAGTACATATTGGGTACTGCTCTGATGGAAGATTCTGTTGTGTTAATAATTGTTGGCAAAATCATAATGCCAAGTAGAATTGATGCAGTTAAGATACCTTTACCACTTGTATGGGTTAGCTCCTGAATAATTGGAACTACAACCACCAAGCAGAAAAAGCCATAAACAACTGATGGAATACTTGCCAGTAGGTTAATAAGTGGCTTAATTACTTTATAAATTTTCTTAGGACAATAACAAGCTAAGAATACTGCAGTCAAAATACCGATAGGAACACCGATTACAATTGCTCCGGCAGTAACATAAATACTTGCTACAATCATTGGGAAGATGCCAAACTCCCCTGAGTTAGGTCTCCAATGTGTACCGAATATAAAGTCCGTAAAACCAATTTTGCCTATTGCAGGAACACCATTTGCAAAGATAAAAATACAAATTACTGCAACTGCTAAAATTGAAATACAAGCACACAATAGAAACAGAATTTTCATTAGGACTTCTTTTACATTACTCAAACTAATTCTCCGTTCTAAAGTTATAGGCAAAGGTTAACTCTGCCTAAATGTTTCTTTCGATTTTACTTGATGTCGTCCCAAGAAGTTGTTTCGCCAAGATAAATTGACTTGATTTGGTCAGATGTTAGATTATCAATTGAATTGTTTTTGTTTACGATTACTGCAATACCGTCCATAGCAATTTTCTTTGTTGCTAGAGTTTTTGCTTCATCATCCTTTAGTTCACGAGATGACATACCAATATCAACTGCTTTTTCTGTAGCTGACTGAATACCGGCTGTTGAACCTGATTCCTGAATTTCGATTGTTACACCGGGATTTAGCTTCTTGTATTCATCAGCAATTACATTCATTAGAGGAGCAACTGATGTTGAACCGGCAACTGTGATTTTACCCTTTAGGCCACTAGCCTTATAAGATTTACCACTTTCTACTGAGATGTAACCTTCTTTATCAACTGTCTTTTGACCTTCGTCACTCATAATGAAGTTGATTAGGTCTTCAGCAAGTTTTGAAAGTTTACCGTCATAATAACATAGGTTAAATGGACGAGAGATTTTGTACTTACCACTCTTTACATTTTCAGCAGTACCTTCAATACCGTCAACTGTTACTTCCTTAACTGAGTCAGAAAGTGAACCTAGAGAAACATAACCGATTGCATTGTCGTTACCCTGAACTGTTGTCATCATAACTGATGTACTGTTTGTAATTTCAGCACTTTCTGTTGTTGCGTCATTTTCTTTGTCATCTACAATACCAAGTAGTTCTGTGAAAGCACCACGAGTACCTGAACCATCTTCTCTTGATACAACAGTAATGTCACCTGTTACTTTGTTACCATTACTACTGTCACTGCTACTGTTGTTTGAACTACCACAACCAACTAGTGAAATTGCAACTAAAGCAATTACCATAACTGAACATATTAACTTTTTCATTTTTTCTTTTACCTCTTTTTTAATTTAGATTTTATCTTTTCTGTACCTCTCAAGTACAACTTTATCTTACTATTACTTTGTTAAATCAAAAATCTAAGAAAAGTTAAATGTAAATTTATTTTTGTTAAGTTATGTTAAATCTTTCCCCATAAAATTTCACAATCCCACACCTTTCGACATTTTATATAAAATAAAAAATAGCCTAGATAAATTCTAAGCTATTTTACTTTAAGGTTTTTAATTTTGTCTGTGGGTTAATATAAGTTTCATTAATTTATTTTTTATTTTGATTGTAGGCTAAGGTTAATCAGTTCTACAAATTTTATTTTTCATCTTAACCCACAAACAAAATTTAAAAAGAAAAACTAAAATTTATAATTTTCTCTTAGCAAGGTGATTTCTGCTTTATAACCGTCTAAATCATTTGGTGTTTCTAGGAAGAAAGGCAAGTCCTTTAGCTTAGGGTGATTGATAACACCAACCAATGCATCTAAGCCAATACCACCTTCACCGATTTTTTCGTGACGGTCTTTATGACAACCTAAGAAGTTTTTACTGTCGTTTAGGTGGATAGCCTTTAACTTATGAATACCGATAATCTTATCAAATTCTTCCAACACATCTTCCAAATTATCCTTAATATCGTAACCACTGTCAAATACATGGCAAGTGTCTAGGCAAACACCCATCTTTTCATTAAGGGTAACACCATCAAGTATTTCTTTTAATTCCTGAAATTTTGAGCCTACCTCTGTACCTTTACCTGCCATAGTTTCTAATAATACAGTTGTAGTCATATCTTCAAACAAAACTTCATTCAGCTGATTTACAATAAGCTCTACTCCCTTTTCTATTCCTTGTCCCACATGACTACCGGGATGAAAGTTATATAAGTTGTTTGGCAGATACTCCATTCTTCTTAAATCATCTTTCATTGTTTCTAGGGCAAATTCTCTTGTCTTTTCGGTTTTTGAACAAGGATTAAGGGTATATGGTGCATGTGCCAGAATTTTTGAAAAGTTATTTTCTTTCATATATTCAAGCAAAGCATTTGTGTCATTAGGGTCAATCTCCTTAGCCTTGCCACCTCTTGGGTTTCTGGTGAAAAATTGAAATGTATTTGCACCGATTGAAGTAGCCTCTTTGCCACAAGCTAAAAAGCCTTTTGATATTGATAAATGTGCTCCTATATTTAGCATAATTTTCTCCTTATAATTTATAATCAACTTTATCTTTTATTCTAAGTGACTCTTCTGTTACATTACAATCTAAACATAAAATTTCAACACCACTGTTATAGGCTTTAATCAGTGCATCACCAAAAGCCTTATGTGTCACATTATTAGGTGTAAAGTACTTTACATCATCCATCTGAATAACAAATGCAATTACTGTATTATAGCCTTGTTCTTTAGCTTTAATCAGTTCTTCAATGTGCTTAATTCCTCTTTCTGTAGGTGCATCGGGAAAAGACACAACACCATCATTCTCAAGAGTAACACCCTTAACTTCAATCAAATATTTTTCTTCATTACTTTCACAATAAAAATCAATTCTTGATGAACCGTATTTATATTCAGGTTTTATGCAAGTTAAGTTATCCCTAAATCTGCCACTTTGCAAATACTCATAAAACACCTTGTTAGGGGCTTGACTATCCATATTAATAAGTCTGTCGCCTTTATAAACTGCCACAAGGTCATACTGAGTTTTACGGTTAGGGTTGTCACTTTTTTCACACAGTACAGTTGCATTATCAGTTAAAAGTTCCCTACATCTGCCGGTATTCTTAACATGGACAACTTCTTCATTACCGTTTATGTTTACATATGCAATAAATCTATTAGGTCGTTTCAAGAAAATTCCTTTAAAAATTCTGTTATATTTCATATTATTACCTCATAAAAATTATATTATAAATCAGTAACTTTTTCAATAATATATAATATGCAAAGTTTTCTTAGTTTGTACAATATAATAATTGTTTTGTAGAGTTTTGTATGGTATAATATTAATTGTTAATAATTTGTCAAAATATGACACAAGACATTATGGAGGAAGATTATGAAATGTAACAAATGTGGTCAGGATATTCCTGATAACGCAACTTTCTGCACAAATTGTGGTAACAAAATTGAACAGCCACAGCAGAACCCTAACCCAAATGTTCAACAGGCTAACCAAGTTCCAAATCAGAACCCACAGGCTAACCAAAATTCACAGGCAAATCCAATGCCTAACCAAAATCCACAGGTTAATAACGGTATGCCAAACCAGCAACCACAGTTTAACCAAAACCCACAGTTCAATCAAGCACCTAACCGTAACCCTCAGTTCAACGGTATGCCTAATCAGAATGTTCCTTATGGCAACAAAGTGCCACAACAGAATGTAAAGGCTGAACCATCACCTATTCTAACTTGGTTTAACAGTGCCAAGGATGTATTCCTAGATTTCTTCAAGAAAGGTTACATTGAAAAGCCAACAACACTTCTTACAGAAAAGAACCATATGTGGTTAGTGTTTGCAGTTACGATTGTTATCTTAGGTTGTTTAGGTAGTTTATTCTCAGTAATAGGTTCATATTATGCAAGTACAGCTTTCGCTATTATTTACGGTATTTATAATCCGGCATCAAAATTCTTTGCATTTGGCACAATGATATTTGTAATTGCTAAAATGGCTAAAAATAATAAGGTATCTTACATAAATGCACTTAATGCAACATCAGGAGCTTATTTACCGGTAGTATTTTCATTAGCAGTTAACTGTATTTTTAATTTAATTCATACACAGTTTGTTAATGGTCAGTTAGTTACATATGTAGCTACTGTTGCTGATGTTATCTTCATTGTATTATTACTTGGTGTTATTGAAAAAGTTGCTGAAGGTAGCAAGTATGAAAAATCATTATGGTTTAAGTCTCTTTCAATCGCAGGAGCATATATTGCTTATAAAATTGCTGCATTAATTTTGGATACAATTTTCACTGCAATTTTTTATGGTACTGATTACTCAAATCTAGCAAGTCTTGTATATGGTGGAGCAAGTATATTCAGCTAATAACAAAATATAAATTAGAGAGCCTTTACCGGCTCTCTTTTTTGTTAGTATTTTTAGTAATTATAAAATAAACATTAGTACATATTTTGTGCATTTGTAAATTTATTAACATTTCCCTTGTAATATGTCGAATTTTGTGTTATACTTAATCGGTAATTATTTACAAGTAATTATTTTCTTAAAAAAAGAATATGGAGGACACATTATGAATTGTAAAAACTGTGGTGCAAAACTTAAAGATAATGATACTTTCTGTGGTGAATGTGGTGCACCTGTAGAAAATCAACAGAATGTTCAGCAGAACAATTACACACCAAATCAGCAAAATGTACAGTATAACAACTACAACCCAAATCAGCAGAATGTAAATGCTGATGGTGTTAGTGAACAGGAAATCAATGACGGTAAGGTTATGGCAGTTCTTTCTTATCTTGGTTGTCTACTTATTATTCCTGCAATTGCAGCAAACAAGAATAAGTTTGTTCGTTTCCACCTAGGTCAAGGTTTAATCCTATTTATCGCATCAGTAATAGGTGGTTTCCTTTCTTTTATCCCTTATGTTGGTACAGTACTTAACTCTGTTGTTTCAATTGTTGTATTTGTATTTATGATTTTGGGCATTGTTAATGCTTGTCAGGGCAAGATGAAAGGTCTTCCTCTAATCGGCGATATTCAGATTTTTAAATAATTTATAATAATTTATATTAAATTATATATGTCTTTTTGACTATCTTTTTATATCTCCTTAAATGTCCGCAAAG
>ERZ772876.3973-NODE-3973-length-10144-cov-6.650709_pt1 | contig 10144 bp, 10 predicted proteins | sample MGYA00580584_ERZ772876 | MGnify/ENA primary metagenome ERZ772876 (study PRJEB29015, sample SAMEA2737728) | human gut metagenome | biome: human gut; feature: human-associated habitat; material: faeces | place: China | collected 2012 ...
AGAGACAATGAACATTGCAGAGATGGTTTTAAATAAAGTAAACAAAGAGCTTGTCGGCCTGATGCAGAAGATGGGTGTCAATGCTGTAGGTCTTTGTGGTAAAGACGGAAACATGATTCGTGTCAATAAAAAGATGCCAGATGGAAAAGATATTGGATTTGTAGGAGAAGTTGCTTCTGTTAATATAGACCTGTTAAATACATTAATGGACAACGACTTTATTCCTGTAATCGCTCCGATCGGTCTTGATGATGAATTCAATGCTTATAACATCAACGCAGATGATGCTGCCTGTGGTGTTGCAAAGGCAATGGATGCAGAAAAGCTTGTATTCCTTACAGATATCGAAGGAGTATTTATTGACCCTGCTAACAAAAAGACATTAATTTCCGAGATGGATATTAAGACAGCAAAAGAATTTATCGAAAACGGTGTTGTTGGTGGCGGAATGCTTCCAAAACTGAATAACTGTATTGATGCGATTGAACAGGGCGTTTCCAGAGTACATATTTTAGATGGTCGTGTAGCACACTGTCTGCTTCTGGAGTTCTTTACAGAAAAGGGTATTGGTACCGCTATTTTAAAAGAACCTCTTTTTTAGGTACTGTACTATCTGAGTTTTTCAGCACTCACTTTTGTGGTCAATTTTCCACCAGTTTCACCTGAATTTCATCAACGTACGTTCCGCGTACACCTCAGAAATTTATGAACAACTGACGAAAATTTTCTCACAAAATCAAGCACTGAAAAACTCAGATAGCATATATAGCAGCAAGAATGCCGGGCATTCTTGAAAGTTGAAGTTTGTAGTTAACGAAGCAAGGAGTGAAGAAAAATGACAAAAATGCAGGAATACATGCAAAAGGGAGAAGATTATATTTTAAAGACTTATAATCGTTATCCAGTCGTATTTGAAAAAGGTGACGGAGTCAGCCTTTATGACATGGATGGAAAAAGATACCTTGACTTTGCAGCAGGTATCGCCGTATTTGCATTAGGGTATAATAATAAAGAGTATAATGATGCGTTAAAAAATCAGATTGATAAGATTTTACATACTTCCAATCTGTATTATAATCAGCCAGCGATTGATGCGGCAGAGAAAATCGTAAAGACTTCTGGAATGTCAAAAGTATTCTTTACAAACAGTGGTACAGAGGCAATTGAGGGCGCTCTCAAGGCTGCACGTAAATATTCTTATACCAAATATGGCAAAGAAGCAGGAAGATTTGAGATTATCGCGATGAATCATTCCTTCCATGGCAGAAGCATGGGAGCTCTTTCTGTAACAGGAACAGAACATTACAGAGAGCCATTTGAACCACTGATCGGCGGTGTGAAGTTTGCAGACTTCAATGATCTGGAGAGTGTGAAGGCACAGATTACAGATAAAACCTGTGCAGTCATTACAGAAGTCGTACAGGGTGAAGGAGGAATTTATCCGGCTCAGAAGGAATTCCTGGAGGGGCTTCGCGCACTTTGTGACGAAAAGGACATTATTCTGATCTTTGATGAGATTCAGTGCGGCATGGGACGAACTGGATATTATTTTGCATGGCAGTCTTATGGTGTACAGCCAGACGTGATGACGTGCGCCAAAGCACTTGGGTGCGGTGTTCCGGTTGGAGCTTTCGTTCTTGGTGAAAAAGCAGCAGCAGCGTCTCTGGTGCCGGGAGACCATGGTACAACTTATGGTGGAAATCCTTTCGTATGTGCAGCAGTCAGCAAGGTATTTGATATCTTTGAACAGGATAACATTCTTGCACATGTGCAGGAACTTACACCATATCTTGAGGAAAAACTGGATGCACTTGTGGATAAATGCCCGATTGTTGCAGCGCGTCGTGGAAAAGGTTTTATGCAGGGACTGGTGATCGAAGGTACGACAGTTGGAAGTGTTGTAACAAAAGCACTTGCGAATGGACTTCTTGTGATCTCGGCAGGGAGTGATGTGCTTCGCCTCGTTCCTCCGCTTGTTATCACAAAAGAACATATCGATGAAATGATCGAGAAATTAGAAAAGAGCCTGGCTTAATGCCGGGCTCTTGCCTGTTCTGAAAAATTCTTAAATTCTGTACAGTTCTGTACCATTCACTTCATAATGATTATTTCATACTGTCGAGATCAATATGTTTCTTGATCGCTGCAAAACTTTCGCTGCTGATCACATGTTCGATCTTGCATGCATCGCTTGCTGCAACAACCGGATTAACGCCAAGCTTCTCAAGCCACTCGGAAAGGAAAAGATGACGCTCGTAGATTTTCTCTGCGGTAGCAAGACCGGATTCTGTCAGATAAAGATATCCTTCCGGAGATACAGTGATCTGATCTGTCTCGCGGAGCTTTTTCATTGCGACACTGACGCTGGATTTCTTGAAACCAAGCTCAGCGGCAACATCTACAGAACGCACGACAGGATGTGACTTGCTTAAGATAAGAATTGTTTCAAGATAGTTTTCGGCGGATTCGTTTGTATGCATCCATTACACCCCAATTTCTGTTCATGATCTAATGGAAAATGATTTCTCATTTCTCATTTAATTGCTTTAAAATTTAAGATTTTCACTCAAATTTATAGTATTTCTATAATATCATATTTTATAGCCAGGGACAACAAAAATGCATAAATACACTTATAAATAATTGTATAAAAGTTACTGTGAACAGTAACGTATAAAACCGATAAAATTCAGAGATGCAGAAGTTCCTTGAGCCAAACATTGGTTATATACTACAAATATAAGTTTGAAATAACGGATTGAAGTTATACATAACAAATGATAGTTTTATTAAACGAAAAAAAGTACTTGACAGCTCACAAACGTTAGCATATACTAACCCATGTAAGAAAAAGTAAATGGTGTTTAACTGTGAACTTTTTTTGATAAAGAAAATAATTCTCAATAAAGACTATAAAAGAAAGTGAGCTGATACATATGATGCCTATCACAATGGCTGGAATCGGAGAAAAATGTAAGATTCAGAAAATAGGTGGAAACGAAGAAACAAGACGTTTTCTGGCGAATCTTGGATTTGTCAATGAGGCTGAAGTGAGTATCGTTTCTGCAATCGGCGGAAATGTGATCGTGAACATCAAAGATGCACGTGTAGCAGTTAATTCAGATATGGCAAAGCACATATTTATATAAATTTTATAACGGAAAGGAGACAGAACGATGACTTTAGGTGATGCAAAAGTTGGAAGTACCGTTGTTGTAACAAAGATTGAAGGAGACAGCGCGTACAAACGTCGTATCATGGACATGGGAATCACAAAAGGAAGCGAACTGTATATCAGAAAAGTTGCTCCGCTTGGAGATCCTGTAGAGATCACTGTTAGAGGTTATGAGTTATCTGTAAGAAAGAACGATGCTCAGTGCGTACAGGTAAAATAAGTGCGCAGTAGTGTTCAGTAGGAACTATTATGAAAAAATGCAACTGTGTAAGAAGCATGCAGTTACAATAAGAGGGATTAAGGAGGTAAGAAAAAATGGCAATTAAGATTGCACTTGCCGGCAACCCGAACTGTGGTAAAACTACCCTGTTCAATGACTTAACCGGTTCTAACCAGTATGTCGGCAACTGGCCCGGCGTTACGGTTGAAAAGAAGGAAGGCCGCCTGAAAGGTCAGAAGGACGTTGTCATTCAGGACTTGCCCGGTATCTACTCCCTGTCCCCCTACACCCTGGAGGAAGTTGTGGCCCGTGGTTACCTGGTCAATGAAAAGCCTGATGCCATCCTGAATATCATTGATGGTACCAACATTGAACGTAACCTGTACCTGACCACCCAGCTGATTGAGCTGGGCATTCCTGTGGTTATGGCCGTCAACATGATCGACCTGGTCCGCAAGAATGGTGATAAGATCGACCTGAAGAAGCTTAGCGCAGAGCTGGGCTGCCAGGCTGTTGAGATCAGCGCACTGAAGGGCGAAGGCAGCATGAAGGCTGCTGAGATGGCTGTTGCCGCTGCAAAGTCTGGCAAGGCTGGCGAGCTGCCCCATGTGTTCACTGGCAGCGTTGAGCATGCCATCGCTCATATCGAAGAGTCCATCCAGGGCAAGGTTGATGACCGCTTCCTGCGTTGGTACGCAGTCAAGCTGTTCGAGCGTGATGACAAGGTTCAGCAGGAACTGAAGCTGGACAAGGCGCTGGTTGACCACATTGACCAGCACATCGCAGACTGCGAGAAGGAAATGGACGATGACGCCGAGAGCATCATCACCAACCAGCGTTATGCTTACATCAACACTGTTGTTGAGAAGGCTGTCAGAAAGAAAGCTCGCGTTGAGCATCTGACTGTTTCCGATAAGATCGACCAGGTTGTTACCAACCGTATCTTCGCTCTGCCAATCTTTGCCTTGATCATGTTCCTCATGTACGCGCTGTCCATGGGTACCTCCATTGCAGATGGCGGTATCTCCATCGGCAGCTTCGCAACTGACTGGACCAACGATGTTCTGTTCGGCGAGATCGTTCCCAATGCACTGGGCGGTTTCCTGGAGAGCGTTGGCGTTGCTGGCTGGCTGTACGGCTTGATCATGGACGGCATCGTCGCCGGTGTCGGCGCGGTTTTGGGCTTCGTTCCCCAGATGCTGGTTCTGTTCTTCCTGCTTTCCATCCTGGAAGACATTGGTTACATGGCCCGTGTTGCTTTCATCATGGACCGTATCTTCCGCAAGTTCGGTCTGTCCGGCAAGAGCTTCATCCCCATGCTGGTTGGCACCGGCTGCGGCGTTCCGGGTGTTATGGCTTCCCGTACCATCGAGAACGAGCGTGACCGTCGTATGACCATCATGACTACCTGCTTCATCCCCTGCGGCGCTAAGATGCCCATCATCGGCCTGTTTGCAGGTGCCCTGTTCGGCGGCAGCAGCCTGGTTGCTGTTTCTGCTTACTTTATCGGCTTTGCGGCCATCATCATCTCTGGTATCATCCTGAAGAAGACCAAGTTGTTTGCTGGTGATCCTGCTCCGTTTGTTATGGAGCTGCCTGCTTACCACGTACCTGCATGGGGCAACGTTCTGCGTGCAACCTGGGAACGTGGCTGGTCCTTCATCAAGCGTGCCGGCACCATCATTCTGGCTTCCACCATCGTTCTGTGGTTCCTGCAAGGCTTCGGCTTTGAGGATGGCGTCTTCGGCATGGTCGAAGATCAGGACAACTCCATCCTGGCAGCCGTTGCAAGTGCAATCGCCTGGATCTTTGCTCCTCAGGGCTTCGGAAACTGGCGTGCAACCGTTGCTTCCATCTCCGGCCTGATCGCAAAAGAGAACGTTGTTGGTACCCTTGGCGTTCTGTATCACTTCGGCGGCGAGCTGTCTGAGAACGGCGACGAAATTTGGGGCGAAGTTGCAAACGACTACACCGCAATCTCTGCTTACAGCTTCATGATCTTCAACCTGCTGTGCGCACCGTGCTTCGCAGCTATGGGCGCTATCAAGCGTGAAATGAACAACGGCAAGTGGACTGCTATCGCCATTGGTTATATGTGCCTGCTGGCCTACTGTGCATCTCTGGTTGTTTACCAGATCGGCGGCCTGATCACCGGCGAAGTTGGTTTCAACATCTTCACCATCGTTGCTGTCGCTATCATTGTGTTTACCATCTACATGCTGGTTCGCCCCAACAAGTACCTGAATGATAACGAAGTTAAGATTGATGTCAAGAAGGTTGCTGCTTCCAAGTAATCACTGACAATTTGATGTTCCTTTTATAAGAGAGGTGTTTCGCTATGATGGATTTCTTGGCCACAAATTTTAATCTGCCTACCATTATTGGTGCGGTTATTGTGTTTGGGGGCACGGGCCTGATTGTGTGGCACTCTCACAAGCATGGCGGCGTTGGCTGCGACTGCGGTGGCAGCTGCCACGGTGAGTGTGGCTGCTCCGGTGGCTGCAATGGCTCCTGCAAAGAAAATGCAGAAGAGCTTGCAAAGTTCAAACGGATTGCCGAAGAAAAGGCAAAGGCTAACGCAAGTCAGGTACATTAAAGCTTAAGGCAATGCCGCATAATTCTAAGTGTCGATACGGCGAGCGAGGTGCGGCAGCTGCTAAGCCAAAAGCGCAGATAATACTGGATGTCTTATCGAGCATTTTGGCAACGCAGATGCCGTGCCGCAGCCGCCGGAGCGGTGCTTGAGCCGTTAGGCGGGAATTGTGCGGTATTGCCTTAAGGAAATTAAAATTTTCCTGAATCCCAGCGCGGCGGGCCGCAGGCAGCAATGCCCGCGGTCCGCCGCATTTTTTATCAGCTGCACTATGGTGTGGGCTGCTTGATATGGAGTGATGAACATGGCATTGAGCGATGCCCACCTGCGATATCTGTTTGCAATCAGCAATGCAGCTGCAGCAACCCCGGATGTATCTTCCCGTCAGATTGCCAGTGCACTGGGGGTTACCAAACCCTCGGTTGTGCATATCCTGAACATTCTCATGCGGGACGGTATGGTGGTAAAACGGCACTATGGCAAAATTTATCTGACGGACCGCGGTGCGTTTACCGTAAACTACTACCGCCGCTTGCTGGATGCAACCCTTGCCGCTATGCCGGAATATCCGTTCCCGGTCAGTGCAGATGAACGGCGCAATGCGGCCCTGGCATTGATTGCAGCGCTTCCTGACCGGGATTACAGGGAACATTTTGGTGCGCTCTTTGCCGAAACGGAGGTGGAAGAAAATGAGCCGCAGCCAGAAAGTGAATGAACCGGAAACCATGTCTACAGCTTCGGCCTATCTGTACAAAGAACAGGCCGAGTGTGTGCAGCAGGTGCACCAGTATCTGGTGGAACATCTCGATAGCCGCGTAACCCAGGCGGAACTGGCGCAGCGGTATCATATCTCTCTTACTTCGCTGAAAGGGGCGTTCAAACAGGTGTACGGCTTGCCAATCAATACTTACCTGCGCCGCTGCCGTGTGCAGCATGCGGAACAGCTGCTTTTCACAACGGATTTGAGCATTTTGGAGATCGCACAGCGGGTTGGGTACGACAGTCCCAGCCGTTTTGCGGCAATGTTTAAGCGCGAAAAGGGCATTACCCCGCGGGAATGCCGCCGCGTGCGCACCGACCAGCTGCCGGAAGAAAAAACGATTGCCTGATGTGGAATTGCAGCGCAGCAAAACGCACAGCAGCGGTGGGCTGAAACTGGGCAAAATGGTGGAACGTGGAGCATAGAATTTTCAAAAATAAAACCAGGCGGCACATTTTTTATCCAAAATGCACTTGTAAAAAAGTGTAAAATACGTTATACTTGCGGATAAAGATTTTTGCAAGAAGTTAATCTTGTGAAACATCGCCAATTACAGCCGGGGGATGTATGCAGCAGCTTGCACCCCCTGGGAATGTCGAATCAATAGAGAGGAGTTCAACGTATTATGGTGAACGTAAAGAAGGTAGCAATTTTTGTTGGTGGTATGCTGTTTGGCTCCGCTGGTTTCAAAATCCTGGCCAGCAAGGACGCTAAGAAGGTCTATACCCAGACCACCGCAGCCGTTCTGCGTATGAAGGACTGCACTATGGAGACGGTCAGCCGCGTTCAGGAAGAGGCTGGCGACATTCTGGCAGATGCAAAGGCCATCAACGAAGCCCGCGCAGCCGCAGCTGAACAGGAAGTTATCGCTGATGACGCTGCTGAAAGCGCCGCAGAATAATTGCTTCTTTTGGGCCGCCTGCAGGCGGCCCTTTTTATGTGGTGGGGCACAGCGGCTGAACGGATGATGCCTTTATCGCTGTGCCAGAATTGGCAGTTGGGAAAGCTGAATAAGGAAATACAACTATGAAATGTACAATTTTACATGAAAGCCGCGGCCGTATGCGTGTGCATGTAAATGCCGTGCGTATGACCCTGCACCGTGCAGATGTTTTGGAAGCATACCTGAACCATTCGGAAGTCATTGAACATGCCAAAGTGTATGAACGCACCGGCGATGTTCTGATCAAATATAAGGGCAGCCGTGCGGGCGCAGTAACGGTGCTGAGCCATTATAAGTTTGATAACCCGGAACTGGATTCACTGGTTACTTCGGCTGACAGCCGTAAGATTAACCAGGAATACCAGGAACGTTTTGTCAACTTGGTAGTGTTCCGTGCGTTCCGCAAGCTGTTTCTGCCTGCTCCGGTGCGGGCCGTTATCACGGTGTTCAAAGCAATTGAATTTATCCGCCGTGGTCTGGTCTGCCTGTGGCATCGCAAGCTGGAAGTGGAAGTGCTGGATGCACTTTCTATCGGTGTATCGTTGCTGCGCGGTGACTTTAATACCGCCGGTTCCGTTATGTTCCTGCTCAATGTGGGCGCTTTGCTGGAAGAATGGACACGCAAAAAGAGCCTGGATGATCTGGCTCGCAGCATGTCCCTGAACGTTGACCGTGTTTGGGTGCGCAGTCAGGGGACCGAAGTTCTGATGCCCATCACCAAGGTCAAGGCGGGGGACGAGATCATTGTGCGTTCTGGCAACATGGTGCCGCTGGATGGCACCGTGATCGAGGGCGAAGCTATGGTCAACCAGGCGGCCCTGACCGGTGAGTCGATGCCGGTACGCAAGATTGCGGGTGCGACAGTTTATGCAGGTACTGTTGTTGAGGAAGGCGAATGCGTTTTTGCTGCAAACGCCGTGGATGGTGCCAGCCGTTACGATAAGATCGTATCTATGATCGAAGAGTCCGAAAAGCTCAAGTCCGGCACGGAAAACCACGCCCTGGAGCTGGCGGATCGCCTGGTGCCGTGGTGTCTGGCTGGTACGGTCGTGACCTATGCGCTCACCCGCAATGTAACCCGCGCAATCTCGATTCTGATGGTCGATTTCTCTTGCGCACTTAAACTTTCCATGCCGCTGGCCGTGCTGTCTGCTATGCGTGAATGCGGTTCCTACCACATCACCGTCAAGGGAGGCAAGTATCTGGAAGCCCTGTCCAAGGCGGATACTGTTGTGTTTGATAAGACCGGTACCCTGACCCATGCAAGTCCTAAAGTGGTCAAGGTTGTGCCGTTCTCCGGGTGTGATGAGGAGGAAGTTCTCAAGCTGGCCGCCTGCCTGGAAGAGCACTTCCCGCATTCCATGGCAAACGCCGTGGTGCGTGCTGCCAAGGAGCGCGGCATTACCCACGAGGAGATGCATACCGAGGTAGAGTACATTGTTGCCCACGGCATTGCAAGCCGCGTGCGCGGGGAGCGCGTTGTGATCGGCAGCCATCACTTTGTGTTCGAGGATGAAAAGTGCGTCATTCCCGCTGCGGAACAGCAGAAGTTTGACGATCTGGAACCGGAACATTCGCACCTGTATCTGGCTGCCTGCGGCCAGCTGGTGGGCGTTATCTGCATTGCGGACCCGCTGCGCCCCGAAGCACGCCATGTGCTGCGCCAGCTGCGCGCCATCGGTGTCACCAACACTGTGATGATGACCGGTGACAGTGACCGCACCGCAGCCGCGATTGCCCGCCAGGTAGGCATTGATCAGTATTTCTCGGAGGTTCTGCCGGAAGATAAGGCAGAGTATGTCCAAAAAGCAAAGGCAGAAGGGCATACCGTTGTCATGATCGGCGACGGCATCAACGATTCACCGGCTTTGTCTGCTGCCGATGTTGGCATCGCCATCAACTCTGGCGCAGCCATTGCACGCGAAATTGCCGATATTACCATCAAAGCCGACAGCTTGGAAGAGTTGGTGCAGCTCAAGAGCATTGCCAACGCCATGCAGCGCCGTGTGGCGAGCAACTATCGCTTTGTGCTGAGCTTTAACTCTGCCCTGATCATTCTGGGCGCACTGGGCATTTTGCAGCCGGCAACCTCGGCTATGCTGCATAATCTTTCCACCATCGGCATCAGCCTGAAGAGTATGACGAACCTGCTGCCCGAAAAAGCGCAGAGCCAGCTGCAGCAGGAGAACACAAAGGCCTGATGCAGGCACTAATTGCATGAAAACGCAGCCACTATAAACAGGTGAGCTGCTGCCAGCAGGCAAAAAGTATGGCAGAACGATGAAAAGAAAACGGAAAAAGAAAAAATACGAAAAAAATCAAAATTTTTTAGAAAAAAGCTTGACTTTCTTTAAAAGCCTGTTATAATAATACCTGTTGATGACAGCAGCCCACGTTCGACCGGGTGTAGCGCAGTTTTGGTAGCGCGCTTGAATGGGGTTCAAGAGGCCGTG
>ERZ772876.3979-NODE-3979-length-10127-cov-3.291998_pt1 | contig 10127 bp, 6 predicted proteins | sample MGYA00580584_ERZ772876 | MGnify/ENA primary metagenome ERZ772876 (study PRJEB29015, sample SAMEA2737728) | human gut metagenome | biome: human gut; feature: human-associated habitat; material: faeces | place: China | collected 2012 ...
AGTCACCTTATCTTACTAACAAATAAACAACTACAACTGTTATGAAAACAAGAAAGAATATATATTTCAAGGTAGTGGCGCTAGCAGCCATTGCCATCGCCTTTGCCATGCCGGCTAAGGCACAGCTATCAGACAATGGATATGCTAATATAGACTGGCAGTTCAATGTTCCATTGAGCAATAATTTTGCAGACAAAGCCAGCGGTTGGGGTATGAACTTTGAAGGTGGTTATTTCGTTACTCCTAACCTGGGTCTGGGTCTTTTCCTGAACTATCACAGCAACCACGAGTATATTCCTCGCGAAACATTCAAGATAGGTGCAGGTGACGTTACAACTGATCAGCAACACACAATGTTCCAGTTGCCTTTCGGTGCTGCCGCCCGCTACCAATGGAATCGCGGTGGAGCCGTACAACCTTATGTCAGTGCAAAATTAGGTGCTGAATATGCTAAGATCCGTTCCAACTTCAATATGTTGGAAGCCAGAGAAAACAGCTGGGGATTCTACGCTTCTCCTGAAGTAGGTGTCAATGTATTCCCTTGGGTTTACGGACCGGGTCTGCACTTTGCTCTGTACTACAGCTATGGTACCAATAAGGCTGATGTACTGCATTACAGTGTAGACGGACTGAACAACTTCGGTTTCCGCGTGGGTGTTTCATTCTAACCCGAGCAACTACTTGATTTTACATTAATAAGCAAGAGCCCCTCTACTTCGGCAGAGGGGCTCTTCATTTTTTATTTGCTTTGAATCGCTTTATAGATCGCATCCTGTATCTGTTCGCGAATTTCCAGACGGCTTAACTTCCGGTTGGTTACGTCCGGATAAATCCGGTTGCTCAGAAATACATAAACCAAGCCATTGTCGGGGTCTACCCAGGCACACGTTCCGGTAAATCCGGTATGACCGTATACTTTTGCCGGTGTATGCTTTCCGCAAGGGCTCTTTTCCGGATTACGGGTATCCGGTTTGTCAAATCCAAGTCCGCGACGGCTGATTTTGGAAACTTCCGTTGTAAACAACTGGCAGGTTTCCTTGCTTAAATAACGCTGTCCGTTCAACTCACCACCGTTCAGCAACATCTGATAAACCTGTGCCACTTCACGTGCATTCGAGAACAATCCGGCATTTCCCGAAACGCCTCCCTGGAAAGCGGCAGCCTCATCGTGCACAAATCCCTGAAGGGTAGTCTTACGCAAGAAGCGATCGACAGAAGAAGGTACAACTTCCGATTTCGGAAAGCGGCGCAAAGGAAGGTATCCTGTACGTTCCAGTCCCATCGGTTCATAAAATTCACGTTGCAAGTAGGCATCCATCGGCATTCCCGCAAGTTTCTCAACCAAAAGACGCAACAGGATAAAACCGACATCGCTGTATCGGTAAGTTTTAGGTTTCATCGGTGCGTCTGCAATCTTCTTCTCCATTTCCTTGAAGAAAGAAGGATTCAGCCACAGACTATCACAGATTTGCAAGGTGTAATCTCCGGTTTTAACCTTTGAAACATATTCCTTTTTAAATGCAAAATTAGGATTCGCCCATGTGGAAGTTCCCAACTGCAACGGATGCCGTGCATCTTTGCGGGACATGAACAGTCTGCCTTCATAACTATCTTCATCGATGGCTTCCCGATAAAAAGCAATTCCGGGCGGCAAGCCGGACTGATGGTAAAGCAGTTCCTGAATGGTTATGTCTTTCTTGTTAGTACGCTGAAGGAAAGGCAGATAGTCTGCAATTCTGTCCGTCAGATTAAAACGTCCCTTATCGTAAAGTTTCATTAAAGCAAGCACCGTACCAGTAGTCTTGGAGAGTGAAGCCAAGTCATAGATATCGGTCGGCTGCACACGTGCGCTTCCCGTTCCGGTGTGAGTGCCGAATGTCTTGTCTACCATCACATGACCCTCTTTCATCACGATCACCTGACAACCGGGATAAGCTCCCTGACGTACACCGTCCAAAGCGATCGAATCAATTCGTTGCAGGGCGACAGAAGAAAGCCCATGTTCTTCCGGAATAAAATGCAAAGGTGTTTTCGGAGTAATCGTGACACCGTCTCCTGCCTGAAAGAGTTCTCCAAGACTGGCCGATAATCTTCCGTCCGCCGTAGCTTTGGCAAAGAGCACATCCGCCACCTGCCGCTGCACATCTTCATTAGGGCTGTGTCCCAGCACCACTGCCGAGGCACGGGCAACCGCACGCTGTATCTGCAACATCATCTTACCCTGCGTAAAGAAAGCATAGATGACCGGAGCTTCAGTAGTAAATTTACCGAAGAAGGTCTGATAAGGTGACAGCTTCTGTTCACTTACGGCAACAATAATCCGTTTATAGGTAGCCAATGAGTCCCGTAACCGCTGATTCGCCTCTTCCGTCATACCGGGACGAAGACGGAAACGTGACAAAGAAGTGTATTTCGACAACTGTTCCGCCAATGCATTGGTTTCACCCGCATCACCGACTTCAAGCAATGCCATCGTTTCTTTTTGATTCGTATGCAAAGGAAGAACATGATTTTCATTATTCAGCACAGTAATCGCAGCCAGATTCAACCGACGGATTAAATCACGTGTCTGCGGAGTATTGATCCGGGTTCCTAATCCGGAAACCTGAATCACCGGTTTCCGCTTCAAGCCGAGGATATATTTATAAGTCAGTACTTTGCGGCATTTCTCTTCAATATCTTCGCGTGTCAATTCTCCCTTATCAATGGCATCGAGTACGGCGGCTATCTCCTCCTTCAGGTTCCGGGGAGCCAGTACCATATCATTCCCTGCCTTCAGTGCCTGCAGACTGACATTTCCATTCCCCGAAACACCTTTCATGGCAAGTGCATCCGTGAAGATCAGTCCTTTGAAAGCAAATTCTTCTGTCAGCAGATCGTAAACGATATTACGGGATAAAGAAGAAGGAAGTCCGCCTATCGGTTCAATAACCGGCACTTGCAGGTGTCCGACCATCATACCGCTCAATCCGGCACGGATCGCTTCTTTAAAAGGATGGAGCTCTACACTGTCCAGACGTTCGCGAGTGAAGGGAAGTACCGGAAGCGTTTTGTGCGAGTCTACATCCGTATCACCATGTCCGGGGAAATGCTTGCAGACGGATAGTACGCCTCCGCCTTCCAGACCGGAAGCATAAGCTACTACCTTATCCGCCACCCGTACGGGGTCTTCACCGAAGGAACGGGTATTGATGACCGGATTCTTAGGGTTGATATTCACATCCGCCACCGGAGCAAAGTTGACTTGTACACCTAGCTGTACACATTGGCGTGCCATCTCGCGACCATATTCATAGATTAATTTATTATCCTGAATACATCCGAGCACCATATTTCGGGGAAAGACAGGAGTACCACGCAGACGCATTGCCAGCCCCCATTCTCCGTCAAAAGTGATCATTAACGGTAACTTTGCCATGCGCTGGGCCCGATTAGTCAGTTCCGCCTGGGTCTGCATCTTCCCACCGGAAAACAGCAGTCCGCCGACTTTATAGGTATCGACGGCATCCTTCAGCAGTATCTGGTTGCGCTTGGTATCTACCGGAGCAATCGTATATATAAACAACTGACCGACTTTCTCTTTAAGCGTCAGCTTATTCATAATGGAGTCTACCCATTGTTGACAACGGACATCTTGTTTAGCTTTATAAAGTAGTAAAGGTTCTACGGGAGTATCTATTGCTTCTCCCCTGGCCTTGACAGGAAGAAATAGCAGGATAGCCAGTATATATGTTAGTAATCTCATTTTTTATTCAAGGTCAAATCTAGTCGTCCAACATAAATTCCATTCTTTCCGGTGTGCATAACGGGGACATTTTTCCCGTCTATGTTCAGATAATTCTTGGGGCTTTCCATAAAGGTATGAGAATGCCCACCCAGAATAACATCGATATTACGGGTGTTGGCTACCAGCTTCTCATCCATCTGAATACCCAGATGTGACAGGCATACAATGACATCGCATCCTTCTTCTTTCAGTTGTGCGGCAATGTCATTGGATACGGCGATCGGGTCTTTATAGATTACCCCTTCGCATTTATTGGCCTGTATCAGTCCTTCCGGCTTCGCTCCCAACCCGAAAACTCCGATCTTCAAACCGAAACGATCCAGAATGACATAAGGTTTTACGATATCTTTGAGTACTGTGGCATCAAGATCATAGTTGGCACATACTACCGGAAACTTGGCTAATTTAAATAGACGAGCCATGTTGTCCAAACCGAAATCGAACTCGTGGTTACCGATTGTCATTGCATCGTATCCCATTTCATTCATCAGGGTGACTTCTACCTCACCTTTAAACATATTATAATAAGGAGTGCCTTGCGAGATATCGCCGCAATCGAACAGCAGTACATCCGGATTTTCTTTGCGGAACTGCTGCAGGAAACTTGCCCGACGGACAAATCCACCCTGACCGTAGTTCCGGTCGCCTTCCTGAGTCATAGGTTCAATCCGGCTGTGTACATCACTGGTTTGCAGTATGATTAGTTTTTTTGTTTCCTGGGCAGTTGCCAATGCAGGTAGTAAAAGGAGGAAAAGCATCAGCCACTTTCCGGTTCTTCCTTTGAATATATTCAAGACGGAAGTTATATGATTATGAGTTGTCATAGGATACTGAGATTTCATTGTAAACCTTGGTTATTTATTCTCTTTTCATTTTTTTATTTCCGGTCGGATGCCGGAACAACGGTGATACGTCCATCCAGTTTAGAGGTAATCTTCTTGCCTGCAGCTGTCTGTTGCCTTACGTAGTCGAGGAACAGTCCGCGCAATGTCAATCCATCCGGACATTCACGCTTATCCGCATTGATAAAGGGAGTGAGTCCGTCGTTTCCGTCCGCCAGATAGTCAATGGTAGCTACGGTATAGTCTTTGTCATCTTCGATCTCTTTTTCCTGTACGGTTGCTTTCAGAAGTTTTCCGTCTTTTGTTATTTCCAGATGTGCTCCGCTCAGTCCTTCACCGTGCAAAGAAGCTATGACTTCCATCAGTCTTTTTATTTCCGTACCTTTCATCGTCAGTACGCAGAGAGAATTTTCAAAAGGAAGTATTTCGAAAACAGCATCGACTGTGATATTACCCTGTGGAAGTATGTTGCGCAAACCGCCCATATTCATGATTCCAATATCGGCAGGATGCTTCAGTACACGCTCTGCAGAGAGTCGTAGCACTTCGGCGACCAGGTTGGAAAGCAAGCTCTCAGGACGTCCTTTGTCCATCGTCATCTCGCTGACGCCAATCACCTCATACATCATCTTATCTATTTTTTCTTTGTAGGGTTTAAGCAGGGCGGCAGCCTTTTCGTCGGGATGAGCATCCCAGGTTGAATCCATACAAATCCGGGTTCCTTCTATCTGGGCAACTTCATAATTTGCCTGAACTTCACGGGTAGATTGGCAGGAAGTGAATAGGATTAGTCCTGTCAGAATAGCTCCCGAAGTATACTTTACGTAATTTCGTTTCATCTTCTTTCTTTTGTTTATGCTACAAATGTACATTTTATATTTTAAAGTCATGCGGAAGAAGAAGAAACTTATAGCAAGTTTAGTCCTATTTCAAGGGGAATTAGCTGCAAAATGCACTTAAAAATGTTAATTGAAAGTATTCTGAGGCAGGGTTGATTTAATTAAAAAAAGGACGTTCCCAGGGAAAAAGGGGAAATTAGGAACGTCCCTTGAATAGAGTTAGCGAAAAGTCCGGTCTTTCGCAAGTGCAGACCTTTCCTCTCTTCACTAAAATAAACTAAGGACTATAGTGGGGAAATCCTTAGTGGGGAAAAACGACTATCAATCGCTTCACAGAGACAGATACCCGCAAAGTAGTCGCATCCGTTACTTACGTATCGGTTGAGCAACATGATTTATTCAGCAATACAGATACTCACCCGGTTTTCTTCCGGTGTTTTGTAGGGCTGAACAGTATCACCTTTGGAATCGGCAATGATTCTATCAGGAGTTATTCCTTTTGTTTTCAGAACTTCTGCAACATTAGCTGCACGTTTTTCGGACAGTGTTTTATTGATCTTAGAATTTCCTGTATTAGCATCCGCATAGCCAGTCACTTTTACCTTGGCAGACGGATTCTTCTGCAAATATTCTACCAACATATTGATTTTAGACTTTTGGTCGTCTTGTATCTTAGCCGAGTTCAAGGCAAAAAAGATATCCTGTTTCATTGGCTGTACTACTACCTCTTTTCTAGGTTGTGGCTGCTCTACCACAGGAGCAGGTTTCGGTTGTTCCACCACGACCGGTTCCGGTTCGTAATACACAGGCGGGATTTCTTTATAACCTTTGCCAAATTTAATAGTCAAACCCACCAAAGCATTGAACTGCCAGTCGGCATTTCCCGCTTTCTTCGAATTAAACTTGTCGGAAAGAACATTGGCATTACCTTCTATATTGATAGCCAAACGGTCATTCAAGCGCAAGTTGCATCCCAGACCTAAACGCCCGGCAACAAGAAACTTTCCTTCTGTCCAAAGATAGCCCATCGGGTAACCGGCTGCGTTAATTGCAACAGCTTCGTCATTGTCGAAGCCACGGTTAAGACCCGCTCCGGCAAATATATAGCCATTGAATACACGCTTGGGATTGAAACCACAAAACAGCGTACTCAAATCAGATACTATATCCACATTACCTTGAAGATATTTATATTTATAATCCTGCCGTGGAGCAACCCAACTACCTTTAGCCTGCCATCCGCTAACGCCTACACGAGCACTCCATGCGGGAGCAAACTGATAACCGACATTCAATGCAACTGCAGGAGATATAAGATCAGTGAATTTGGCCTCACCAACGGTATGCGCAGCACCAGCTTGTACCTGCATAAACCAATGGGATTTGAATTCCGTCTTACCTTCTTCTTTAATTCTCTGTTCTTGTGCAGAGACGGCTATACTGCCAAATAGCAAAGAAAACGCTGCTATCCACAATTTCTTTTTATTCATGCTCATCTCTTTTCTTTAAATAAGATATTTATTAAAGAAGGGTACCCTCTCTTATGAAGATACCCTTCTAAAACTATTTACAAGTTAATGTTAGTTCAAATCAGCGTATGAGCCTAATCCTTCAGGAGCAGCCAATGTTCCAAGGAATCCTGTAGCCGGTACAGTATACTTAGTATCCGCTTTCTTAACGTATACAGTGATTTCTTGGGTTTGTGTAGTTGTCTGTTCCGGTTGACCCATCCATGAATTCTTTATCGTTACATCGATAATAATCGGCTGATCAACATCACCAACCAATACACCTTCATCGTTGTTCCATTTCAGCAAGCCAACTTCTTTACCATCTGTCGATTTAAGTATTGAAGCATGTCTCTGTACAATAGCATCATTCTTATCCGAAAGTTTATAAGAAACTTCTACTTTATGCATCTTGAACAGGCCTTTACCAATCTCAACCTCATTTCTTTCGAACCAAGGCTCTTCTTGACTTCCATCAAACATCATACCATTCGTTTCACCTCTCTTTATATCATACAATTTAACGAAGCGGTAGATAGGCAGATAAGCACCTTCCTTCAGGACAGTAGTATTAGCTTTGTCAACCAAATACCAAGCTGCCGCTGCATTTACCTGAGCATAAACTACAGGATTAACGAACATGATGTCAAATTCACTAGTCTTAGTAGCTGATACAATGTTATTGATCTTACGATTATTTTTCGCTGCATCTTTCGTTTCAATATACTCAACGGCACGGACACGAATCTTTTTGCCCATCCATTTCTTATCAAAGATATTCAGTACGTGCTTATTAGTAGCAATATCTGTTGTAAGAGTCATCTCGCTTGCAGGAGCTGTAGTTACTAACTCGAAGTCCCATTGACCACAACCATCCCATGAATCCATGAATCCATCTTCGATAGTAGCTTTCATCAAGAACGGTGCGCCATAGTCTCCTGAAGTCGGTTGACCATAACCAAGCATATACTCTGTTCCTTCCCACATTGACGGGTTATAAGTCCATGTATGTACAGGATCTTTCACTACCAATGTAGCAGTAATAGTGAATGCTTTGTATGTAGGTGCAGTATTCGTTGTAGAATAAGTAAACTTAATCACATAAGTACCGGCACGCAACTGGTTCTTCAATCCGAAGTATACATTGTTATTGTCAGTAATAGCAGATCCTTCGATGTTAGAATAATCGATTGTCAAATTCTTACCTGCTTCTTCAGAATCAAAGCTCCAGCCATCAAATTTAACGCCATCCTTCGTTACTTCCACAGTCGGATTACCTCCACCATAATATTCTACGAATTTAGCTTTGCTTACTTGTAATGCATTAAAGTATTGGTCGAAGTCTATCTTAAGACCTTCCACAACAGTAGCAGTCTGATATGCAGTAGCTGCTGCCAACTTCGCACCGCCACCATACAAAGCTGTACAAGCCAACGTCTGTTCTTTCAAATCTGTATTAACAAAGTCTTTAGTCTGTTGCTCTTGTTCTACAAACTCAATCTTCATCAACTTACTCATAACAAATTTGCCATCTACATACATCTTTACTTTCAAAACAGCCTGGCGCCCGATAGAAGCAGATTGTTTGTCGATTACAGAAATTTTGCTACCATCCAATTTCAGATAACGTTTTGTCTGATCAACTTCAGCATCCATATAACTCACTGCCTCATATTGGAATGTTACGTTTTCAAAACCAAGATCAGTCAATACATATTGACTTTCATCTGCGTCAAAGCCTGTGTTAGTATGGAATTCTGTTGCCAAACCTGTGAGCAATGGTTCCAAATCCAAAGGATCAGCAGTATACAAAAATTTCAAATTAACAGGAAGACTTGCTAAATAATCGTTTACCTTAGTTTCTGCCTTCTTGTACATATCAGACAACAAAGGAAGAGCCGGAGCTTTTACTGTAGGATCAGCATATTTATCTGCATCAACAGCAAAACCAATAGTAGTTTCCTCTTGTTCAACCACCATACGTTTTGTAGCAACATAATCAGATACTACATTGATATTTGCAGTCTCACCAAGTTGTTCATTCGTATTCTTAACCATGTAGGCAAGCATATTCACTTTACCAGCCTCACCGTATTTAGTAGATTCTTTCATCGGTTTGCCATCTGGATTATCATAAGCAGTACCCTGTTCAGAATCATCTTTATACATTTTGAACGCATTTGGGTTATTGGCGTTATCACCAGCAGAGGCCTTTACTATCAATCTGCCACGGTCTGTAGTAGTTACTACTTTAGCCAAAGGTAACCCAACTTCAGTAGCTCTGGTAGTTGTTGTAGCTGTTTGTTCAACAAACGATATTCCAGTATAATATTGAGGATTTACATTAGCAGGATTCAATTTATATTCATATTCCGCCCATCCATTAACCAAAGTACGATATAATGGTTGATTACTACTATTATACTCATACACAGCCGTATTCTTCGAGTTGTTATCATATGCAATAACTGGCAAGAATACAACATCTCCTAAATCCTTATTGATATTTGAAGGTACATGTACTAAAGAAGAAACAAAAGTAGCAGAGTATTTATAAACTGTAGCAGAAGTTGCTTCACCAGCTTCATTCTTCAGATTACTGAAGATATAGTAGTCACCCATATCAGCAACAGAAACAACTCCTGGGACAATCCAAGTCTTATCAGTCTTGTTTTCCGGCTTCACTTCATTCTTGTACCAGAATCCGTCTTCACCCGGAATATAGGTATCACCGTCTTTACCTGGAGTACCCGGCTCGCCCGGAGTGCCCGGTTCTCCTTTATCACCTTTAGCCTTGAACTCTGTTTTCTTACCATCTTGATACCAGTATCCGTCTTCACCAATCGTCCACTGAGTACCATCTTTTCCGGCATCACCATTTTTAATGGTAAAGCTCTTACCGTTGCTCAATGTTACTTCCACACCACCGGTAATGTTCTCAACTTTTGTGATCACAGATCCCCCTTCGATCAGCTTGTTGATTTCCGCAATAGCGTTGGCATTTTCGGTTATCTTCTGCTCTAACCGATCGATATCGTCATCGTAGTCCTTACAACCTACATATGAAAATGTGGTTAGCGCCAATGCTCCGAAAAACATCACTCTAATAAATTTTTTCTTCATAACTACTTAAAAATTACATTAATAATAT
>ERZ772876.3992-NODE-3992-length-10092-cov-4.787387_pt1 | contig 10092 bp, 8 predicted proteins | sample MGYA00580584_ERZ772876 | MGnify/ENA primary metagenome ERZ772876 (study PRJEB29015, sample SAMEA2737728) | human gut metagenome | biome: human gut; feature: human-associated habitat; material: faeces | place: China | collected 2012 ...
ATAAAGCCGCAGGTGTTCACAAGGATCACATCTGCTTCGGCCAGATCGGCCACGGTCTCGTGGCCGGCAGACAGCAGGATGTGCACCATCACATCCAGATCGACCTGATTCTTGGGGCAGCCAAGGGAAATACACGCAATTTTCATAGGGGATGATACTCTCTTTCTCTTTTGAGGGGTGCTTTTTATTCTTCTTCCGCTCTTTTTATCGCTTCTTTTATGACCGAATACGCAAAGCCGCGGCGCTGCAGGGCGGCCACCACAAGGTCGCGGCGGCCATCGGCTAGCTTTTTCATGTAGCGGCTGCGCACCAGAGCGGCGGCAGCTTCCAGCTCCGGGCTTTCGCCGTCTGCGTCCGGGGCATAGACGTTTTCCAGCGCCTGCTCGATCTGTGCGCCGGAAAGGCCCTTCTGCCGCAGATTCTGGGCCGCCGCACGGCGGCTCTTGCGGGCGGCAAGCAGGCTGTGTGCCCGGGCTTCGGCATAGCGGTCATCGTTTACGTAATCCAGCTCCACCATCTCAGCCACAGCAGCCGCTGCAGCCTGCTCGGTAAAGCCATAGCACAGCCGTTCATACAGCTGTGCCGAGGACATCTCGCGCGAGGCCAGCGCATCCAGTGCGCGGGCGCGGGCCTTGGCCGGGTCGGCGCACTTTTCTTCTTCCTGCTTCGGGCGGCGGCGTTTATAAAAGGACATTTAGTCCTCCACCATGATATCCAGTTCGCTCTCGCTGCTGCGGGCAGGAGCCTTGACCACCGGCTCCTTGGCATCTGCAGCCTTGGCGGGTTCCTCGGCCTTGGCCGCAGCGCCCTTGCCTGCCGGGCGGCGGGATGCGTACAGCTTATCGGCATTGGCGCGGATCTGGCCCTCGATGTCGTTTGCGATCTCGGGATTGTCCTTCAGGAACTGCTTTGCGTTGTCACGGCCCTGACCCAGACGGATATCGCCATAGTTGAACCATGCGCCGCTCTTCTGCACGATGCCCAGCTTCACGCCCACATCAATGAGTTCGCTCATCTTGGAAATGCCCTCGCCGAACATGATATCGAACTCTGCCTCACGGAACGGAGGTGCCACCTTATTCTTGACGATCTTGGCGCGGGTGTGGTTGCCGATGAACTGGCCGGAAGAGTCCTTCAGGCCCTCCACGCGGCGGATGTCGATGCGCACCGAGGCGTAATATTTCAGGGCGCGGCCGCCGGTGGTGACCTCCGGGTTGCCGTACATCACGCCCACTTTTTCACGCAGCTGGTTGATGAAGACGCAGACCGTGTTGGTCTTGCCGATGACCGAAGTCAGCTTGCGCATGGCCTGACTCATCAGGCGGGCCTGCAGGCCCACATGGCTGTCGCCCATTTCGCCCTCGATCTCAGCCCTCGGCACCATGGCGGCAACCGAGTCCACCACGATGGCATCGATGGCACCGGAGCGCACCAGTGCTTCGCAGATCTCCATGGCCTGCTCGCCGGTGTCCGGCTGGCTGACCAGCAGATTGTTGATGTCCACGCCCAGCGCTTCGGCATAGGTGGGGTCCAGTGCGTGCTCCACGTCAATGAAGGCCACTTCGCCGCCCTGCTTCTGGGCTTCGGCCAGAATGTGCAGAGCCAGCGTGGTCTTACCGCTGGATTCCGGGCCGTACACCTCAATGATGCGGCCGCGGGGCACACCGCCCACGCCCAGAGCCAGATCCAGACCCAGACTGCCGGTGGAAATGGCATCCACCTGCATGGAGGCGTTATCACCCAGCTTCATCACGGCACCCTTGCCGAACTGCTTTTCGATCTGGGCCAGCGCAGTGGCCAGCGCATCCTTTTTGGCCTCCGGCTCGGTCTTTTTGGTCGCCGGGGCAACGGTGTTGTTGTTCTGATTTTTTGCCATAGCGTGCTGCTCCTTTTCTTCCTGCTGCCCGCCGTGCGCGGGCTGTCCGTATACTTTCCAGTATAGTATACCACAAAATCAAAATATTACAACAAGAAGTTGTTTCTATTTTCACTTTTATTTTTCGGGTCTGTGGGCGATCATGCACCGGTCATTGCCGCCAAAATCCTTGCGGCACTCAATATCTGCCCAGCCGTTTGCAGCCAGCAGTGCCGCCACAGCCTGCCGCTGCTGCCAGCCGATCTCCAGCACCAGCGCTCCGCCGGGCCGCAGTGCATTCTGGTAATGCTCTGCAAGGGCACGGTAAAACACAAGGCCGTCCTTTCCTGCTTCCAGCGCCATGGCCGGTTCCTGTGCCACCTCGGGCTGCAGGTGCCGCATTTCCTCGGCGGTGAGGTAGGGCGGGTTGGATACGATCAGATCAAGCTGCCCTTCCGGCAGGCCCTGCCAGTATGTGAACAGGTCGCCCTCCACCGGCTGCACCGCATAGGCTGGCTTTGCCTTTGCGCGCAGAGCGTTCAGCGCCGGCCCCCAGTCAAAGGCCGGGGCATCTGCCTGCTCAAACGCGGTAGGCTCCAGCAAGTCCTCCGTCTGCCCGCCCTGCCCTTTCAGGGCGCAGCGGCAGTTCTTTTCCAGATAAACAAAAGCTTCCGGGCTTTTTTCCACGCAGGTCACCTGCGCCGCCGGGCAGAAGCGCTTGACGCCCAGCCCCAGACAGCCGGTCCCCGCGCAGAGATCCAGCACCCGGGGCGCTGCAATGCCCGTCAGGGTATTGGCAGCCGCTTCCGCTACCACCTCAGTGTCTGCCCGGGGGCAGAGCACACCGGGGCCAACGGCAAGGTCAAAATCCAGAAAGCTCCAGATCCCGCACAGGTATTGCAGCGGTTCCCGCTGCTCACGGCGCGTGCAGAGGGTTTCCAGCTTTTCCGCTTCCTCCGTGGTCAGCACCCGGTCGGAAAGGCGGGCATCCCGCCCGGCTGCCACGCGGAACAGCTCCCGTGCATCGTAATCGGCATCCGGACACCCTGCAGCGGAAAGCCGGGCTTCCACGGCCCGCACCGCTTCGCGCGGGGTCAAACCAGCAATTACCATCTGCCATCCTCCGGATCCTCGGGCAGCACAGGGGTCACAGCGGCAATGGCCACCTCGATCATGCCGTCATCCGGTTCAAACACGGTCAGGTGCTGCACCCAGATACCGGGCTGGCGGATGATACGGGTAGCAATGTTATCGGACCGGCCGCACCACTTGAGCAGCTCATAGCTGATGCCCATGACCAGCGGCAGAAGCAGCAGCTTGAACAGCACCCGCAGGCCGATGCTGCCCCACGGCAGCACGCTGTAGAGGAACACGCTGACGATGACCACCAGAATGAGGAAGCTGGTGCCGCAGCGCGGATGGAACCGAGTGTACTTGCGCACATTCTCCACGGTCAGCTCATCACCGGCCTCATAGCAGGCAATGGTCTTGTGCTCGGCACCGTGGTACTCAAACACGCGGTGGATCTCCTTCATCTTGGAGATGGCCACCATATAGGTGAGGAAGATGCCAACTTTCAGCACCGCTTCCAGCACCACCTTGGCCCAGCGGCCCAATGTTACAAAGTGGTTCACGCCGCCCACGATGAGGGTGGGCAGCACGGTGAACAGCAAAATCGCCAGCAGTCCGCCCAGTACGGCGGCACAGGCCAGCAGTGCGTCCTCTGCCTTTTTGCCCAAGTGGTCGCCCACCCATTTTTCAAAGGCAGTCTCTTCCTCTTCGGGGTCGTAGTCGTCACCCATGCTCACCTGAGCCGAGTACATCATGTAGCGGTAGCCCACGATCAGGCTTTCGATCATGGAGATGGCACCGCGCACCAGCGGGATCTTTGTCCAGATGCCGTGGTTCTTCACAGGGTCGATCTTGGTCTCAATGGTGCCGTCCGGCTTGCGCACGGCGCAGCAGATGAGCTTCGGGCCGCGCATCATGATGCCTTCCATCAGCGCCTGCCCGCCGACGCTGGTCTTGAAACGTTCCTTTTTGGGTTGATTCATTGGGTTCTCCTATCGGATCATATTTTTTTCGACCATTTTACCACAGAATTGTGACAAAATCTTCACGCCTTATGGTACAGCGGCAAGCCCAGTGTGACCACTGTGCCGCGGCCCAACGTGCTCTTGATGTCCATGGTGCCGTCCAGTGCAGTCATGATGGAATCCACCAGCGCAAGGCCGATGCCGCTGCCCCGCACCGAATTGCTGCCCTTGTAGAACTTGGTCTTGACGTTCTCAAGGTCTTCCGGCGGGATGCCGCGGCCCTGATCGATGATCTCCGCAAAAGCCTTGTATTCGCCCGCCCACAGCTTGACCGTGATGCGCCCGCCGGGGGCCGAGTACTTGATGGCGTTGTCCATGATGTTGATGAACACCTGCCGCAGACGGTCCGGGTCGGCATAGACCGGGATCATCTCCTCCGGCTCGGTGTAGCTGAGCACAAGGCCCTCGCGCTGGATGCGTGCTTCACAGAACAGCACCGCATCGGTCAGCTCTGCCACAAGGTCCAGCGGGCGGCAGTCCATACGGATGCGGCCGTTCTGCAGACGGCTGAAATCCAGCAGCTCTTCCACCATGTTGTACAGGCGGCCCGTCTCATTGTTGATGATCTCAAGGCCCTTGCGGTAGTTCTCGTCTGCCGGGTCGTCCAGTGTGCGCAGGGTCTCCACCCAGCCCCGGATGGAGGTGAGCGGCGTGCGCAGCTCGTGAGAGACGGAACTGATGAACTCGTTCTTCATCTTCTCGGTCTCTTCCAGCCCTTCGGCCATCTGGTTGATGGTGCCGCGCAGGCGGTCCACCTCGTCGTGCTCGTTGCCGGTGACCGGCAGGCGCACATCCAGCTCACCCCGGGCGATGCTGGCTGCGGTGCGCTCCACCTGTCCCAGCGGCACCACGATGCTGCGGATGAAGTACAGGCCGGACATCACGGTGAAAGCAAGGATCACCGCCGCGATCACAACACTTACCGCGAGGGCGTTCTTGATCTGCGCTCCCACAAGGGTCAGGCTGGTGACAAGACGCATCGCCGCCACATCCTCGGCGGCATAGGGCACCAGATAGCAGGCCGCCATCACCAGCTCGCCGGACTGGGTGCGGTAGACCGCCACACCAAGGCCGTCAGAAGCCTCCTGCGCCTGCTCAAAGTCGATGCCGGTCACAATGCCGTCCGCATTTGTGCCGCTGGAGGACGCAATGACCCCGCCATAGCTGTCCAGCAGCATGAACTCGTATTTGTCCTTATCGGCAAACTGCTCCACCATGCGGCGCAGGGCCACGCTGCGGGTAGCCGCCGTGCTCTGCACCGTATCGCCGGTGTACATTTTCAGCTGGCCGGACACCGAAGAGAACCGCCGGTACATGGTCTGCTGCACGCTGTTATAATAGCTGCGTGTGTAGTTGTACAGGAACATGGTTTCGGCCAGCAGCACCAGCAGCACGGTGATGAGCAGGTTGCCCCGTAGCCACCGGCGGGTGATCCCGCTTCTCATTCTTCCCATCTGTAACCGTAGCCCCACACAGTAAGGATATGGGTGGGATGGCTGGGTTCATCCTCCACCTTCATGCGCAGACGGCGGATGTTCACATCCACGATCTTCACGTCACCAAAATAGTTCTCGCCCCAGACACCCTTCAAGATCTTCTCGCGCACCAGCGCAATGCCGGGGTTGCGGAAGAACAGCTCCATGATCTGGAATTCCACCTGCGTCAGCTCAATAGGCTGGCCTGCCTTGAGCAGCACGCGGCGGTTCTCGTCCAGCACAAATTCGCCGCTGGTGAGCATCCCCAGCGGGTTTTCCTTTTCTTTTTCGTCCCCGCCTGCAGTACGGCCGACGCGGCGGCACAGCGCTTTCACACGGGCCAGCAGTTCACTTACGCTGAAAGGCTTGGTCATATAGTCATCGGCACCAATAGAAAGGCCGCGGATCTTGTCCTGCTCCTGTCCCTTGGCGCTGAGGATGATAATGCCGATCTTCTGATCTGTGCGGCGGATGGTCTCGCACAGGGAGAAGCCGTTCATGCCCGGCAGCATCACATCCAGAATGGCCGCATCGCAGCCCGGCTTCTTCTCCAACAGCGGCAGAGCCGCCTCGGCGCTTTCGGCCTCCACAGCCTCCATGCCCGCAAGGCGCAGGTTCAGCGCGATCATCTCGCGGATGTTGGCTTCATCTTCAACGACAAGCACTCGTACCATGAACTGTTCCTCCGTTCTTTAGTTGAGCAGATACAGCGCCTTGGACAGGCGGTAATTTTTATCACGGATCTCCACATCCGGGGCAAGCTTCGCCTGCATCTGGCGGGATGCCACGATGCCAAGGCGGGTCCAGCCCTTCAGGCTGGAGGTGGTGCGCACCAGACGCAGGGTCATTACCAGCTGGTCTTCGTCCACCGTGCGCAGCTCCACTGCACCATCATATTGTTCGCTGTCGGTCAGTTTAAGGTTGCCCTCCCACTCCATGGGCAGCTCGATATAGCAGTTGGTCTCTTCGTCCAGCAGCCCGAAGCTTTTTTCCGGGTGCGGGCTGGTATAGTCCATCCACACGATAAAATCCATGCGGCGGCTCTGGCTCATGTTCAGCAGGCCCGCTTCGTCCGGCTGGGTGGGGATCTCCACGATGCCGTCGCCGTCCAGATCCTGACTGACCAGACTGGGCACATTGCGCAGGGATGCGGTGTAAAGCTTTTCGGTGCTGATCTGATCGGCAGGCACCATCTGCTGCGTGTCCTCGTCAAAACGCAGCAGCACGCTGGCCAGATTGTTGCCGGAAATGCCGGTCCAGCCATCCAGCACCAGATAATGCCTGCCGTCCGCACCCACACCCGCCGCGACCGAGGCGCAGCCGGCGAACCGATTGGCGGAAAGGCCCATAACAGCCACCTGCTGGAAGCTGCCCTCTTTATCCACGGTCAGCAGTTCGATCTGCACGCCGCCGTCCTCCAGCGTAGACATCAGGATCAGGTCCTGATTGCCGCCGCCGGTGATATCCTCCACCAGATACTGCTGGTACTGCTGCTCCAGGATCGTGGAAAGCACGCCGTCGGTGTAGGAATACACAGCCAGATAATGGTCGCCCTGTGCCGCTGTATAACCCACCACCAGTTGGGTGGCATCGCCGGGCTGCAGCTGGGCCAGCCCCACCGACTCTACCGTGTCTGCAAGGCCCTCTACGTTCTGGCGCACATGCCAGATGTCGGCATCATCCTTCTGCAGGATGGCAATGCACACGTTGGAGCTTTGGGCGGTGGTGTAAAGCACGGCGGCATCCTGCCTGCCGTCACCGTCCAGATCCTGCAGCAGGAAAGGCGAAAGCAGGTCGCCCTGCATGGGATATTTGAGCTGTGCGCTCTCCCCCAGCCAGTCGTTCAGGGCAGTCTGCACATCGCCGTAATCGCCGGAAAGCTTGGGCGCACGCAGAAGCTCTTCCACCTGCACCTGTTCACCGGGCATGCTGCAGCCTGCCAGAAGCAGGCACAGCAGCACGCAAGCCAACCACCGGCCAAAATGATTCGGATGTTTCAACCGCTGCGCCTCCTCTGTGTGGAAAACTTGTCCGGCCAAAGGCCGAAAACATGCTATTGTCAGTATACCACGGGGCGGGCGCAATTCCAACACCCGAAAACGAGAAAAGGAGCTGCTGCACCACATTTGGTGCAGCAGCCCCTTCGGGGTCCTGATTTTTATTCTTCGGTCTTGTCAAACAAGCCTTTTTCTTTTGCGGCGTTCCAGGTCAGGCAGGTGCGCAGCTTGCTGACGGGGAAGTACGGGTTGAATTTATTGTTGTCCGCATCATCCTTCATCAGATCCTGCTCCACTGCCCAGCGGGCGGCCTTTTGTGCGTCGGTATCGCCCTCGTCGATGTCGCTGTAGAGGGCGGTGCTTACAGGCTCAGGCTTGCCGGCGTGCTCCCACAGCAGCTCGGCCAGCTCGATACGGTTGGAGGGCATGGGGATGCCGGGCATATTGATGACGCGGTAGATGCCGGTGCCGGCTTCATAGATAATCGCACCTGCGGCAGCACCGATCACCACAGCAGAGATCGCGCCCTGAATGTTGCCGGTATCGCTGGGTCCAACCGGGTCGGGTTCAGGAATGGGGTCATCCGCGAAGGTTGCCGTCACCTCTACATTAGCATCCGGCATGGTAAAGGTCACCTTGGTGGGGTCGTCCGCGTCCGGCTTCAGGAAGGTCGGGTCTTGCTCAACACCATTCACCTTCACCGTCCAGCTGATGAAGTGCTGTCCCGGTGCAGTGGCTGTCAGGTGCACAATTTTATTCTTTGGCACGGGCACAGTGCTGCCGCTCGGTACGGACGCATCGCTGCCTTCAATGGTCGCCGTCACATGGTCGCCGACCCTCAGAGTGGGGTTCAGAGTGGGGTTGCTCGCAAAGTTTGCCGTCACTTCCACATTCTTACTCGGCATCGTAAAGGTCGCCTTGGTGGGGTCGTTCTTGTCCGGGGTCAGGAAGGTGTCTGCTTTCTGTTCCTCATCGCCTACCTTCACCGTCCAGCCGATGAAGTGCTGTCCCTCCGGCACAGTGGCTGTCAGGTGCACTTTGGTGTCTGCGGCCACAGGGGCATCCAGCACTTCGTCCTCAAGTTTTGCGGTAACATTCTCACCGGTAGTCACAGTGTACAGCGGACGCACATAACCGCAGGTGTTGCAGTCAGGATCTGTTGCATCGGTGTAATCATGGGTAGTTTTCGCCACCTGTTCAGCCGTCAGGCCCGGGCAGTTTGCAGTAGTGCACTCCCTCCAGTGTTTGGTACCGTCATGGTTCCACTTGTAATTATGCCAATGCACATTCAGTACGACATTCATTTTTTTGTTGTTTTGTCCGATATCATAATCGTAGCGGAACGTCTTGGAATTGGGATCAACCGTAAGGATATTTCCATTGATTGTGCCGTTACCTGTAGCAGTTGCTTTGCTTGCGTCAAATTTTCCCGGCAAAGTGGTAAGGTCAAACTTTCCATCACCTTCAACTGCAATATTATAGCTGCAGTCCTTCCCAACAAACGTCGCCAAAGCCGTATTGTTCGTTGCATCCAGCGACGTCAGATTTGTATTAGAAACAAACAACTTCTTCAGCTTCGTGTTCGCACTTACATTCAATGCACTCAGTGGATTTTTCCAGCATTTTAACACTTCCAATTCTGTCTGATTCCTCAGATCCAGATTGCTCAATTTACTCTCATAACACGAGAGCTCTTTAAGTTTTTTATTTTCCCTGACATCCAATTCCGTCAGATTGTTGGTTCCGCAGCTTAATTTCACTAATTCCTTGTTTTGACTTACATTCAATGTATCCAGGTGGTTATCTTGACAATCAAAATCTTCCAGCTTCTCATTTTTGCTCACGTCGATCGACGGTAACGCATTGTACCCACAGTAGAATGTTTTCAATAGCGGCAACCCGCTTACATCCAGCTCTTTCAATTGGTTATGATGACAGTTAATATATGACAGCTTTTTGTTATTGCTCAAATCTATCGTTTTCAGATTATTATAATAGCACTCGAGCAACCAGATTTCCGTAAAAAACTGGATTCCCTCTAAGCTATCTATTTCACGATTATCACAAGAAATCCACGTTGCTTTCGCGATCTCACTTGGGCTGAAACAGTTGTCGTGATTTTTATCCCATTCTCCCGCCACATAGTCTCTAAAATTTTTGTCCGGAAAGTTTTTCTCGTTGATTGCAATATACCCCTCCGGCACAGCAGCATCCGCCTGCGCACTTACGCCATTGCCATTCTCCGGTTCTGTGCCCGGCTCCGCCGCAAACGCGCCCACTGGCAGAACCGACAGCATCATACACGCCGCAAGCGCTGCACTGAGAAGTCTCGTACTCTTTTTTCTCATGTTCTCTTCCTCTTTTCGTTTGTTATTTTGCAGGCACCCACCCCAAAAGGCACCGTCTGCATTTTAAGTTTACCCCCCCATACAACATATCAAGAGGCATTTTGCTAGAAAATAGGTTCGAGTTTTTTAGTGGAATTGTTGAAATGTTTACGGCTTGGCCTGATATTCCCGGGAACATTCAGAAGCAATGAAAATGCCACGCAAAAAAAAGCCCTCTCCCATTGCTGGGAAAGGGCTTTTGAACACTGTATCAAACAGTCAGAGCAGATCAGACGAGCTCCAGAACTGCCATCTCAGCAGCGTCGCCGCGGCGAGCGCCGA
>ERZ772876.4004-NODE-4004-length-10073-cov-24.813236_pt1 | contig 10073 bp, 10 predicted proteins | sample MGYA00580584_ERZ772876 | MGnify/ENA primary metagenome ERZ772876 (study PRJEB29015, sample SAMEA2737728) | human gut metagenome | biome: human gut; feature: human-associated habitat; material: faeces | place: China | collected 2012 ...
GTTGACATACTGATCCGTTGTGACGGAGTAGCGCCATGGTGAGCCGCCGGAACCGCCATCCAGATACAGCAACGTTTCCAGATGCTGTAACTCGCCGCTGGTATAGCGGTAGTAAGAGTAACTGTTGTTTTGAGAATCTGGTTCAGCAGATTGTTTTCGGATAGCTCATCGTATTCACAGGTCAATACTCGCCTTCTTGATAGGCGGTTCTGAATGGTCCCCGGCATATCAATCTTGCCACGGACTACCGCAACATCCTCTTTGCGGTTCAAATACTCCCGATACAGTCCCTCTTTCAACTGTCTGCTGATGCCCTTTGCCAGAATCGCAGCGAAGAGGTTATGTATGTTTTCGAACTCTTCGGTAGCAACATCCTCATAGCCGCCCTGATTCAAAGTCGTGAAGGCATACGAAAGCATATAATATATGTTTTTTATGAAGATGCTCTTATCCTTGATCATTGAAACACACCCTGCAAAATATTCTCCCAACGCTGGAGTTTGTTTGCGTCATCGAACCAGTACTCGCTGAGCATCGGCAGAATAATGTCATCCGGGAAGACGTATGGTGCTGTGATAATCGGCAGAACAGTTTCACGGACAGAGGGATGAATCATGTCATGCGCATCCAACCATATCAGCCATTCAATATTGGGTCGTGAATAACTACTGCCGGTCCTTCTCGGAGTAAAGCTACGAATGCCGTGCTTTTCATCCAGTGTACCCGCTCGACCGTCAATCCATCCGAAACAGAGTGCCTCTTCCACAGCATCGTTATAGGAGACCGATGGTTCTTCAGAATCTTTTGTCGGAAACACAAAACAGATCTCATCTTTTGACTCGAACTTCTCCGAGAGCCACTTTCGCCATTCGCTCCGGTCGCTTGTATAAAAAGTCTCTTTCATTATTTCTCGTTTCCGTCATGACTCTGACGGGTGCATTTTACGGATTCACGCGTTTTCCCATTCATCAGAATACATATAATACAGACCGTCCAGACTGTCTCTGATTTGCTGAAACCATTCAGCCAGCTTCTCAATATCGACAACTACATTTTCCGGGTCACTGATATAGAAATGTGACTCTCCATCTACGCTAAAAGGATACCTGGCAAAATCAATGTTTATAACAGGCCGACCTTTATCGTCAGTGGTTTTTATCTTTGCGTATAGTGCGTCGATATAATCCGTGACTGGCTGGAGTACTTTCTCAAGTCCAGCTGTTTTAGTTTCTTTTTTCTTTATACGGCTCACCATTGTCTGCTTCAACTGAGCAATATCATGCGTCGTTATTTTCGAACGTGCCTCTCCAAGCAAATCTTCCACCAACCAGATCACCGCTTTTGTCGTGAGCTCGATATACTGGTCAATGCAATACATAATCGGCATTATCAAAGCATCCGCTTTTTTATCACTGTTGTTTTCTAAAATTGAGTTCATTAACTGCTCGGCACCGGTAGCAAAATCATCACCCAGTACACACAGGTTACCAATCTGGTCATTGTGATCAGTACGCCAGTTTAAATATGCATTTTTCCGGATATCGCTGTTATATGAAAACAGATCTCTCATTTAAACACACTCCTTATCCCAAAAGATCCCACAGCTGCTCTCAGTCTTTATATAAGATTGTCGGCAGCAGTTCCAGAAAATACTGACCGATCTTTTCCACATCATAGTTATTTGCCTCGCAGATGAACCGCAGCCCATCCGGAGTGAGCAGCCGGCCATTACTCCGTTCATGACAGAGCTTCTGATAGTCCTGAATCTGCTGCTTAGTCAATGTGGTTTTCATATTCCTGCATCCCCATTTTCTCAGTCAGATCACCGAAGCTTTTGTCAAACTGTGCCTGGGAAATGGCACCGTGCTCCAGGAAATCCTCCAGCATTTTCTTTTGTTTCAGATATAGCTGCACACGCTTTTCTTCCGGTGACAGCTTGTCCCATTCCTCCAGTTCCAAAACGGTCCCCTCATTACATACTATGTACTTCAGTAATCAGCTTTCGGCATTCTCCTTGAAGTCGTTCCATTTCACGACAAGCACTGCTTCTGTTATTTCTGGATTCACGAATTTCTCTTATGTTGCTATCAACACTTGAAAGCGACGGCTCCAGCGCATGAATGACATTGTTCTGAATAAATGTCTTACCATAACTTTCAAGCTCATTTGCAGCAGTATTAAACTGACTTCGAATATTCTGCCGGTTGCTTTTCAATTCAGCAGAAAGTACCTCGGCGTCATGATCGGACTTGATTTGCATAAATACAGAAAAGCCAACTCCCAATACTCCGAGCACTCTGCCTCCAATAGCAACACCCTTCGTAATTTTCACAGCCTGCCAAGGTTTAAATTTAAAGCCCACCGAATGTCCAGCTTTCAGCACTATGTCATGAACAGCACTTCCGGAAAAGTTGGAAAGCTTCATACCACCTTGTACACCTGCCTTATAGGCTTTATCGACCACTGCTTGACCGGCTTTCTGCAGCCCTGGGCCGGCTCCTCCGATTATCTTCTGAATATTCTCCGGAAGAGCATTAAATTTGCCGCTAAGACGGGTTTTCAGCTGATTTGTAAATTCAGAGTCTTCAATCAGATCAAGTGCCTGGCCCATTTCTGTCAAACGGGTCTCGATCAGCTGAATTGCGTCCTGCTGACATTTTTCCGTAATTGCGTCTGCTTTTCTGACATTCTCCGCAAGTTTCTCTTCAACTTCAGACTGGCTGCATCCTTCTACGAGCAGATCCGCAGCCTCCAGTCCTATACCACGCACCTCAGAAGCCGCCGTGGTGAATATGTCTTTTACTTCTTGCTGTATCTGATTGCGCGAAGAAAACAGTACATGACGCTGCTGCATATAGTTTTCCTCAAGGGCATCTATGTCCGTATCATTTGATTTTGGCTCCAGATCATGTACGGCTTTTTCCAGTGCATCTTCCAGTACATAAAGCCCTGTGGTCAACTTAGCCGGTATTTTTTTCTCAGTAACAAAACTGTTCAAGGTTTCAACGAATTCAGCATAACCGCTACGTTCATACAACTCGTCGGCAATCTCCGGATCATCTTCTCGCTCTTTCAAGCTATCCAGGTATGATTCGGCGTCAAGGAAACATAGATTCAGTTGTTCCGGTGTATAAGGCGTCAACACTTTCCTAAGATCCTCGCGAATGACATTCTGCTGTATCTCGGTGTTTCCATCTGACGCCCTGTCCATTTTGTTTACAACAAGGATCATTTCACCGGCTTTGTCTTTATCAATAGCCAGTTTTCTGAAATGTTCAGCAAGATATGAATCAAACAGCTCATTTGTGACCACAAACACCAGCATATCGGCTGAGGATATTGCGCTGTATGATATTTCATCATGGTCCGGGCGAAGTTCTGTGTGAATGCCGGGAGTATCAACAACCTCAAGGCCATTCCAATCATATGAATGCGCTTTTTGTGTTGTGATCCCTGCGCCAATGGCAATATCATTTCGTCCGGTAAGCATTTTCAGAATCGAAGATTTTCCAGCGCTATACTGGCCGGCAAACACTAATTTTATATTACCGGTATCCTCATTCTCATTTATACGTATATCCAAACCTGCGGCATTAAACGCCTTAATTGCTCTGTTCCTTAATTCCAATGCTTTCTGCGTGTATTCTGCTATTTTTAACATATCATCCACCTCATTGATCTGTAATTACAATCCGAGCAAACTGCTGCGCAAGCCTTATTCTGGTGAGAATATACGGAGGAAGACCATCCATCGGAATATGAGCTACGCCAATTTTCTCTTCGATGCTTATTTTATTTCTATCAACTGTTTTCCCAAGGACTCTCGATATTAACGTTCTCTTGTTGTCCGTGCCGTAAACAAAGGCGATGTTTTCCGACATCATTCGGTTCAGCTGTTCTTTCTGTTCATCCGGAAAATACGAACCGTCATTGAGCATAAAAACCACCGAATTACCTGGTACTCTTGCTGTTTCTACAATATGATATTCCAGACCTTCAGCACCTATCATTTTTATCGCCTCATTTACGATCTGTGAATTCAACTCCAGAAGATGGTCATCGAGTTTCCAGGCAAGCTCTTTCTGGGTGTCAGCAAGTCTGAATACAACAGAATTCATTCTATCCAGTTCTTTCAGAAGACTTTCGACTCGAACATCTATCAAAGAATCAAAGTTTTTCAGCATCTGCTTTTCCAGTGAGCTGCAAATGGTATCAACGTTCTTTCTTAAGCTGCTTTCAAGCCTCATACGAGCTTCCTGTTCTTTTTTATCTCTACTTTTGAATATCAAAGAGCCAAGAACTCCTACCGCTGATACCCCAAGCGCGATCCAGCCAAGCGGGCCTGCAGCCGCCGCACCAAACGCGCCGGCAAAGATCGCCGAAATAGATAATCCACCACCAATAATTGTTGCGGACCAGTCCCACAGCTTTTTGCCATCGATGATTCGGTTCATACGTAAAGTCCGGTCGCCGGAAAATGAAGCAGAAAAAAGCAGTTCCTGTGAAATTTCCCTGGACACTTCTTTTATCTTGTCATTGCACGTTTCTTCCAGCTCGGTTAAAAGGGTCTGACAATTGTCTTGAATTCCTTTTTCCTGCAGTAATCTGTTCCAAGCTTTATCCGCATTTTTATCATCAAAATGTTCCTCAGCAAACGCAGCAATTTCTCCATTCAGTTGACTTTTCAGATTAATTAGCAACGATCGGATTCGGTTTTTCCCTGTTGCTTTGAAACCATCTTTCCAGACGGCGAGCTGGCGTTTCTTGGATAATACAATTCGGCCTTGTGCACTGTTCAACAGACTCTGATTGAGTAAATTCTCCATTGATACAAGCATGGGATTGGTAATAATATCAATGAAAGTCTTTACGCGATAAAAGCAGCCTCTTTCTCGAACCTGTTCAACTATTTTCTTTTTTAGAAAACCTATTCTGCTTACTTTATGTAATGTATCCTTAACCTGTGGATCCTCAGTATTTTGTGACATGAACGCCGATTTAAGATGGACATAAACAAACGGAACATAGCCCCAGTCCTGTCCCAATTGTTTTGAATATGACATGAACTGTTTTCGTATTTCGTTGAGCCGCTCCATGTCAAATCTTTTCTCAATATCTCGAGTAAGGAGTTTGATGCTTTTTCCTTCTGGAGCTGAGGCCTTGACATTCATTATGCATATAACAGGTTTACCAAGGTCCATTATTCTTCCAAAGCATTCCGCTTCTGCTGCCTGTGGAGCATCATCCGTAATAAGGAATAGAATGAGATCTGCTTTTTTAGCCGCCTCAAAAGCAATTTGCTCATCATCTTCACCTTCAAAAGCTCCTATGCCAGGAACGTCAGTAATTTCCAGCCCATTCCAGTTATATTGTCGGACATCTCTTGTAGTTCTCTGTGCACCGTTCCCAATAGATAATCCGTCTCCGTTTGTGAGAATTTCCATCAACGTTGATTTTCCGGCCATTGTGCGGCCGAATAATGTCACAGAGAACTTAGACAGATTTTCTCTCAGGTTTTCAAGATCTTCCTTAAATGCGAACGAAAGATTATTGAATGCGGATTCGATATCAATCAGCTGCTGCGAAAGGAGATCTGTAGCACTTGAAACATAACACGGCGAACTGTTGAAATCAATCAAGGTTTCATTTATCCTGCTTGCGGCATTTGAAAGGGTTGTTTTCAGATTTTCATGCTGTGAAGAAGCTATTTTATATCCGACAGAAGCATAACTCTGGCATTCTTTCAGAATTTCGGTTAAATCATATGTATCCAATAATAGCACCGTTCCTTTTTCTGGCAAACGTTCATGGGCAAAACCTTGTCCCATTTTTGAATAGTAATGTAACTATGGGAGATGGTTAGAACACCCATTACAGCAAGCTTTTTTCAAAAATCATATCGTTGTGATATTCCAGAAACTCACGCGCCGGAAGGAACTTCTCCGGAAGTGTGATTTTTTGTTTATCACACGAAAGGAGCCATTCTGTTTCCGAATCCGGTCCAGTTTTTTTCAGCTCCTTTGAAACCCGTACAGTATAATCCGGAAGAACAGTAATCAAGCCACGATCAAACGCTTTATCATGAAGCGCATTTAGGCAGAGGCCGTTGCACGGGTTTGTCCGTTCCGTCTTCGGATCGCTAACGGCCCAGGGCTTGATATGACTGGCAACCAGCAGTGCCGGCACAGCCATCCCCGTAATGCAGCACCTCTGGAGATAAGAACTGAGCACAGCTTCCCGGAAAAACTGCTGATTCATTCTCTGCTTCGTTTCTGTGATATTGTCCAGACCCTCTGGAAGCTCCTCAATCTGCGCTTCTTCTGACTGGGCTGTTTTCAGATACTCAGCTTCTATTTTTCTGGCGCGAACGGCAAGTTCCTCCCAGTTATCAAGGAACTCTTTCACTACCTGCTCATCCAGTTTGCTGGCGTTGCTCATGCCTACAACATTCCGGCTCTGAAGGGATGGATCGAAATGTCCGAGGTTCCCCATTTTTAGCGATACCGAGCTCGGTGTTCTTCCAATCAGTTTCGCAATCTCTATAATCCTCGGATTGCGGTGGTCAATCTTTCCAAACGGGATCTGACAGTAGTAATAGAAAGCAAGGATCGTCTCGTCCTCGGATCACTTTTTTCTGTATTTGGTTTCAGTGTCCATCCTGCCACCTCCAATATTTCTGGTTACTTCCCGTAATTCTTAGGGAAATAGTCCTTCCCAAGCTGCCAGATGTATTTATCGATCTGTTTCAGATCATATTCCTGGAGCCCGTAAAACTCCCGGAACTGAATCAGTAATTCTTTGAAACGGGCATAGTCTTTTAGTTCCTCGTTCTTGAATTCTGCAAACCCATCCTGGTCTCTATAGTGACGGAGTACCCTGTCAACGTAGCTGTCATAAATCGGATATTCCAGCGGATTATGATGGCTGCAGTATTTTGTAGCAAACGAATAAAAATTCTTTTCAACGCCATTGATGGTCAGATGCTGGATATCACCGACCAGCGTCGTATCCCCGGCTTTGAGGCGTTCGTCTATATGCAAGGACTGAATGTGCTTTGCCACCGGAAAAATCGAGAAGATATTCGTACTGTAGAAATCGTTCAATGTTGAAGCCTTCAGAAGAATATCCGTAACATCCTCGTTTCCGGGTGCCAGTTTGAAGAACAGCCGGTTAAGAGCGTCTTCCTGCAGATGATTGTTTTCAAGTGAATCCCACAGATCCAGGTAATGCTTAACCTGCGCAGGCGATGGTTTCGGAACAGAAGAATCCGTGTTTGTCATCCGCTTTTCCGGAACTGCCGCCGGAGCGATTTCAGCCGGTTTTATGTTCAGGAACGAGCGGAACAACCTCAAATGAAACATATATCCGCTGATATTTCTGCGCGGATTCACACTTGATTTTTTGGCCAGGATCCCAAGCAGTATGTTTTCTGCCGTTTTGTCATCTGCTTCGACCGCCTGCCAGAAAAGCCCCCTGCTTCCGTTTCGCCAGATATAAAACGCATCGGTCCGGGAAGTGTTAACGGTCGCCTCCCGGTACTTCTGTTTTATCAAGCAGTTTCCATATTCATCCCGCAGCTGTTCAAGCGGGAGTTTTTTATATTCTTCAATATTCATAGCAGTACCCAATAATCAGAAGTCCGCTGAGCGGGATTCCCAGGCGCCCGCTGGCGTACAGGGAATCGAAGAATGTGCACACCTTCGAGAAGTCGTCCACACCACGGTATTCGTTCCGCACGGCAATGCAGAGCTTATCCACATCGCTCATCGTATAGGCCTCAAAGAAGTCCTTGAGGAACTGGTATTCAGCTTCGTCCAAGTCCCGGACGAAAGGTTAAGTTCTTTCCGAAATAAGGACTTCTTGATGTCGCGGTCAATAAGTAACACCCATAATTTTTTATAGCTTATTCCCGTGATATATACTCCTTTACTCACCTGCTAATCATAACTTTCATTATACACGAATGCTTCTTTGAATGCAATTATCTCGCGCAAGCTTACAAAAAAGGAGCAAGTTCTTGAAGGTTTTGATTAAAAACATAATACATATTGTTTTGTATTTTTGTATTTCAATTGCATGCTTGAGCATAGAAGCAAATTATGCTATACTTAATTCAGCGTTTGCAGAATCTTATCAAGCAAAATGTGAATACAAAGTTTCGATTTTATATTAGGGATGAGCAAAACTCTGATTTGTTCGCAGCAGCATACAATATATAGATGCTGCAACAATTTGCAATTCAATATATTGTTTCGCAATTTTGTAAAACTTGCGTTTTGCTCATCTCTATTTTATATTTCAACAGAGGTGTAGTCTGTGGCTGTTAGTTATAAAAAACTTTGGAAACTATTGATTGACCGTGATATGAGGAAGATAGACTTATGTGTTGCGGCGGGAATTAGCCATGCATCAATGGCAAAACTCGGAAAGAATGAAAACGTCACTACAGATGTGTTAGTAAAGATTTGCACAGCACTACAATGTGATATTGGCGACATTATGGAGATTACAGATAGCTCTAATAACTGAAGGGTGGAGGCAAACGAGCAGTGGATAGCCGCTTTGACAAGCGGTCGTCCAGCGTTTCGAGAACACGCAAAGCGCACCGAGGGTAGTGATACCACCCACGCCTCGTACGCTCAGAAAGTACTGCGCACAGAGTGAAAAAACAGCAACATCACCAAGTTGCAAACAGATCACGCAGCCCAGCGGGGCCGCGACGCCTGCGGGACAGCGACGCGCATCATGCGCATCGCTGTCCCGCAGGCTTTCTGCGTTCTTCGGGAGTACCCTCGACCGAGACCCAAAAGGGGCAAAGTTTGCCGTTTTAAACCCCGGCCACGCAGGGTTTCCGAAACGTGTGGAACGCTCCGAGGGTAGTGATACCACCCTCATCCGAAATGCCCCCTGTTTCGCCGTGTGAGCCGTTGTGTGCCATCTTTATCCGAAAGGCGAGTGTGTACCCGCTTTCGCCTGTGAAAGCAAACGTGGGCCATTTGTGCGAGAAGTTGAAAATCGGAATAAGAAGCGGTTTGAAACAGCGTTGTGGCGGTAACTTTTTGGCGATAGTTGCGGAAGTGTCTATTGGCGAAAAATCGAACTTTACAGGAAGGTTTTTTGAGTGGCGAAGGCCGTTCGATTTTAGCACAAGATAAAGGGCCGCAGTCGCAAGCGCCCGCGGCCCGCCCACAAAGCCCCGCAGTGCGGGGCTTTCCGGGGTTTTGAAACCGCAGTCTAAGGTGCACCTTGGCGGGCGTTTTCGCGGTCTTGGGTGAACGTTGGACACGGCAAATGCCTGTGGCAACAGACTTTTCAAGGTGGACGTTTCGCAGGCGGTTGAGGAATCCGCTGTTTTCAACCACACGAAAAAGTGCTTTCAGCGCAGCGGCAATTTTAGGAGGAAAACGTGCATATTTTGCGCCGTAGTAGTCAATAAAAAAGGGTTTCTCAGCCGTTCAAAAATCGCACCGCTGTAACCAAAGAAGAACGCCTCCGGCAGCGCAAAAATTGCGCCGCAATAGTCAAAGATAAGGCGGCGCGGCTCCGAGGTGCAAATGATAACTTTCTGATAACGATTCCTCTTTTCAGTAGATTTGTTCCCTTGGTTACGGTATTGTTCGTTGCGAAAGGGGCTGATACCATGCCAAAGCGACGAGCAAACGGCGAGGGGAACATCCGAAAGCGTAAGGACGGTCGATGGGAGGGCCGGTACACAGTCGGTCACGATCCGGAAACTGGCAAGGCCATCATCAAGAACGTTCTTGGCAAGACGCAGGCCGAAGTCAAGGAAAAGCTGAAAAAGGCAATCGAGGAAAACGTCGGCATCGACTACGGACGGGCCAAGACCTACACCGTGGGCAGTTGGCTGGAGGTCTGGATGGAAAACTACGCAAAAATCAAGCTGCGCCCATCGACCTTCAAAACCTCGCAAGGCTTTCTGAAAAACCACATCAAACCGCAGATCGGCAGCGTTCCGCTGGCAGAATTGACTTCTCTGGACTTGCAGAGATTCTACAAACACCTGTTGGACGGCGGGCGAGTAGACCGCATCGAGGCCAAGAAAAAGCCGAAAG
>ERZ772876.4008-NODE-4008-length-10070-cov-3.419071_pt1 | contig 10070 bp, 8 predicted proteins | sample MGYA00580584_ERZ772876 | MGnify/ENA primary metagenome ERZ772876 (study PRJEB29015, sample SAMEA2737728) | human gut metagenome | biome: human gut; feature: human-associated habitat; material: faeces | place: China | collected 2012 ...
GTTCATAAGAAAGATTCTGATAACGGCAGCCACCACAAATACCGAAATGTTTGCATGCTGCTGGCTGTTCTATCGGGGATGGCTCGATGACTTCAAGAAGTCTTCCTTCGATTTTATCTCGTTTCTTTTTATTAATGGAGAAGCGTACTACCTGACCTTCTAACGCATTTTTTACGATTACTTTCTGCCCCTCAATATCTATAATTCCTTTATTAGGGAATTCGGTTCGGATAACTTTTCCCTCAAAAATATCTCCTTTTTTCATAAAATAATTCCTTTCTATATACACAAAAAATAGAAAGGATGCTGCAATGTGCACCCTTTTCCATTATAATGTACTCTCTGAGTCTTTCTTGCACGAGTACATTTATATTATTTTTTAAATTTTCAGTTCGCTAAATTTCGATTTATAATATCCGTGTCCGTAATGTGCCTCGCCTTCATCGTCGATTTCCATAATGAGAAATGTTGGCATATGGTCTGACTGTCTTGGATAGGAAACGCTTCCCGGATTTAAAACGGTTACATCTTCATCAATTTCGATATATGGTTTGTGGGTATGCCCAAACATAACGATATCAAATCCTCTTCCTTCTGCTTCGCGCTCAATATCTTCAATCCCGGTATTAACATAATAGTAGTGTCCATGGGTAATAAGTACTTTATACTTTCCAATCTGCAGCTCCTTTTCCCGTGGCAGTGAGGAAAAAAAGTCATTATTCCCCGCTACCACTTCCATAGGACATCCTGCCTGCTCTGCAATATAATCCTCATACCCCTCAGCATCACCAAGATGGATCAAAAGATCAACCGGGCACTCCCGCTCTAACACTTTTAAAAGATTGTCATGTTTTCTATGGGTATCACTGATGATCAATATTTTCATAGGTTTTCCTTTGCAAGTTTCTCTTTCATGGCGCGCAGTGCTTTTCCCCGGTGGCTGATCTCATTTTTCTGTTCTTCTGAAAGTTCTGCCGTAGTACATCCGTATTTTTCCACGCAAAAAATTGGATCATAACCAAATCCATTCTCTCCTGCAATTTTATCCCCGATATAGCCTTCCATGGTCTCTCTTGTCACAAGTTCCCTTCCGTCCGGCAGCACCGCTGCAATGGAACAGACGAAACGGGCTGTTCGTTCCTCCTTTGGAACACCTGCCAGAAGGTCTAAAATTGCCTGATTTTTAATATCATAAGATATATCCTCGCCGATAAAACGCGCAGAATAAATTCCCGGCTTTTTGTGCAGATAATCCACTTCCAGTCCGGAATCATCTGCCATCACGATTGCTCCCGGTGCCTCCTTAGCCACTGCACCTGCCTTAATGAGTGCATTCTCCTCAAATGTCTTTCCATCTTCTACAATATCCAGTTTGATCCCTGCCTCTTTCATGGATAAAAGCTCCACATCCAGATCTGCCATGATGTCTCTGATCTCACGCATTTTTCCTTCGTTTCCTGTTGCAAAAATAATTTTTGTCATCTTTTTAATATCCTTTCGCAAATGCATCCAGAACAGCGTCATAAACACCTTCTGCTGCTTTTTTCTGATAATCGGTACTGTTGAGAAGATTCAGTTCCTCCTGATTTGTCATAAATCCGACTTCGATCAATGCTACCGGTACTTCGCTGGTCCGAATGATATAAATCTCATCGCCTTCCACAAGCCCCTTATCCCTGCTCTCCAGCGCCTCCGTCACATGATCCAGGCAAATCTGCGCAAATGCTTTACTTCCCAGCTCTTTCGTATCCGACTCACTGTACATTACCTGCGTACCGTGTGTCGAGGACATCCGCCCGCTTTTCGTTGAATTATTATGTATGCTGATGAACAGATCTGCCTGGGACTTATTCGCCAATTGAACCCTCTGGTCAAAAGTCGGGTTGCTGTCATCCGTTCTTGTATAGTAAACGCCGATATTCCCGCCGCTGTTATCAAAAATCTTTTTCAGCTGAAGCACAATTCCAAGATCAATATCTTTTTCGTTGATCCCCTGCTTCGTTGCTCCCGGTGCTCTTCCACCGTGCCCGGCATCCACAACCACGACTTTGTCATACACTTCATGTGGCGTCAGGAAATCAAAATAGTAATAATTCTCATCATAATCCATATCCAGCTCATAGACCTGATCCATCGTGATCTCGATCAGCCCACTGCTCCCCCTGCTCACTGCATAAGAAAGATTATCAATATGATTACTGCTTCCTGTCAGCGGATCGCTCTCAAAATAGTTCACCTCTGTCTGTGGCAGTTCGATACGGACAGTTTGTGTCACATAATCATTTGAGATCGTGATATCACTGCCCTTTACTCCCGCCGGAAGTTTCAGTCGCAGCTGCCTCTGTTTCGTGCCGCCTTCCACTTCTGTATTTTTAATTGTAAGATCACTCATGGTGATCCGCTGTTCTGCAAGTTCTGCCTCTGCGATCCGCTCCTCCTCACGCTCCACTGCCCATGTGTGGATTGCCGGAAGTTTCGGCAATAACACACACACTGTGATCATGAGAAGAACCGCTGTCACGGTTGCAAACTTCATTGCTTTCTCTTCCACGTACCCCCCTGTTAACGGTCATTACTAAATGCTTTGATGCAAATATTACAATTCTCCACATTTTTTACATTTTCCCACTCAAAGCCATTGGCACTGACATAACCTTCGCCGTCATCTAAGACAACATCGGCAGTCGCATCATCCGCCTCATACTCAATGGCAAGCGGATGTACTGCATCCGGTGTACTGATAAATAATACCACCGCGTACCGCTCTCCTGCATCCAGTGCGATTTGTTTGTCAAATGGGATTGTATAATAACCTGCATTACTCAATTTTCCTGATGCTACCGGTGTCATATTACTCAAAGATGATTCATCTTCAAAATTTTTCACAACATAAAGCTGATACTCCGAATCTTTTCCTGTGGCATAAAAGCTCGCAGCCGTAAGATTCTGATTGGACTCCGCAGTATAAACATTTGCGCCGTAAATGCTCTCTTTGTTATAGCCGAGCTGTCCTACCCAGCCGCAGAGATCACTCTGATAAATGTGATCGTAGTTATCACTGTCCTCAATTCCTGTATACGCGACATTGTGGGTACCAATATTCGTATCATAGTAAGAAATATAAAAAATCCCGCCATCACCGAATTCGCTTCCCCAGCTGTTCTGACAGATAAATGCTCCGTCCCCCTCAAGATCAACGGAAAAATTATCCTTGGAATAACTGTCGTCCCAGCCGATGATCACAACATCATGGTTTGGTTTTTCCGTACCGATATAGCAGTACGAACTTGTTCTGCGGTCATAATAAGGTGATTTCGACTGCGAACTTTTTAACGAGTTATAAATCGAAGTCTGCACGCCACCGTATTTAAATACTGCTTCCTTTATCTTCTCATAATCTTTTCCATCGATGATCTGCATCTCCTGCACATGTTTTACAGCAGTAAGATCCGGCGTCGTTTTGTTATCTCCATATGGATCATCCTTTTCTAATACCGGACCTTTCCATGACGCAAGATACGCCATTCCCATCGTGTACTCACCACCATCGTCCTGTGTCAGATGAAACCCATTATTCAATGTCATATGATCCACCGAAAACTGATAATTCTGCTCCGGTAAAAGAACGGATTCCATCGCACTTAACGCTGCAAACGACCAGCAGGTTCCATATGTTCCCTGATTTCGGATAGCAGAAACCCTCGCTCTGTCCCTCAGATCGTACTTTGTCGGAATAATCGTTGCACTCTCCGACACATCTGCTGCCTGTGCCTTGTTTTCCTGAATATTCCAGGTGTAGGAATAGTCCAGATAATTGGACAGATCATTCAGGCTCACATAATACTCTTTGTTTTTTTTGATCAGCGGAGAAACCACTTTTTCCTTCTTGCCATTGACCTCTATCATATCATTGTTCAGAGAAAAGGAAAGTTCACTGTTATGCTTCTCTACCAGAAGTGTATCCTCATTATAAATATGTGCGCTGCAGTTTAATGCATCCCGTAAAATGGATACCGGAACCATGATGTCCAGATTCGCATCCATGAAAAAAGGATATTTTTCATTCGTGTACTCTTTGTTGTCAATGACTACTGAAAGTAATCCGTCATTTACACTCTGGGCGATCAATGGATTCCATGTTGTCTCCTCCAGCTGTGCCCCGCGGAAACGGTTCACAGTCTGATATTGTTCGCCAAAATTATTAAATTTTATCAAAAGTGCAACTGCCAGCACTCCTGTGAAGGCAATATAACGCTTCGAATACTTCATGTACCCTTAAATCTCCTTATTACGTTTTTTAGGAGGCTTCGGTCCTAAAAACTGGTAAAAATAAGTCTTTAACATACCGTTATAAATTTTGCGGTTTTTATCCGCTTTTCTTCCAATATATTTTTCTGTGTCGGTATAGCTTGTGATCAGAAACATTGACCATGAATCCAATCTCTGGTATGCCTGCCCGATCTGTGTATACAAGGCCGGCAGATCCGCCTTATCCTCAAGACGCTCCCCATACGGTGGATTTGTGATGATAAAGCCATATTTTTTCGGATGACTTAAATCTGCAACCACTCTCTGTTGAAAATGGATCATGTGTTCCACTCCCGCACGCTTCGCATTTTCTCTTGCTGCTTTGATCACATCTCCATCAATGTCATATCCCTGAATATCTACTTTCACAGTAGTGTCGATCATATCCTCTGCCTCTTTCACACACTCATACCAGAGTTTGCGGTCAATCATGTTTGTCCATTCCTCTGCTGTAAAATCACGGTTCATTCCCGGTGCGATATTCGCTGCGATCATTGCTGCCTCGATCGGGAAGGTACCACTTCCACAAAATGGATCGACCAGAATCCGGTCCTTTCTCCAAGGGGTTAACATAATTAAAGAAGCTGCAAGAGTTTCCGTCAATGGAGCCTTACTCGTCATCGTTCTGTATCCACGTTTATGTAAAGAATCACCGGATGTATCCAGCGCCACCGTCACTTCGTCCTTCAGTAAAAAAATACGGACCGGATAAGCTGCTCCATCTTCTTTGAACCATTCCTTGTGATATTTCTGTTTCATGCGCTCCACCATTGCTTTTTTGGCAATGGACTGGATATCGGATGGACTGAACAACTTGCTGTTGATAGAAGACGCTTTTTTCACCCAGAACTTTCCATCCTCCGGAATATATTCTTCCCACGGAAGGTTCTTGATTCCCTGGAAAAGTTCTTCAAAAGTCGTTGCCTTAAACCTTCCGACCTGGATCATAACACGTTCTGCCGTACGCAGAAAAATGTTGGCACGGCAGACTGCTTCCTCATCACCTTCAAATGTCACTCTGCCATCTTCTACTTTTGTGATCTCATAGCCAAGATCATATATTTCTCTTTTTAAAACTGCCTCTAACCCAAAGTGGCAAGGCACAAGTAAATCAAATGTTCTCACTGAAATCTCCTCTAAAAATAAGTCTAAAAACCTATTCTTATATTATCTGTTCTATTTAGAACTGTCAATTGCAAAAATATTTCCATGAGAAATGGTTCTGCCCGTCTAACGCCTTAGCTGCTCCTGCATTGCATTTGCACCGCCAATCACAGTATAAACCTCATACCCTTCTTTTCCCAGCTTGCGTGCAGCAAGAAGACTTGTACTCCCATACTCACAGTATAAAAGCAGCGGCCGATACTTTGAAAAACGACAGCACCAGCTGTCATCATCGCTGTACGGGATATTTACTGCACCCGGATAGTGATATTTTCTGTATTCCTGAGGTTCTCTAATATCAACTACGCGCACCCTCTTTTGAAAACAAATATTCTGGATATCTCTTGGATGAATGGTATAAAATGCCATATTTCCCCCTTTATAACAAGAAACAGATTACAGTGTGATCTGTAATCTGTCTCTGATTCTTTCCTTATTACATATTATGCAATGATTTGTTTTCCGTGCTGCTACTCTTCGTGATGGCAGTCAGAAGTTTTGTTTGTGGATTTGTTTGTGGACTTATTTGTTGACTTATTGGTAGATTTGTTCTGACCACTCTTGTTCTGTCCATTGCTGTTCTCATAACTGTTCTGCTCGTAGCTGTTTTCACTCTTGTTTGTACCATCCATGTTCTTTGCCATGATAAAATGTCCTCCTGTTTTGTGTACAAAATTTTCTTCTTTTTCTGCATGTAAAATTACTTTGTCACATGCATTTTTATTATTTGAAGAATCACACAAAATATACATTTTTTAAATTGCTTTTTAAATATAGATAGGATATACTAACGTTGTGATACGAAAACGTATCATAGTTATACCCCTTATTAATTATTTATACTCCCCTCAGAAAAAGCCAGATGCGGTTGCATTTGGCTTTTTCTATTGATGTTTCACACACAAAAAATCCATCGGAAAAGTTTATATCTTTTTTCCGATGGATTTTTCTACATCTGATAATATAATAAATTATCTCTTAAATCCTGATTTAATTCTCCGCCAGCACGCTTATACTTGTCGTAAACTGCAAGGATACGTTTCACACTTCTGGAACTCTGGATATCATATCGGTTCAGAAGTTCCTGATACATTGGGTTTGCCTTCAATTCATTTCGAAGTTCTTTCGAGAACGGACAATAAGTCATCAGTATCTGTCTGGAAACCTTGTTCAGACGATAGCTTCCTCTTGACTCATATTTGATCCAGTTCTGGTAATCCTTTACAAAAACTTCCCTGTAATTATTCTTTGCGCGGAACAATGCATTTTTCAGCTTTTCTTTTGCATCAGCAGACAATTCAAAATTTTTACGGTAAAACTGCATATAATCGCAATACTCCGCCGTCAGGGATTTTTCACGGATATCATTCCAATGTACACCCTGGATCTTTCTGCAGATTTCCCAACGATATCTACCCATAGTCTCGATCATCATATCTTCAAGATCTACCGCAGTAAAAACAGGGAACATAAAACGTGCTGAAGTGTCGCGCTTCACTCCCGCTGTCTCCTGCCACATCATTGCCTTGGTTCCCGCATTTGGCATAAGAATAATATCCGGCAATACCTCTTTCATAATATTTTCATGGTTAATTCCTTTGTCCGGATCTGAAAATAATACTTCTCTGTAAAAAACAGAAAAATCGATCTTACGGATCTGATTGATAACTCCCTCTAACCGCTCTGCTGTCACAAGCATCTTTTCTACAGAGTTAATCAGATCATACTCTCCTAAAATCGGACAGAATGTCGTTATTTTTCCATACGTTGCACGGTTTCCAGAGGTAAACATGTTCTGAATCTCATATTTTACTTTCAGCTCCCGGTTATCCTGAAGTTGTTTCATCTGTGCTTCCGTAATCTTCTTTGTTTTCAGTTTTTCTAATAAATACTGGCTATAATCCAGATCAAATTCATTCTTGGAAGGCTCTTTCCGGCCTTCATAAATTGCCTTCAGCCACTCATACATGGTATACACATGCTCTGAATTGCATAGATCCAAATGTTCTGTCAGATCGTACAATGCATTGGCATTATCCTCACCAACCATCTGCACATCCATAAAGCCAAAATTGAGGAACATTTCCAGAATTGGCGTTATCTGCCCCTCTTCCTGCATTGCACGCATAAATACCTTATAATATACATCATAAAAAACAGGCGTCAGCTGTTTTCTGATGCGGTATGCCTCATCATCCGTTGATAGCATATCCGGCAGTTCCCGGTATTCCCTGATCTTATTGCGTACATCCTCGATCTGTGATTCATCAAATCCCGCGTAGGTAAGAATATGTTCTAAGCAATCTTCGCTTTCTTCCTCATCGCTCTCAAACTCTTCTTCGTCTTCGCCAAAAACTCCGACAGATGCCACTTCCTCTAACCCATTGCTTCCAAATTCATAATTCTGGTATTCACTCCAGCGGTAATCAATGACTCTCTGATCATAAATCTTTAATTTTTCTACCAGTTCAATGATCAGTTTCACTTCTTTATTGATTGGTTCTAATTCTTCATGATTCAGCCCTGCGCGAATCGCCAGATCAAAGAATAACTGAAAAATATCTTTTCCGGATTCACTGATCAGCAGATCCTTATTATATAGAAGATACGCAACCATCTCACTGATTCCCTGCGCAACTCTTCGCATCTGTGCAGAAGCCTCCATAATTGCACCAACGCACAGACTATCATCCTTTTCCAGCAGATTCAGATATTCTTCCAGATAATTTGTCACCAGACTACTGCTGTTGTCCATCTCCCATTTTTCCGCTTTATGACGCATTTCCAGAGAATGGAAATAATCCATTTTAGAAAAAGGCTGTTCTTCTAACTGATACTGGTTACAGATTGTTTTATAGTCATTATAAAACGTCTCTATAAACGTATGAAACTGTTTGCATCTCACTTCCAGACCAGCGTATACCTGGAGCATCTGCTGTCTCTGCTCAATCGCTGCCTTCAAAAAATATCTTCGGATCTTTGCATCATTTGACAAAATCCCCTGCAGATCCTCCGACGATTCACATGGAAAAACAGCCAGTGCACTGTCCTCCGCTGCGATATAATCACAAAGGAATCTGTCATTCTCCAGAATACCAACAATGCCATTCTGTTTCAATTCCAGTTCAACAAATGCATACTTCTGGATAACAGAGCCCTCCTGTATAAAATACCATTCTTTTACTTTGTCATTCTTTTTTGCAACAATCTGACCTTTTTGTACTTTCAATACTTCCATGCAATCTACCTGCCACTTTCTTATCTATTCACGATTTCCAGTTTTTCTGATAATCTCATCTAAAATACAGTTTGCAGCATCCTGCTTACTCATTCACAATTACGCACATATCCATGGAGAACCCACATAAAATTTTTCCTTACTTATTATATCGTTTTCTGTGACGTTTGTCGCTACTTTTTTTATATTTCCTGCGCACTCCTGTGTTATTTTACGCTACTCTCCGCTTTGCTTTGAATTTTAAATATTTCATATTCCTGATAAACCTGCAGTCAGCTTCATAAAATGCAAGTCCGGCTGCGACCGTTACCAAAATATTAAATGGAAGTGCAATATACCATGCACTTGCCATAATTCTACCACCAAGTTCAAAATGATAATATACCATTTGTACCAAAAAAATATGATACGATGCCTGTCCAATCCATGTCAATGTATTTCCGATAAGTCCCGGTAATTTTATATGATAAAATCTTCGGAAAAATATAATTATAATCGGAAAAATATAAAATGCAATCGGCATTGCTGTTGTTTTCCAATAGTCAAACAGAATGATATCCCAATCAAATCCGAACACAGCAACAATATATCCCAGCCCAATCAAAAACATACTGATAAGCTGGTACCTTTTCACTCTGTGTTCCGGATATAAATAAAGGTAACATCCAAATGCGATCAAAAGCAAATAACGTCCAATGCTCAGGCGATAATAGTACTTATCCATATCAAATATTTTTACACCGATCTCGAACAATAAATTTGCTGCGCCTGACAATGCGATTCCCAGCCTGGCATTTTTCTCTACCAACTTATATATAATAGGAAAGATTACCAATAACTGGATCATGATAGGCACATAATAACTACCGGGACCATATGCTCCTAAAAGGAAAATCCGAGGTGGATTAATATGCTTGTCCTCGATCACTAAAAGAACAATTTCAATGAGACACACTGTAAAAAATGGCACAAGAAAACGGATCAATTTGGGTTTTATCATCTCCCATGCATACATTTTCTTTAAATTTCCACCTGTCTTTTTCCGATTTGACATAGCAAAATTATAACCGCTAATAATCATAAAAACAGGAACTGCCATATTGATCAGCATTGTAAAAAATGGAGAATCCTTATCTCCCCAATCATAATGTGTAATAATTACCATAATAACACAAATGGCCTTCAGGTAGTCCAAAAAATCGATACGTTTCTTTATTTCTTTTACTTCACTCATATGTTTTAACCACTATCCTCATTATTCTGTTGCATAAGGAAAGTCCTTGAAAATAAATTTCAAGGACTTAGATACGTGCGCGAGAAGATTCGAACTCCCGACACCTTGGTCCGTAGCCAAGTGCTC
>ERZ772876.4011-NODE-4011-length-10064-cov-8.629833_pt1 | contig 10064 bp, 7 predicted proteins | sample MGYA00580584_ERZ772876 | MGnify/ENA primary metagenome ERZ772876 (study PRJEB29015, sample SAMEA2737728) | human gut metagenome | biome: human gut; feature: human-associated habitat; material: faeces | place: China | collected 2012 ...
TGGTTTTCCCCGTCCGGCGCAGGCCGTAGAGAATGAACACCTTGTCCTGCGGCTCACCGCAGACAAAGTCGTGCAGCTGCCGGAAACACTCGCGCCTGCGATAGCCGCGAACAGACGCCGCGAAGGAACGCAGCGCCTCGCCGGTACGGACATTGGTGGTAAACGCGGAAAGGTTCGCAGATTTCGCCTTGGGCAGCTGCTTTTTCAGCGCTTTCAGCTCCTGTTCCAGTTCCTTCCGCCGCTCGATCTGCGCACGGAAATTCTCCAATTCGTCAGCAGGAATATACTTCTCCCGCCGCTTCTTGTTCTCCGTCCAACGGTGGTAGAAATAGTCCTTGCCGCTGACGGTTTTCTTCGTAACAGAGCCAGCAGGCAAAGCAGAAATTTGCTGTTCCAACTCTGCCGAACGGGTTTGCATTTCGGATAAGTCCATAGCGCACCTCCTGTGAGATACTATTCTATGCAGAATTATACCCCATTATACCCTCAAAATCAAGGGTATAATGGGTATAGCATGTTACTACAAACACTACAAGGAAAGTCTATCCTTGCTCACTTTTCTTGCCCATATGCGCTCGTGGTATTTAAACATCATACGATATATCGCAAAGATTATTGCTTTATTGATCGTTTTTGCTGCCGCTCTCTAACGGCACCATATAGGTGCACTTTCTTTCTTCGTTAAAATAGTTGGTGCAGCCATAGAATATGTCACCATTCTTCGGGTTCTTTTTGACGATCAAATAACCATCTGTACATTTAGGACATTTCAAAATGTCATGCATGTGCGTCTTGTCATTGGTCATGAAGTCGCAAAGCTCTGCCTCATTTGTGCATATCCAGAGATTCAAGCCGTAGTTTTTATTAAACTCATACTTTAGCGGGAAACCGCATATAGGACAACGCAGGTTAAACAGGTCCACCACTTGCATATTGATCTCATCATTATGCGGAATGTTGAAATCTTTAATGAGCTCTACAAGAAATCTGGATGGTTTTGTTTTAGGGGCCGCAATATATACCCTGTTTTTTGTCCGTGTCATCGCCACATAAAACAATCGCCGCTCTTCTGCAAAGGGCATACTATTGTCCTCATATGTAACGAGTTTAATAATAGGATCATCTTCTATCTGGCACGGGAACCCGAATTTTCCTTCGAACATATTGATCAAAATTACGTTGTCGTACCCAAGGCCCTTGGAACTATGCGCTGTCATAAAGGTGATCTTTGCATTTGGGTATTTTTCACTCCTGATCGCACCGCCCGGCAATTCGCTGAACCGATTCGTTCGGTACAGCTTGTACATGTCATAATTGTATCGTCCAATCAACAAAATCGAACTCTGCTCGCCGTACTCAGATAGAATCTCACCAATGATATGCTCGATGGTATCTGCAAGTCGCTCCATAGGTTTGATGCTATCATCGAAAACTTCAAGAACAATCGGGTTCTCAAGATGCTTCGGAGAAATCAACTGCTTTCGGATTTGCGAAGTATTTCTTTGTACAAAGCCTCCAGCAATATCGATAAGCTCCTGCGAATTACGGTAGGTATGAGTAATCTTCAACTCCGTTCCAGCCCCCATAAGCTCCAGGAAACGAGTAAATAGCGTAATATCAGAGCCAGAAAACGCATATATCGACTGCCAGTCATCACCGACCGCGACAACCTTCGCCTGCGTAATTTGAGATAGCCTTTTCGTTAGATTGAATCTCTGACGAGCAATGTCTTGGAACTCATCAATGATGATGTACTTGTAAGGGAGCGTGACATTCTGCCGCTCAATCTCCTGCAAATAGAAGTGTGCATCATTTATCATGTCTGCAAAGTCTATCTGATTGCGTTGTTTCAGCACAGATTGATAATGGTGATACACCTGTTCGGCAATATCAAGAAACAGAAGCGTTCTCGGATTGTCTGTTCTTTCTCGCAAAATAGCGAAGCCGCCATCGTCATAACCGGTTGTTTTGTATTGCTCAATAAACTTCATCATAAAGATGATCAGCTTATAAATGTACTTGTCTTTCCCGGTTTCTACAATCTTCTTATAGACTTCTTCCAAATTACGAGGCTTTAGAATAAAGCCCTCATTTTCAAGCACTTCTTTCAGATGGTCCAGAAGAGGACGCCGATCCGTATAGACGGACCATGTTTCCAGTAATGTAGTTTTATTTGCCTTATGAAGACGGCGCTTATCACTAATGGCACGGAGATAACGCTGCCGCTGTTGCGGAGTAAACAGACTGTTATAGCCGCTCTCACTAAGTGCATAGTGCTCCAGCCAAACGCTATGCTCCCCCTGCGAAATATAGAAATCGGGCGTGTATTTTTTGTTACGAGAAGGTGATCCAAAGGGATACACTCTTTCATACTCATAATCCAGTCCGTTCAGATACAGAAAGTTTGCAATTTGCACTTCCTGCATGGAACGCAGGTATTCTCCCGTTATGGTCCGAGTCTTTTTTGTGCGCTGCTGTTCGACTTTTTTGATGTATTCGCCCAGCCCGCTTTTTAGTGTTTCAAAGTCCTGCGCCGCTTTGTAAAGATGGTATTGATTCAGGTCCGTAAATTTGAAAACATCCTCGGACAGATCAAAGTAATATCCCAAGAACAAAACCAGATTGCGCATGAGCTGCTTGTTGTGAAAAATCGACTTTTCCAGCATATCAAAAATAATCTGCTGGGAAGAAAAATTGATCTCAGGCGGTTCTTCCGAAAACTGTTTCACAATATCATACGCAAACGCATGAAAGGTGCAGATCTTCGCCGGAATACCTAGCCCCTTATTGATTCGATCACGCAGTTCTCCAATCGCCTTGTTCGTATAGGAGATCACAATGATCTCTCCCGGATCTATATTCTTTTTCTCAACCAGATACTTGACCTTTGCAGCCATCGTTGTAGTTTTTCCCGCACCTGCACCAGCTACCAACAGGCAGTAGTCATCATCGGTAATTACTGCACGGCGCTGTTCTTCGTCCAGTTGAATATTGGGGTCGATCTGTTTTAGGATATTGTCAAAATAGTCTTTATCCCGCTCCAGTGCACGGTCCACATATGTTGTGTTATGCGCTGTAATATCTCTATTCAAAGATTGCATCTGACGCAAAAAGCGGCGCAGCAAATCGATATCAACTCGTATCGCCGCAGCGTTATTGCAGACATATTGAAAAATAAGCTTATTGCTTAGACTCTCGTTGTATTTTCCATATGTATCCCGCAGCCTCTGTGCATCTCTGTGCGAAATATAGTGTTCTGCCGAAAACAACTGTGCGTGGTCTCGTTCGAAAGAAATCAGGACGTTTTGCAGATTTTTGTAATCCAGTCCCGTCTCTTTCATGTGCGGAGTATTCTTACTCAAAGAGGAAAAGTATGATGCTGGCAGCCCACAGTGAGGGCATTTTTCAGCTCTGTCGGAAATTGAATTTCCACACTCTGGGCAACGAATTAAGGCCATATCTGTGTCCTCCTTGTGGCATTGCAAAGTAAACTATGCGTCAAATCCAAGCTTTTTCAGTCTTCCTCGTACTGCCGATGTGCTACGCTTTAGGGTAATGGCCATCTCACTCACTGGTACGGACTTCTTATATAGGTCAATGAGGCAGTCATCATGATCTTTCGTCCATGGAGCGCCTTGCATCTCTGTCTGCATATTCTCTGCTGTGAGAATTGCATCCAGATTGTCTATGATAAAATGCTGCGCGGCATTGTTGTAAACGACAACCTGATAGGGTCCGTTGCTGCTCGTTCGTTCTTCCACGGAAATGCCGGTTTCTTCGCCAATTTTCGTTGGCCTTTTCGTACGCTTTCCGTCTGGTGTGAGCGCGCATTCCATCATTCCAATTTCCGTGAGCCATGTGAGAATTCCAGAATAGGTAAGTTTTTGCATAGTGTCATTATCAGCCAGAGCGTTTATCCGCTTGGCAATTTCGCTGGCCGGAATAGGCACCTCGGAATAGGCAAACTGACTTCTTTTCTCCATAGGGATTTCAAGAGGAAGCTTTTTAAGTTTCTCATTCACAGCCGACTTTGTCCCGCCATTTTCAATTACCTGCCGCAGTACGTCAGATACGAAGAAAAAGCAACGTGATAACCGGACATTGTTGATAAGATCATCGTCTGGTGCCATGGTGCCATCGATGGGATTGATGCCGTTTGCCAGCTTGTCCATATACATTTTTGCCCGTTCTATTTTTTCAAGTTCAGTCATACGCTCCTCCTTATCCCACTACCAACTTATTCGTCTTCTTCAAGAACTTCGCCGGGATTGGGCGGTCCAGCTGCCAGGTGATATTCATCGGCCTGCTGCCCGTGTGCTTCACGTAGTTCGCCGTGCCCAGATAGGTGTACGCTTCCGCACCGCCGGTCATACGATCCGCCTTAAACTCACGGACAAACAGCAGTACCTTACTGCCGCGTTCCTTGTGGTGGATATAGCGCTGACCGGTGGGTGAATTCTCCGCCGTGGTGCTCTGGCTCTGCCAATGGAACAAGCTCTCATTGATGGAATAATCGTTGTACATGGTGGTTGGCGAGTAGTCCTTGTCCGCCTTGTTCAGCGTCACAAAGAACACATCGATATTTTTCTCCGGCAGCCACTTCACGCCCTCACGAACGGTGGACGGCTTCATAAAGTCCAGCGCCACCAAGATCTGGTCGCGGGTATAGGTGCAGTGCAGATCCAGCGGGCAGTCGAAGCCCAACTCCACCGGCTCGTCGATAAAGTCGATCTGCTCGAAGCGATAGCGCAGCAGCTCCAAGAGCTCGCCGAGCAGAACCGTGCTGTCAGACAGGGCATAGAGGTTACTAAGCACCTCTTCGTCGTCCCAGTCCTCCACAGCCTTGCCCCAGACGGTGATGTAAAACATCTGCATCATCCGCTTTTCCGCATCCAGAAGTGCTGCAAAATTAAGGTTGTCCAAACGCGGAAGGACATACAACAGGAACGAAATCCAGCGGCGTGAATCGGCCACAGCAAGCTTTGCAAACGCTTTGGTCAAAACATCCTCCAGCGGTTCTGAAAAGTCCTCGATGGCATCCGCTCTGGCACAAATGCGAGAGACGGAGGAAAACTTGTAGATCGCCCGTGGATCAAGATGGTAGTAATCCAAGAAATTTTTGAGCGTCAGCTCCAGCCCACTGTCCTCCGCAAAGGAGGCTGCGCGAGCCACCAACCCAGCCGTATTGCCATAGGACGCGCGGATATTCTCCAAAATGTATTTGACCGCCTTCTTCTCCAACTGGATATAGCAGCCCTTGGGAACGGACACAAAACCGTCCTTGATCTCCCGGCTCACGCCGCGGGTGGCATTCGACAGCAGCGCCGCAAACTTATCCTCAAAGTTGTATTTTCGATTTGCCTGACCGATAAAGTCCAGCACGGTCAGGCATTCCTTGTCCTCGGATAGACGCAGACCACGTCCCAGCTGCTGCAAGAAGATCGTCAGGGATTCGGTGGGGCGCAGAAAAAGAACAGTATTGACTTCCGGAATATCCACGCCCTCGTTGTAGATGTCCACGACGAAGATGAACCGCACCTCGCCGGACACCAAGCGCCGCTTGGCCGCCGCTCTTTCCTCGTCCGAAGATTGCCCGGTGAGGCACATGGACGGGATATTGTGGTCGTTAAAATAGCGGCACATAAACTCCGCGTGATCGACCGTCACGCAGAAGCCGAGGCCCTTCACCTCGTCAATGTCCGTCACATATTTCAGCAGTGCCGTCACCACATGGTCGGCGCGGCGGTCGGCAACCGCCCCGCTGAACGTGTAGATGTGCTCCAGCTCGCTCTTTTGGTAGCCACCGGCAGACCATTTGAGCGTATCCAGATCCACCGTATCGGTAACGCCAAAATACTGGAACGGGCACAGGAGCTTTCGGTCAATGGCTTCCGGCAGACGGATCTCAGCGGCGATACGATTGTTGAAGTAGGGCAGGATGTTCTTGCCGTCCATACGCTCTGGAGTAGCGGTTAAGCCCAGCAGGATGCGCGGCTGGTAGTAGGACAACAACTTCTGATAAGTCGGCGCGGCAGCATGGTGGAATTCGTCCACGATGATGTAATCGTAAAAATCGGGACGCGTCTTTTCCGTGAAGCTCTGTGAGTTGAAAGTCTGGATGGACAGAAACAGGTTGTCGATGCTCTCTGGCTTATAGTTGCCCACAAATAGCTCACCAAAGTTTGCGTCCTTGAGCACGGCGCGGAAGGTGTACAAGCTCTGTTTGAGGATTTCCTCCCGGTGCGCCACAAAGAGCAGGCGGCAGGGTCGATCCGGATTCTGCTTGCGGAAGCGCTTGTAGTCCAGTGCAGAAATGACTGTCTTGCCGGTACCGGTGGCCGCCACCACCAGATTGCGCGTATAGCCACGAACAGTGCGCTCTGCCTCCAGTTTGTCCAAAATCTCCTGCTGGTAGGAATATGGGTTGATGTCCATGGTGTAGACGTCGGCATTGTTGGTGTCGAAATATTTTTCCGCCTTCAACGCCCGCGCCAAGCGCTCTCGCTGATCCTCCGCGTAGTATTCAAATTCGCGGTCATTCCAGTAATACTCAAAGGTAGCGGCGATCTTGTCGATGGTTTCGGGCAGGTCGCGTTTCGTTACCTTAGTGTTCCATTCGAGGCCGCTGGTCAGCGCCGCATGACAAGTTGGACGAGCCCACATAAGCCGTCGTGAAGCCGGTTTCGCGGTAAAAGATATATGCCTTGGCGTGGAGCCGGGTCGTCTTGGTGCTGTAGCTGACCTTGATGTGCGTATTGGGCAGCTTTCGCAGTTCCTCTATGGCTTTCACATCGGTAGCGCCCATGTAGGAGGTGGTGATGATGCGGAGCTCGCCGCCGCTGTGCGTAAACTCCCGCAGCTCGTCCATAATGAGCCGCAAGCCGCTCCATTTGATGAAGGACACCAGCATGTCGATCCGGTCAGCCGAGACGATCTCTTTCTTGAGCTCTGTGAACATCTGGGGCTCATGCACGGCCCCGGTGAAAAGCGAGCTCTGCGCTATGGAGGTTTCCGGGCGCTCTATATCCGCCGCTGTTTTCCCCACCGCCAGCCGCGGGTCGGTCTCCCGCAAAAGCGCAAGAAGCTGCTCTGCCCGCCGGTCAACGCCCAGCGCGGCAAAGTCAGCTTCTTTCGTTGTATTTTGAATGAGATCAACGATCTGGTTGGTCAGCCCGATCTGGGCAGAAATATCCCCGCCGTTGTCCAGCACGTTATCCAAGCCCTTTTGAACCACATCTGCCAGATACTGCGCCAGCACCTTGGAGGCTTCCGCCTTGTCAATGGGCGCAACAGACTTGCGGGCTTCAGGGATCTCTGCAAGCTCGCTGATCAGGGCATTGTTGATGACTTGTTCATATAGACCTGGATGTAACATAGTGGATACTCCTTTTGTTATGAACCCATTTCCAATAAGCTAAACCACAATCTTTATCATACACAATTCTGATTGCTTCTTGATTGTTCTATAATCGTTGGTACACGATCTTCTTAAAAATCAATCCTTAGAATGATCAAATTGGTTTAACTCCAAGATGTTGTTATACATTAGCTTTGCAAGGTATTCTGTTCGTTTGGATGGATCAAATGGTTTCTCCCTGAAGCGAGTCGCAATGCCTCTTGCGGATGTAAAACTGGACTTTTCATAAAAACCACATTTATCTGTTAAAGATTTGTTTGCACAGCTCCTATTTAACGCATCTTCAAGTGGAATTAGATTTCCAATTTGGGCATTTGTAATTCCATCAGAATCGGGCAATATATGCTCTACTGTAAAATCATGTGCATTATGTGCCTGAGATACAAACAGCTCAATTACCTCAAGAATAATCTGTACTCTAGTTTTATTTTTCTCTCCCTTATAAAGGTCGTAGTGATTTGACCAGCCAACATTTTTGAACGCATTCAAAAACCATTCGTAGCTTGGAATCTTGCGTTTCAAATTATTGGCAAATTCTTGCAGTAATTCGTCAGAATAGGAATCCTCCAACATACGAGCATACTTGAACACAACATCTTCCAGCTTATTCGACTTTTCTTCACCGATGATAGTATAGCAAACAAAAAAGTTGTAGATATATTTTAGCGTGAGCTCATACTTTTGGGAACTCAGTTTTCCAAGCGATCTTTGGTGGATTAAGCTAAGCAAGACTGGTCTAAATTGTTCAAACCGCTTTGTCCGGAAAAAGTCGAAAATAGCATACTCTATCTCGTCACAGTTTCCATCTTCACCCTTATCGGGATGGATAATCTTGCTATAGTACTCTGATTTTAACTTGATATCATCAAAAAGCTCTCCTATATTTTGACCATGGGTTGCCTTCTGAATTGCCTGATATGGCGAATTGTATTTATCTCTTGTGTCGCCGAAACGATGAGTAGCATAATGTTTGATAAACTTATCCATGGATGAACCAACTGTCCGTTCCATATCTTCCCACATCATCTTAGCATCATCACGGCGCTCAGTGGGCTGAATATATCGCATAATGTAGTTTTTCAACAATTCATGCGCCGCAAGTTCTTGCCCCCTTGCATTAAGGATTTCAAAAATTGTATACGAGTCTTCTTCAGAACTAGATACAATCTTAACTGCCGTCATGTCTAGCACTGCATTTCTGATTTCTCGCAGGCGCTTTTGTACGTTATCAACTTGCTGCACGTCGTCTCTGATTGCTGAGTAAAAAAATCTGAGAGCATCGCCAATACACTTGTCTTTTGTCTTAGATAGTGTATTTGCCTCAACAAAAGATGCCATGGAAAGGCTCTTATCTTTGAGCGCAATCATATTGCGGATTAACGAGGCAAGCGATACATGGTACTCAGAATTGAGAATGGTAATATCTTGGTTACTGTTATTTTTGGATTGTAGATACGATATTGTTCCAAGGAAGTCATCTGTCATATCATTCTCATGAAAATGCTTCATAATAGCCAGCAGAACAATCGTTATTGTGGTAAGTCGTTGCTGTCCATCAATGATAGTGTAATATGAAAGGCCATCCTTTTTTCCTTCACCTTCAAGCACGATGCTTCCAACAAAGTGCGGCTTTGTTTCGGTAATTGAGAAAACAATATCCTCGTAAAGATCCTGCCAATGTGGTTTCTTCCAAACGTATCTACGCTGGTTCCTTGGAATGTCAAATACAGATTTATTTAGAATATCGCTGATAGCATAGTCCTTTGCTTCAAAAGCCATATCATTGTCTCCCATTCCATCAAAGTATTTTTCCAGTAACTGCTGTACCGAGCATTTTCACTTGACTTGTCGATATGCGTTACCCAGCTTCGTTCTCCGGCGCAAACTCCATCACATCTCCGATATTGACATCTAACGCAACGCAGATTCTATTGAGCACCGCCAGCGTGACTTCCTCATCCCGCCGCAGCCGGGTCATGGTGTTCGGCGCGATGCCTGCCTCTTTGCGCAGATCGGCTTTGCTCATCTTTTTATCAACGAGCAGTTTCCAGAGCTTATTATACGAAATAGCCATTTCCGTTCGACCTCCGGCTACAAATATCGTTCTAATTATACATCTTTCTCGATCACAAGGCAAGAGAGCTTCGCATCACGTTGCGAAACTTTCTAATTTCAAAAACAGCTTGCATGCAAGACTCTCACGCATAGATCGTTCGTATATCTTGGCAGCAGTTTTACTTCTCATTTTCCGCTCGGCGTCAATATCACAAGGGCTTGGGATTATCCCAAAATCGCCGCGTGTCCGGACAGCGGCTGTGCTTGCTAATCCACCAAATCCCAGTTTTCTCTGTCCCAACGCCGCTCTTTCTCTCCGCCGAAATCTGTGCTATACGGTAAGAAAATCAGCGGAAGGAGGGCTTTCTTATGGCACTCAAACGGGTATTTGCCGGGTTTTATACGCGGTACGACGGAAAGCCCATCTTCGTTGTCCGGGTGCTCAAGGACATCGACACGGACGAGTCCATCGTGGTCTGCAAGGACGCCAGCTTTGCCAAAGAAGACAACGAGCATTACTACCTCATCCGGTATACCTGGAAATGTCAAGAAATGTGCAGTCGGGAAACACCCAAAATCTGAAAAGCATGGT
>ERZ772876.4020-NODE-4020-length-10047-cov-3.242194_pt1 | contig 10047 bp, 11 predicted proteins | sample MGYA00580584_ERZ772876 | MGnify/ENA primary metagenome ERZ772876 (study PRJEB29015, sample SAMEA2737728) | human gut metagenome | biome: human gut; feature: human-associated habitat; material: faeces | place: China | collected 2012 ...
GCAAGGAAATTTTTTTAGGAGGTTAAAATGAAAATCGAAACAAGTTCATTTTCAAGAGAATTGTTATGGCTTGTATGTATGCTGAAAATTTATCACGATGCTGGCATATCTCATTTAGAAAAATGGTTCAAGGATGACCAATTAGAGCCTGATATATATTATGAAATCATAATGGAGGCTATTGGTTGTGCTGCTCCGATAGTCATAAATAATGAAAGACTTTATGACAAGCACGGATACAGCGATTGTGATGGAGAGGTAAACATATGGGCTTATAGTTCAAAAGAAATGCAAAAGTATTACAAACTTGCAAGAAAACTGCATCGGTTGGAAGGAAACAAAGGAAAAGATAACCGATATATTGCAGAAATCGGACGCAAAATAGAAGGTCTTAGAGGGTTTTATTCATATAACATTGATTATATGATTGGCAACAAAAGAAAAGGCGCTCAGTTAGAAATTCTTTGGTGGTACGAGTTCTGTGAGGAAATTCCAATGTGTATGTGGGTTGTTCGGGTTATGAGTTTATTCAAAGAAGAACTTCCGAAATTGCAAGAAAAATACAGACAGGCAAGAAGAAAAAAACGCCTTCATAAATCTATGTGTACTGGAGGTGTTCCGTGTGCAGCGTAATGATGAACTGATTATTCATATCAATACAGACGGAAAAGTATTTGTAGAAGATGTTGAAAACGGAGTGAAAAAGGTAAAGACGGTAGAACCGGATGTGTTTATAAACTGTATCAGGGACTCTATAAGGACCGGTGCAGTATCAAGCGGCATTTTGCCAAGTGGTTCGTTTCATTTTGCAATAGGAGACCGAGATTGTAAGAAACTTTGTATTGAGTTTCCAGCAAGATATAGCGATATTGTGTATATGAATACAGAATACAAGAATTTTCCTCTGCCGAGGTTAGTGTTCGGTTTCACTATACAAGGCGAATATATTTCTTGCGTAAATCTCGGAGTTGTGGATGAAGGGATGCTTACACCTAAATCAAAGATGTATGAATATCCACTATCTAATGTCAGTGATTTTAGACTTTGTTGCGGTGGTAACAGACTGCCGAGAATAAAGTCGTTGCATCAGCTTGACGGGGTTATGCATCTTATAATGGCAATGCCTAACAATAACGACCATTACCATACAGGCAGAACAAAGCTTGATATGGAGTTGAGAAATCTGCTTGAAACACTGAAGGATAAGACGCCGGAATTTTATTATACCGATGTCTTGATACCTATGAACCGCTCTTTGCAGGACTTCGTAAATAGTTAAGGAGGATATTTTTATATGAGTGATAATCAAATTTTGGAAGCATTGGGACAACCGTTCCCATATTCAGATGTTCACTGGAGATTACAGTATGTCGATACGACTAAATTGGAAGGCTTTGCTGTTCCGTATTTAGATGCAAGAGCTGTTGAGGACAGATTCGACCAAGTTATCGGTCAGAAGAATTGGAATGACAGTTACGAAAGCTGGCATACCTATACCGAAACAGTTACCGAAAGGGATAAAACCACAGTTAAGGAAATTCGTTCTCAGCTTTGCACTATTTATGTGTATAACGAGGAACGAAAGGAATGGCTTGGAAAAACTGACGGTGCAGAAAATACGGATATAGAGTCTATCAAAGGCGGACTTAGTGATTCTTTCAAAAGAGCCGCAGTTAAATGGAATGTCGGCAGATATATGTATAAGATGGAGCCTGTATGGGTTAAGGCTACAAAAAGAGGTAAAAGCTATGTAGTCGCTGATTCTGAAAAAGAGCGATTGAAAGCAGAATACATTGGTATCATTAAAAATGTCTTTGGTGAAAAAGTTGCAGCGTCTTTGGGTGTAAACACACAAGCACCGGCAGGGAATCAGCCAAAAGGCAATAACCAATCTGTGCCAAAAGCACCTGCTCCTACAGGAGAACAAGGACAGAAGCCACAGCAACAGGGAAATTCTCAAGCGGAAGTTTATGAAATCACAAACATTCGTGTTGAGGGCGAAGGCGAAAAGAAACGCAGTAAGCTCGAATTATCAAAAGGTAACGGCAAAAGCACTGTGTTTATGAACGGCGCCGATCCCAATCTCAAGGTGGGTATCAAGATTATGAACCTAAAAGGCAGAACGGGTAAAAATGCTTATGGCAATTACTCAATTCTTGATTCCTATGAGCTGGCGGCATAAAAGATGGAGGTAAATTGTTATGAGGGAACGAATAAAAAAGTTTTGTATTTTAAGCGTAAAAATGGAGGGCTTTAAGAGATTTAAGGAACCTTACGAGGTTAATTTAAGCAGATTATCCTATATATCCGGCGGAAACGGTCAGGGTAAATCCACAATCGCTGATGCTATTGCTTATGCTTTTTGCGGTACTCCCTTTTGGGGTGAAAAGAGCTGTGACAGACTTCAAAATTCTGAATGTAAGGAAATTAAAGTTGAAGTCAGATTCGTTGATGAAAACGGAGAAGTACATACTCTTATCCGCAGAAGAAACGGCAGTAACACAACAATTACTATGGATACCTTGCAAATGCGCCAGACAGACCTTGCGACACAATTCGCAGAAAAGGATATTTTTCTTTCGGTACTGAACCCTTTGTATTTTATAGAAAGGGTTGCAGATAGCGGCAGAGAGTTTTTACAAAAACTCTTGCCCCCTGTAAATCAAGAAGATGTTCTGGCATTGCTTAGTGAAAGCACAAGGTCACTGCTTGAAAATGAAAGTCTGCTTGATCCTGAATTTTATGCTAAGAAAAAGCGAGAAGAATTAAAGGAGATCGATGAAACCGCTACTTATTTTGAAGGACAGATTGATGCTTTAAAAACACAACAGAGAGAAGCCACTGAAAAGGTTGACGCAGTTCTGCAGAGAGGTCAAAGCATTGTAGAAAGGAAAACCGCTTTAGAAGAAAAGCAGTATGCCGGAATTGATATTGAGGCGTTAAAGTCTGAACAGGCTAAAATTGCGTCATCATTATCTAACGACAGGCGTGCAAGCCTACTTGAAAAATTGGCTGAAGCTAAAAGCAGACAGTATGCTTCAAAGTTTGCTGCTGAAATACAAAAGGTTAATGCAGAAATCGAAAGCCTAAAAGCCTTATGTTCTAAACTTGCAACGCAGGCAAAAGGAATTAAGGTTGGAGATAAATGCCCCACATGTTTTTCAGTTGTTACCGAGTCTAACTACAGAGAAATCATTGCAACGCTTAAAAAGCAGTATGATGAAACTGTTGTAAAAGGACAGAGTGCAGTATCAGCACAAAAGGAACTTCTGGAGCTTGATAAAAAGAGCCGAGATAAATTCGAGGAATTTAAAGCGGATGATATCAAGAAATACGAGGCCGAACTCGCTACTTTAGGAACTGCTGATGTGTCCGAAATTGCAATGATTGAAGACAAAATCAAATACGGCAACCTTACTGAAGAAGAATTTGCGGAACTTACAAGCCTTATTAAACAGGCTGATGATTATGCAAAAGAGGTTGAGCTTCTTTGTGAAACAGATAAAATTCCCGAGAAAATTGCAGCCATTGAAAAGAGTGTTGCTGCTAATGATGCACGAAGAATTGAGGTTAAAAACCTTCTTCACGCTGTAGGAGAATTTGCTGCAAAGAAAGCGGAAATTACTTTGAACCAGCTTAAAATGAACCGAGCATCCATAAAACTCTATGATGTTGCGAAAACAACCGGAGAAATTAAAGATGTCTTTGTGTTCACTTATGATGGCAAAGATTATCGCTGGCTCTCTACCTCTGAGAAAATCAAAGCAGGATTGGAGGTTTCGGAATTACTTGCAAGGTTGACAGGTCTTGAATATCCTACTTACATTGACAATGCAGAGTGTATTACCACAAAGCTGAGTCCGGTAAGAGGTCAGGTCATTTTAGCCTATGCAAGAGGAACTGAACTTGCTGTTCATAATCCTCAACTTCAAAATGTTCAAATGAAGGAGGCTGCGTAATATGGCTTTTGAGTATGAACATTTTGACATAATTGAGGTCGCAAAGTATTGTGGAATACAATTCCACCATCATAACAGCAACAATGTTGAGTTTAAGGCTTTATGTCCGTTTTGTAATGACAGAAAGTATCATTTAGGTATCAATCGTCAAAAAGAACGGTTTAATTGTTTTAAATGTGGAGAAAGCGGAAATGCAGTTTCATTGTATGCAAAAATGTGCGGTGTATCCAATAAAGAGGCGTGTGAAGCATTAAAGGGAAATATAGAGATTTTTAAGCCTGCAGCAGTGCAGTATCGTGAGATTCCTGAAATGCCGATTCGGTCAATCGAGGACAGACATAATGTATATTATGATTTTCTAAGTCTTTTGAAGCTGAATAAGGCACACAGGCAAGCGCTTGAAATGCGTGGGCTGTCATTCAAGCACATTCATCAGTTTATGTATCGCAGTATGCCGATGGATAGAGTGTTCAGGCGTGAGGTTTTAGAAAAACTTGCGTCAAAGCACGATTTAATCGGTATTCCCGGTTTTTATATTGATGATTATGGCGACTTGCAGATGTATATAAACAAGCACGGTGGTATTTTTATTCCGGTCTGTAATCACGAGGGATACATTCAAGGACTGCAGATGCGTCTGGATGTTCCTGCAGATTCAGATGAAAAGAAATTCAGATGGTTTTCAAGTAAACACTATCCGAGTGGAACCGGAGCTAAACCGTGGATACATATTGTTGGCGATACAAATGCAAAAGAAGCGTGTTTGACAGAGGGCGCAATGAAAGCAGATGTAACAAGTGTTTTATCAAACGGACAGTTGTTTATAGCTGTTCCGGGTGTAAATGCAATTACATATCTTCCCGAGATAATCAATGAATTGGGTATAACTCGAATTTACGAGGCAATGGATATGGATAAGCGTTCAAAGCCCGAAGTGAAAAAGGCAATGATAGCACTTAGGACAGCGCTTAACGGTACGGGTGTAGAAAACATTAGTTGCACTTGGAATCCTTCATACAAAGGTTTAGATGATTATTTTCTCGCTAAAGTATTAGAAAAGCAGTCACAGGCAATGCCTGTGGCCGCTTAAAGGAGGTTAAAAGATGAGTAATGGTATAAATAAGTTTATGGCGATAAACACAGATAACGGTCAGGCAGAGAACATTATGGGTAAGTATATGTATTATTCTCTTCCCAATATGGTCGTTAAAGTGGATAGTGTTAAAAGTGTTTGTGAGCAGATAGGTTTTCCTATTGAGGTAAACGAAAAAACTTCAATTACCGATGCATATAGAAGTGCAACGGGAGAAATCTATGACCGCATCGAAGAATCTGTAAATGGTGAAAAGAAAGTAACCAGAATATATTGCAGAGATAATAAACGAGCTGAGTCAGAAGTTTTGTCCCGTGAGTTAGTAGAGGAAACCTTGTATGAGAGCACCAATACATACAAAAAACTTGCAAACATCATTCTTGATAAGGCAAGCGGAACGATAACGCTTTCAGATGTTGATTACACATCCGGCAGAGATATACGAGGATATTTCAGGCAGGCTGAGCAGATGTTTGAACTGTATCAGGACTGTATTGGAAACCGCAGTATTGAAACTATGGCAGGAAAATATATTTCACAGATGAATGCAATCAGTATATCCGCAAGAGGTCGTCACTATTTTATTCCGAAGGCATATATGCACAAAATTCAGCTTTTAGAGGACTTTATGGAGTTGGTAGGTAACGAAAACTTATATACTTATCCAAACAGTAAAAGGGACGCTAAATACATCAGCATAAATTCAATGTATGTTGCGGATGATGAAAAGCAAAGAAAAAAGATGGCTCATGAGTTTTATCTTGATATGGCACGGGAAATTGAGGAATACCAGAAGCGTATCGGGAAACTGATTCAGAACGGAAACACAAGTCAGAAAATTCTTGATCGTTGGGTTCTCAAAATCCAATCGCTTGAAGCCAAGAAAAGAGATTATGAGATGATATTAAAGAGGGATTTATCAGGCATAGACGAAGAATTTACAATGCTTCGTGATATGTGCAATCAGTTCGGGATGGGCGTTAGAAGTGCGCAAATCTGGAATATGCCTATGGCTGCATAAATTCTTATATGGAGATTTAATTTTAAGGAGGGTGCTTTGCGGCATCCTCCTGCTATTTTAGGAGGTAAAAAATGAATACTGAAAAAAATTCTGAAAGATTGCTTATATGTTCTATGATTCATGATGAATTGGATGATGGTTCTCCAAATGCTAAATTTTTAAGAAAACTTATGGAGTGCCATGAAGGACTTGAACCGTTTTACTATGAGAAAAACGAAAAGTCTGAGCTGATAGTGTTTTACGCAGATAAACTGCAAGAAATGCTTGATGAATTCAAATTCGATAGTAAAGTGTTTGAGATTGCTGAAGAAGTTGCGGCAGGCAAAGTACACCGATGTACCGGATGTCACTGTGGTATATATGGACCATTTCCATATACCTACAGAGATAATTGCAGTTGTGTCGGTAGATCTTATGAATGCTATGTTTGCAGAGGGTATGACAATATAGCATTTTACGAGATATATGAACATCAGAAAAAGTACGGAACTGAAAAGGCAATTATGAAAGCAATTAAAGCAGATTTTTAGGAGGTTGTTATGAAAGGAAGTATGCAAATCAGCAAGTTAAAGAAAAAGGCGGCATATTATTGCTCAAAATCCTTTGATGAAAGATACGGCGGTGAATTCACCTTGTTTATTGAGCCGTTCAAGGGGACTTATGATGATTTCTTTTATTATGTAAAGAAACTTGAAAACGGTAGTATTGAAATTACGGGTGAAGGCTACATTGTAACCGATAAAGATAGTCTTGCTTCACATAAGAGAGATGCAAAGAAAGAACTTGGTGATATGTGTCCCGCTTACTATTGGCTTGATGAAAAGGACAAGCAAATTGATAAAACATATCTGTAGGAGGAAGAAAATTGTTATTAAAGGTATTAAAGGGTGCCAGGGATACATGGAAACCTGATGAGGTTGAAATGGATACTGCATTCAATATAGGAGATAAATTCAAAATGGAGGAGATTTCAATGAAAAATTTTGATTATATTACAAATCCTGCGAAGTTGCTGACACCTGAAATTGTTCAGATGGTTGGCAGTATTCATGAGCATAAAGGTAAACAGGAATTATTTCTGGAAGCAAACATAGATGAACTGAAAACACTTCTGGAAGTTACTTTAATTCAAAGTACGGGAGCATCTAACCGAATTGAAGGTATATTTACAAGTGATAAACGTTTGGAAGAACTGGTAAGTCAGAAAGCAGAGCCACGTAATCGGTCTGAACAGGAAATTGCCGGCTACCGTGAAGTGCTGGCTACGATTCACGAAAGTTATGAATATATCACTCCAAGACCAAACATTATTTTACAGTTACATCGTGATTTATATTCTTATTCCCAAGGAAACATCGGTGGTACCTATAAGAATTCAGACAATGTAATTGCAGAAACCGATGCCGGGGGACACCAAAAAGCTCGTTTTATTCCAGTTCCAGCTTTTCAGACTGCAGAAGCAATAGACGAACTTTGCGCTCGTTTCCTTGAAGCATGGGAAGCAAATCTCATTGATAAACTGATTTTAATCCCCATGTTCATTCTGGATTTTCTGTGTATTCATCCTTTCAATGATGGAAATGGTAGAATGAGCCGTCTGTTGACTTTATTGTTGTTCTATAAGGCTGGATATATCGTTGGAAAGTATGTCAGCATGGAAATGCTGATTGAAAAAACGAAAGAAACATATTATGAAGCTCTTCAAGCAAGTTCTGTCGGTTGGCATGAGGATGAAAACAGTTATGAGCCTTTTGTTAAGTATTATTTAGGTATTATGCTGAAAGCATACAATGAATTTGAAAACCGTGTAGAACATTTGAAGTATCATAATCTTTCCAAGCCGGATAGAATTAAGGCGGTGATTGATAATAAGGTCGGTAAGATAACGAAGAAGGAAATTATGGAACTATGCCCTGACATAAGTAAGGTTACCGTTGAAAGAACACTGACGGATTTAGTTAAGAGTGGGTATATCGCAAAGGTCGGTGCAGGTCCATCCACCGGTTATGTCCGTATTTGAAAAATTATTTTCAGATTTCCATAATAATATTATTACTACTTTGAATTAACCAATTTACCAGTCAAAAACGCATGGACAAACCGTCTCGTATGCGTTATATTATTTATAGACAAGAAAATATCTTGTGCTTTCGATAGGAAGTTTAATTGAATACTGTTTACCATGATCGAACGTACGAAGCATGGTGGTCATATAACAGATGTCGATGGTAATATCAAGGCATTCCCCGATTATTAGCTGGAGCAAACAATCAGCTAACTTTCAGAGCTTTACAGAGCTTGACAGAGGGGGTATTCAGAATAACTCAAATTGAATCGGAAACAGTTTTATATAGTGTCCCATATGGGTTTACCTTACCTCAGATTGACAGAGAGTGACAATAGGTTGGAGCTCTCCTAAGCACTAGTTGTGGGTTCGATTCCCGCTGGGAACATACGAAAAAACGGTAATGATAGCATAAGTCATTACCGCTTTTTCTTTTTTAAAAGCAAATCCGGGTGACAAGTTGCCACCCGGAATGGTAAACGCACCATAGCAAGTACCTTGACAATCTTAAGCCGCTTTTGCGGCCTGATATAAATTTTATTTTCGAATGCTTTCCGGAAGCGATGGTGACCAGGGGAGCAGTTCTTCCAAAAAGCTTCAGGCTGTGTCTTCCATGTGCTCCGGGATCACGGTCAGCAAATACTTAAAGTATTCGTATGGCTTCAGGTTGTTGGACTTTACTGTTTCTGCAATACTGTAGATCACAGCGAAGGTCTTTGCCCCGTTTATAGTATCAATGACCTGCCAGTTCTTCTTTTTATGTGCTTAAGAACATAAAAAGAAGAACTGGATGTTCCATAACACAGCAAGAGGAGCCGAAGCAAGTGCCCTTGTCTACAGCATTCCAGAGACAGCCAAACTGAATAACCTGCGCCCGTACTATTACTTCAGACATATCCTGACAGGCTGCCGAAGCTGTGCGATAAAAAAGGAAATATAGATCCGGCAAAACTGAACTTTCTGATGCCCTGGTCAGCAGAACTTCCGGAGGAATGCCGAAAACCACGTCACTCATAAGGGTGGCGTTGATTTTTAGTGTACGCGCAGGATTTGACGTTTACGATATAAATTGTATATGTATATCATGCAATGAAGAGGGTATATATCTAAAAAAGTAAATATAAAAATACAATAGTCCGGTCATGCTCTTATGTGAGACAAATCATGTACTTGAATCAGATTACAGTGAAGTGATTGTGGTTGGAGCCGGTACGGATGCGATTCATCAATCCGGTAAGTGGTACACAAATGAAAAGATTAACCAGATGCTTATGGAAAGACATTTTATCAAGATGGCAAGACGCGGATCTCACAAGAATCACATTAAAAGACAGGGAAAACGTACAGAAGATGCTGATGTACAGTTTGCACAGTCATTTGAAAAACTTATATTGATGGTAACATGGTCAACTGGAATTGGAGGACAAGAATATGGTAAAGAAAATTATGCGGGATCCATTGTTTCTCGCTCAGAAATCTACAGAAGCAACGGAAGCAGACAAACAGGTGATTACAGACCTGCTTGATACATTAAGGGTAAATCTTGATCATTGTGTTGGCATGGCAGCCAATATGATTGGTGTGAAGAAAAATATCATTGTGGTGGCAGCAGGTCCATTTCAATTTGCTATGGTAAATCCGGTTATTACAAAGAAGACCGGAGCATTTCAGACAGAAGAAGGATTCCTCTCTCTGGAAGGGACTCGTCCGTGTACAAGATATAAAGAAATTGAAGTGGATTTTTGGGATGCAGATTTCAAGAAGCAGCACGGCAAATATTTCGGTTGGACTGCACAGATTATTCAACATGAAATAGATCATTGTAATGGAGTTGTAATATGAAATCTAAGTCGTCTAAGAGCCTGGAACTATATGACATTATGATAAAACGGGGATATCCAGCGGAGTT
>ERZ772876.4039-NODE-4039-length-9987-cov-2.658075_pt1 | contig 9987 bp, 10 predicted proteins | sample MGYA00580584_ERZ772876 | MGnify/ENA primary metagenome ERZ772876 (study PRJEB29015, sample SAMEA2737728) | human gut metagenome | biome: human gut; feature: human-associated habitat; material: faeces | place: China | collected 2012 ...
CTGGCAACTCTCTGTCTGCTCACGCAAGCGTGGCAGCCAATGAGTTGTCAGGGTGCAGGTCAGGCTTTAATACGCGAAAACAGTCCGCATAAGGCGGACTGTCAATCTATCGTAACAATCCTCTTATTGTTCGAGTAACTCGCTCAGGTTGGCACCTTCCTTTATAATGTGGGGTTGCCGCAGCTTCTTAGATCCTTTGTATCTCCACTGCTCTGAATAAGAGAAAGTTTCTTTATTAAATTAGTATTTTACTTTCGTATCAGACTATACAACGCATTGTCTATTATGTCAATATAGTTTAGAAAACTTTCATTATATTTTCTTATCTATGACTTCCCAGTAACCATACTTTGGGAATCCATTTCACAAGTCAAAATACCGACACGCTGCCTGTACCTGCCCGCCACAACCGGTACACCTGCTCTGCCGTATCTGCCAGGTTTCTCTTTGCATTTTCATTTTTCATGGCTTCTTCCAGTGTAACCACATTTCGCAGAATCGGAAAAAATGCATCGATTCCATGTTCATTGCATTTTTCTGCATCCACTCCGGCTGCCCCGGTAAATGCGATCACAGTCTTTCCGTATTTCTTTGCAAGTCCGGCTACTCCTATCGGTGCTTTCCCCATGGCGGTCTGTCCGTCCATCTGTCCTTCTCCGGTAATCACCAAGTCTGCTTCTCTGATGTACTCTTCCAGCCGGGTTTCTTCTAAAACAATCTTGATCCCTGACTCTAAAACTGCATCGGTAAATGTCAGAAATGCAAATCCCAGTCCTCCGGCTGCCCCGGTTCCTGCCTGCTGCGGATCTGCTTTCGGGAATTTTTTTCCTGCCAGTGCCGCATAATTTTCCAGCCATTGATCCATCTCCACAACCATGGACGGAGTTGCCCCTTTCTGCGGACCAAAGACAGCACTGCACCCCTGCTCACCGCATAGGCTGTTCGTTACATCACACGCTATACGGAATCTGCACTCCTTTAATTCCTGCAGAACATGCGTCTCCGTGATCGTTTCTAAAACTTTCAGCCCTCTCGCTCCGAAGGGAATCTGGTTTCCATTTTTATCGAGGAATCCGTATCCAAGTGCCTGCAGCATCCCTGTTCCACCGTCATTGGTTGCACTTCCACCAATGCCGATAATGAATCGCCTGCAGCCTTTTTTGATGGCATCCCGGATCACTTCACCGACACCATATGTTGTCGTATAGAGCGGATTTCTTTTTTCATCTGGAACGAGTGTGATCCCGGCCGCACCTGCCATCTCAATCACGGCTGTCCCGGAAGCTTCAATAATTCCATATTCGCATATGACCGGTGTTCCCAGTGGTCCTGTTACCTGTACCTGCTGTCTGCTCCCGTTCATTCCCGACGTCAGTGCTTCTACCGTTCCTTCACCTCCATCTGCCAGCGGTCTTACGAGTACTTCTGCCCCGGCATCTGCCCTGTGGATTCCTTCTGCCACAGCCCTTCCGGCCTCCATGGATGTCATACTGCCTTTAAACGAATCTATCGCTGTTACAATTTTCATTCTGCTTTTCCTTCCTCTTCTGACAGCGTCATCATTCCTGACATAATGCAGCCACCCTTTGCTCCGGCTTTTACAAGTTCTCTCCACTGCTCCGGCTCAAAATGGATTCCACCAATCCCATAGACCGGCAGCCTCACTGCATCACAGACTTCTTTCAAAAATCCGATTCCCCTTGGAGGAACTCCTTTCTTACAATCAGTCGCATAAATATGCCCTGCCACCAAATAAGATGCCCCCAGCTTTTCCGCTTCAACCGCTTCTTCCACCGAGTGAACCGAAGTCCCTATCTGATAAAATGTTCCGCTGCCCTGATTTTTCTCCTGTATCACAGCCTGATTCACCAACTGCCGCAGCACAGGAAGTGGGAGATGAATCTGGTTACTGTTTAATTTTACCGCAATCTGCCAGAAATTGTGAAGAATACATGGAACTTTATACGTTTCACAAATTTTCATTACCTGTCCGGCCAGTTGTTCATACTCCGCTTCTGTCAGATCCTTTTCCCTTAAAATCAGTGCTTTGGGATGCCATTCGCATACTATTTTGATCTGCTCAAGGAACGGTCTTTTGCACAAATGCCGGTTGCTGACTGCGATCACATTTTCGCAGTACTCCTGATTTTCCTTATACATAGATATAATCGCTCATAACCGGCTGAAGATGATTTGTCAGCAGTGCATCATAAACTTCCTTCACTGACCGTCCATCGGAAATCTCAAACTGGTCATCGCCTTTCTCTTCAATTTCTTCCACGTGACCTCCAATTCCTGTACTGACCCCGGCAGAAATTTTCGTCGCTGCAATCTGAACAAGATGATCTCTTACCCGTTCGCATTCCCTTGTCGAAACTGTAATGCTGGCAAATGGCATAAATAACCGGTATGCACAGACAACCTGCAGAAGCTGTCGTTCATGCACATCCATCGGATTGATCCGGTCATTATTGATGATCGGACGAAGTCGCGGACAGGAAAATGCAATCTCAGCATGGGGATATTTTCTTTGAAGAAGATATGCATGATATCTTTTCTGAAATCATCCAGTCCCAGCAAAGCACCGAACCCCACACCACGCATTCCGCCCATTAATGCACGCTCCTGTGCATTGACACGATACGGATAGATTCTTTTATGCCCTGCCAGATGCAGTGTCTCATATTTATCTGAATTATAAGTTTCCTGAAATACTGTCACATAATCTGCTCCACACTCATGCAGATAAGCATACTCATCTGAATTGACCGGATAGATCTCAAGCCCGATTACTTTGAAATATTTTCTTGCGATCTTACATGCCTCTCCAATATATTCTACATCCGATTTGCTCCGGCTCTCACCTGTCAGGATCAGAATTTCCTGCAGTCCTGTCGCTGCGATCGCCTGCATCTCTTTTTCGATTTCTTCTGCATTCAGCCTTGCTCTGTTGATCTTGTTATGGCAGTTAAATCCACAGTAAATACAATAATTTTCACAGTAATTCGCAATGTAGATCGGAGTGAACATATAGACGCTGTTCCCAAAATGCTTTCTTGTCTCCACCTGTGCCGCCTGTGCGATTTTCTCCAGATATGGAAGGGCTGCCGGGGACAGAAGTGCCTGAAAATCCTCCGGTGTACACTGTGAATGTGCCAATGCCATTTTTACATCTGCTGCCGTATACTGGTCATAATCATACGCATTCATTTTTTCCACAACCTGATCCAGTATTTCCGATCCAATGTCCTCCATTCCCGGAAGGTATGTCATATGGTCGATCCGGTTTTTCTTCTGATCCTCCAGAATTTCCTTACTCAGAATGCTCTCATTGATATGCATCTCATGGGTATGTCTATCTTCCCTGGTCTGTGTGCTTTCCTGTGTATGTGTATCTTCCATTGTATTTGTATGTTCCATTCTGCTGCCTCCTAATCCTGAAGAAATCCTGTCAGTGGTGAGGACGCACTACCGCCCCGCTCCATGGTTCTTCCCAGTCCTGAAAGATACGCATTTCTTCCGGCCTCGATCGCTTTTTTGAAAGCTTCTGCCATCATCGGCACATCTCCTGCGGTTGCGATCGCTGTATTTGCCATCACAGCATCTGCTCCCATCTCCATTGCTTCACATGCCTGAGATGGCCGCCCGATCCCTGCATCCACAATCACCGGAATCTCAATTTCATCGATCAGGATCTGAATAAACTCTTTCGTACTCAGTCCTTTATTGGAACCGATCGGTGCTCCCAGTGGCATCACGCATGCCGCACCTGCATCCACCAAAGCTCTTGCCACATTCAGGTCAGGATACATATATGGCATGACAACAAATCCTTCTTTTGCCAGTATTTCCGTTGCTTTTATCGTTTCATAATTATCTGGCAGTAAATACTTTGAATCATGAACCACCTCGATCTTAACAAAATCTCCGCATCCTACTTCTCTTGAAAGTCTTGCGATTCGCACTGCCTCATCTGCAGTTCTTGCTCCTGACGTATTCGGCAGAAGTGTGACATTTTCCGGGATATAATCCAGGATGTTGGCAAGTCCCCCCTCATTCGCCCGACGCAGAGCCAGTGTGATGATCTGCGCATCTGCTTTTTCAATACAGGCTTTCACCAGTTCCAGTGAAAATTTTCCTGATCCTAAAATAAACCGGGAAGTAAATTCATGACCTCCCAAAATTAATTTGTCTTGTGCTGTCTTCATTTTTTAATTTCTCCTTCTTTTTTATTTTCTCTTTAAGCCTCTTCTTCCCCAAGAATCAGTCTCGTGATCATATTTGCCTCATGGGCGGCACAAACCGCAACTCTCGCTGCCATCAGTCCCTTGCCATATTCCGGTTCGCTTACCCGGTCACCACAGAGGTAAAAATTTTTCATCAGTCTCTGCGTCCGGATCGTATTACTGCTTCCATAACCTGCCATCCCGGTTGCAGAAACTAATTTCTTTTCCGGGAAATGTTCCAGTATCCCGTTGACCAGCATTGCCTTTGCCTCCGGTCTGTCGAAAGCTTCACAGACGATCGGTGCATCAGCAAAAAGTTCCTGTAAATTTTCTTCCGTCACCTTCACTGTATCTGTTCGGATCTCTAAATATGGATTGATTCGCTCCAGCAGAGATTTCAGTGCATCGGTTTTATACATTCCGATCTGATCGATAAAGTACTGCTGTCGGTTCAGATTGGTGATATCCACCACATCAAAATCAATCAGATGCAGATGCCCCACCCCGATCCTTGCCAGTGCAGATGCCACATTTGATCCAAGACCACCCAAACCTGCGATTGCCACATGACCTTCTGATAAAAGCTGCTGCTTCTCCGGTGAATGCCGCTCATTCAACGCCTCTATGATTTCTTCTTTTGTCAATGTCATTTTCAGCCTCCTCCAACAAATGTCACGATTTCCATACTGTCACCATCTTTCAGACGAGTCTCTGAGTATTCGTATTTTGGAAGGATCCCTCCATTTAACTCCACAGCAATCCGATTCATCCGATAACCATTTTCTTCAAGATAATCCGCAACCGTCTGCTCTTCCTGATCCTTTACTTCTTTTCCATTTACTGTAATCATTTTCTCCTCCTTCTGCTCTTTCCTGCACCTCATCTTGTGCGTCCCGCTGAAGATCTTATATATGATCGAGATACTCATCATGGTATAGGAAAAAATCTACTGGATTTTTTCATATACCTGACACCAAAAAAGAAGTCCACAAAGAACTACACCCGCGGTGGTGTACCCCTTCATGAACTTCTGTCCACTCTAAATCAGTATCTCTATTTATTTTCAGCAAGATTTAGTATAAAAGACTTTCCTGAAAATGTCAATCTTTTACGTCCGGCTGTTTGTGTCAAGTAAACGTTGGCAACTTCCTCATTGTTTTTCTTGAATGATATTTTTGGTGCTAGAATCGGTTTACGTTTACCATTTAAGCTTTGATTAGTGCCATGCTCGGCACACATAAAAAAGCGGCACACTATTTTAGTGTACCTGCTCTTTCTAACTTTCCAAGTCTCTCTGCCTGCTCCAGAAGTTCCCCAATCCTGCGGTTATACGTTCCGATCTGCACCCCGGCATCGATCACTCTTCCACATCGTTCTATCATTTTCTCTGCACTTGCAAAGGTTTCATCCGAAATTTCCTCAAAAGCTTTTTCTGTGATCACTTCAACTGCAAGCTGCCTTGCCAGCTCGCAGTCAATATCATTTTCATACAAAATGCCGGCTGCAAAAGGAATCCTCTCTTTTCTCAGTTTCCTGTATACCGGGATTCCGCTGCCGCCTGAAGAAATGACCAGCACTTCCGGCTCTCCCTTTATTCCCGGCAGTTCAATACTTCCAAACCTGGGATCAAAGGACCCGTTCGTTATCCCATATAAGTCACGGATGATCTCTTCCTGAAATACCTCTTCCGGCTTTCCGAAATGGGAGATATTTTCTCCTTGCACGCATACGATCTTGTCTGATACTTTCTGTGCAAGGTCGATTTCATGCAAAGACATGATCACCGTCATTTTTTTCTCTCTTGCCATTTTTTCCAGGATTGCCAGAAGCTCCAGCTTATGCTTCACATCCAAAAAGGAAGTCGGCTCATCCAGGATCAGGATTTCCGGCTCCTGACAGATTGCCCTCGCCAGTAAAACTCTCTGCCGCTGTCCATCGCTGATCGCATTGAAATCCTGGTTGCCCAGTTCCTGTGCATGGACTGCCTCCATTGCTTCTTCTACCAGTTCTTCATCCCGCTTTGTCAGGATTCCAAGTCTGCCGGTATACGGATACCGCCCGGTTGCCACAATATCATGACAGTTCATCAGTTCTGTCTTGATCCGCTCGGTAAGAACCACAGCCATTTTGGAAGATAACTCTTTATACGACAGTTCCATCAGGGATGTATCATCAAAAAATACCGTTCCACCGATCAGCTTCAACTGTCTTGTAATACTTTTTAAAATCGTAGATTTTCCAGAGCCGTTTGGCCCGATCAGCGTCACAATCTCGCCTTTGTCTATCCCAATATTGATATCCCGGATCAACGGATTTCCATGATACCCGACTGCCAGGTCTTTTAACTGAAAATAAAAATCCGCCATACACTACCTTCCCTTCTCCCGTTTCACCATCATATAAATGACGATCGGTGCACCTAAAATGGATGTTACCGTACTGATATTCAGTTCCACCGGTGCAAGTGCCATTCTTGCGATCAGGTCACAGATCATACAGAAAACCGCCCCCGCAAAGAATGTTCCCGGAATAATCACGATCGGCTTTGATGTTCCGAACGCTTTTCTTGTCAGAAACGGAACTGCGATTCCCACAAAGGAGATCGGTCCTGCAAATGCAGTTACACTTGCGGACAGCACACTGGAAAGCAGGATCAGTACCACCCGGAAAACTTGAATATTCACACCCATACTCTGTGCATATGCTTCACCAAGCTGGTAGGCACTGACCGGTTTCGACAACAGGAACGTGCATACAAATGCGATCCCGACTACCACTGCCGCCACCTGCACATTGCTCCAGCTCATTCCTGAAAAACTTCCCTGCGACCAGCCATGCAGATTGACAATGTCTGAATCATCTGCAAATGTGACAACAAAATCTGTGATAGCAGAACAGATATAACCGATCATGATTCCCCCGACCAGCAGTGCCGCCATATGATGTACTTTTTTTGACATCAGAAGAATGAACCCCGTCGAGATCAGCGATCCGATAAACGCTGCCACGATCAGTGTATACGATGAAAAATGACCAATATATTTTAAAAAAATGATCATCGTCAGTGCTACGACCATTTTTGCCCCGGAAGAAATTCCAAGGACAAACGGTCCTGCAATGGGATTGGCAAAAAATGTCTGCAAAAGGAAACCGGACAAAGATAAGGCTCCTCCCAGCATCGCTGCCATCAGGATTCTCGGAAGGCGGATTCTCCAGATAATACTGTATTCCGTTGCCGCCCCGTCACGCAGAAAAAGAATCCTGAGGATCTTAGGAACGGAAATATGCACATTTCCTGTATTGATATTGAGTACCACTGTCACTGCAAATGCAATCACAAGCCCTGAAAATACAGCTATGTATCTGGCTCTCCGTCTGAGATTTTCTCCGTGAAAACTTGTATCTTTCATAGTTTCTCCATTATTTCATCTTCTCAAGGAAGGTCATTTCTTTCGGATCCCCATCCGTCAGCATCAGATGCATATCCATGATCAGTTCTCCAACCGTATCTGTTGCCTGATACAGGTTCTTTCCTGTATACCATACATTTCCTTCTTTTACTGCTTTAAATTCGGAAAACAAATTGCTCTTCGCTTCCAGGTCGCTGATACTCTTCACCTGCCCGTCGATTGTTCCGTTATAGATCAGATAATCTGCATCCACTGCTGTTGCATAAAATTCTTCCATAGTCAGTTTGACTGACGGAGCATTGCTGTCCACATTTTTCAGGTTCTTGAATGCATAACGTCCGCCTGCAATCTCAATCATGGAAGGGATATAATCTTCTGATTTTCTTACTACGATAGAACCGTCTGTATTCACATAAAAATATGCCACCGTCTTTTCTGTATTTTCAAAGCCTTTCAGCTTTTCGATCACCTGGGCCTGCTTTTCAAAAAAGCTGTCGGCTGCATCTTCTTTATTCAGCATTGCACCGTACAGTTTGATCCACTCGGTTCTGCCCAATGGGTGAGATTCATAACTGGAATAGTCCACAAAGACCGGTATATCCAGATCTTCGATCATCTCCTGTACTTTCGGAGTATGAAGGATCATGGTTGATTCTACGGCAAGATCACACTCTCCGTTCACCAGAGTCTCATAATCCGGCTCACTGTATTTTCCTGCGTAGATCATGTCACCGGACTCCATCGCTTTCTTTGCATCTTCTACATACCAGCCGGATGCATTAAGACCGGAAAATTTCACCTGGTCAATGGCATCCACTGCATCCAACAGCGACATGATTGCTGTTGCTGCCATATAGATATGATCCAACGGCTGCTGCAGGACTACAATATCCTCCGACAATCCTTCCGGAGCTTCTTTCCCTTCCGGCACAACAAGGTACTGTCTGTCTTCATGTACATCCAACAGCTTGTATCCGTCTTTATAATCATATACGTCAAATTCTGTCGCATAGGTCAGATCCATTGTCGACTCATAGGTAAGGCCGTCAATCTCCGGCCCTTTTTTATCACTTTTTGACTGATCTTCTTTTTTATTTTTTGTCTCTTCTGTCTGCTGTGTACTGTCTGTTCTTTTTTTACCAGCCCCCGGCTGACCGCAGCCCCCCAGTGAGAGGACCGCTGCCAACAGCAATGCAGTTATTCTACAAAGCTTCTTTTTCATTTACTGATTCTCCTGTACTCCTGCTTCATCTACTGCCTTTTCAAACATCTTGTCCATTTTCTCTTCACATCCGAAAAGTACTCCATATACCTTGATCCACTCGTACTGTGCAAGTTCCGTCTTTTCATCTGCACTCCGGTCAATGATCACCGGAATACCAAGCAATGCAAATTTTTCGGTGATTTCTTCCAATCTTTCTGTCTGTTCTTCTACGGTCAGTTCATCAGAATCACCGGTTGACTGCTCTTTTGTCTTCTTATCCTCTGTCTTTGCACTGTCCTTTTTCGTGCTGTCTGTCTTTGCATCGTCATTTTTTTCTGCATCTTCTGTATCTCTCGGCAGAAGTTCTCCCGGAAGCAATGCAAGAGATACTTCTTTCTTCACAAGTGCTTTTAATTCCGGTTTTTCAAAGCTTCCCCCGTAAATAACTTCAGCATCCGCTTCATCTTCATCCTCATTTACCTGCATTTTTTCTGCAATCTCAGGAACAGTACAAGCTTTCTGCTCCATTCCTACTGCTGCCACAGAGTCAAGGAGATCCAGTTCTTTCATCTGTTCAAGGATCTCATCTGATGCCACATAGGTTTTATCTGCCGGCATTTTCACAATGATCATATCCTGATCCAGACCGACCGGTACTTCTACGTCTTCCGGCACAAGCAGATATTTTACAACATTGCCTTTATACAGTTCTGCTGCCAGTTCTTCTTCACTGACTCCATTCTGATCCGACGTGGAATCTCCGCTTTCCTCTTCCGCAGCGTCACTCTTACTGCTCTTATTTTCTGTGCTGTCTTTCTTATCGGACTTGGAAACCTCTTTCTCTGTATCCTCAGAAGTTTCTTTGGATGTCTTTTCAGGATCTCTTGCCGTATCTTTTGTCATGTCTACTTCCAACAGAACGATTCCCTGATCGTAATGGTAGATCTTGAAATATTCTGCATATTCCAGTTCTGTTTCTGACTGATATTCAAGTCCCATGATCTCCGGTGCTTTTTCGTCCAGTGTCTTATTACTGTTCTCCCCGACAGTTGTGCCATTTCCTGCTGCGGCAAGATAGACGAAAATACTGTACTCGATCTCATGTGCCACAGACATCTTATCTGTCATTCCAAGGATCTTATTATTT
>ERZ772876.4043-NODE-4043-length-9983-cov-4.331890_pt1 | contig 9983 bp, 10 predicted proteins | sample MGYA00580584_ERZ772876 | MGnify/ENA primary metagenome ERZ772876 (study PRJEB29015, sample SAMEA2737728) | human gut metagenome | biome: human gut; feature: human-associated habitat; material: faeces | place: China | collected 2012 ...
CTTCTCAAATAAAGATTTTTCTGCCTCAATCAATCTATGGCGATATTCAGCAAGAACAGCCTTATCCTCATCGCTAAGTTTGACATTTATAACAGTATTCTCCGTCTGAATAATTGCATGGCAAATAGTATCAGAGATATTGTCAAATGTTTTTACAGCAGCATTGAGAACCTGTGCCGATTCTTCAAAAGTTAACACTGAAGCATCTACAAATGCTTTTATCTGTCTCAATTCTTGGATAACATCTTTGATGTCCTTAATCTGATTCGTGAGATTTACAAGCTCGGTTTCAAAATCAACACGATTTTCAATTTTGCTAATGTTATCATCTTTATCTATGCACTTACTACCCTGCACTGGTAAAGGAGATTGGTCATATTTACTTTTACGCATGGTTCTATGTGATTATAAATACTATCTACCCCTGCTACGCTTAATCGGCTTACAGAGCCATTTTGCCATTTTTGCACAACGAATAGCCCAGTTACGCTCATCATCGTCCTTATCTTTGCCCCATCCATCCCCGGGACTGCCACCACCTCCGCTTGAAGCCGCCATAGAAGTGGCAGCATCCAAATATCCGGCAAATAGTAAGGCGGCAACTTTGAATAAATTGGTCTGTTTGACTTCTTCATCAAGGCTTCCAAACTCTTCGTCAAAGACAGACTTAACCATATCTGGTATATCAACCTCAAATTGCTCTCCATCTACAGACATGGAATAGTGATGAGTTATAGGATTTGACAGAATAACCACTTCTTTATTATTATGTGCCTTTGTTTGTGCTTCTGTTTCTGTTGGTTGAATGGGAATTTGTTCCTTAGAAGCATGTAATCCAGCCCAAGTCGCTTCAATTTTTGATGGCATTAATTTTCGACTTTTACCCAATATTGAAGATTTATAAATGGAATTTCCTTTTCGTATAGCATAGCCTTTAACCACTCCCTCATCGTCTTTTGTCAACTTAATATCATACCCTTTGGCGTTTAACATCTGGCAATAAGTTTCCCAATCAAATTCTGGCATAGCTTTCAAAATGGCGATGCAGTCTTCACTGATTTGCTGAATATTCTCATCACGACGTTGCACGGATTGCACCCAGCCACGTCTCTCATTGATGATGTTGGCAGCATGAACGGCACGTTCACCAATATAGTGCGCATCGTTTGTTTTGCCCATATTGTCTATACGGTTAGCCACAATGTGCAAGTGAGGGATGCCACTTTTGCTGTCAGTGTGTAGTGAAACAACATACTGGCTATTTTTGATATTGGTCGGTTTAAGATGACTATCTGGTTTGCCACATCTTCTGTCAATGCTATCAAGCACGGCGATAAACTCATCCGCCAAATTCTGCCAATCCGTCATTGTCCACCCTGCCGATTCTTCTTTGGCTGGAGAAATCTCAAAGCGCAGTGCGTTCAGCGTTATGGGTTTCGGATTATATCTGTCCTTCATACATTGATGCTGGTGTTGCATCATTCGTGACCACATAGCCAAAGGTTCTATATTTTCCGGCAAGTCATTCACCTTAACGAGCCGGGCTTTGTCTTTATCTATGGAATACTCAATAGCTCGTGCTCCATGAGAAATTGCGTTTCCTTGTGCTATCATAATTTCAAATTTGATTTATACTATCTCGTATTTGTCCCCATCGGACAATAAGCCTATTTACTGCTTCTATCCAAGCACGCATATAATCTTCATCTCGGAAGTATCGTTTTTTAATCTCATCAGGTTTACTTTTGAGTACATTCTGAATGCGGATAAGGTCGGCTCGTGCATCCGATAAAGAGTTCAATCCTTGTACTTCCTTGTCTGAAAGTCGTTTGTTTGGATGGTGATTTTGCAATAATCTTCGTCCGTAGTTGCTAAGTGTCAGTCCACATTCGGCTGCTTTTTCTACTATCGCTTCATACTCTTTTTGAGTCAAACGAATGTCTATATGACGAGTACGAGCATTCTGTTTGCTATTGTCTTGTTGTATATTCATAAGCGTTTATAACTGGAATTTATTTCTAAAAGTGTTCTATCCATTGCGAGCCTGCGAGTAATGCAAGAAGCCTCCAAGACGACAAATGAGTGAAACTATTTTGTCGGACGGTGGTACTTCTTGCATAGAATACCCATTAAAAATGGGGCATTACATATCTTAAATGCAAGCATTGTCTTTGTCCGAACTATGCCATTTGTCTGTCAACTTTAAGAGTGGCTATTGTCACCTATATCTATTTGGATAATCAATAGTTTTACTTTCCCCTTAGTTTGGCTTCTCCAAAAACACATCACTAACCGGAATCTACCAGTTCCAAATGCAAGTAGTCAATCAAAGTTTGTAGGTTTGGATTTCGCTTTATCATCTTTTGAAGTATCATCGCAGGTGTTTCAGTCATCAATAAGAAATCCGCAATATCAAGTCCGTTCTTGCGCTGTTCGTCTGTGGCGCATTGTTCCAAACTATCACTCAATACAACTTTAGAACATACGGAAATGAGTAAAGCCATCTTGGTTTGCCAAACCTCTCTTGCACCCAAATCCGGGCATAGCATAACTGACCGACCTTTCAACACACTTACCACGTCAGAATTGAAGCATCCGTGTATTCCACCTGTTGCCAACCATATAAACTCCGGCATATAATGGGTAGCTACCAAAGCGGATTTTTCGCTTTCCACAATAGCTATAGGTTTGGTCGAATTATCAGACAACAGATGTTCGCCAAACAAACATTGCTTCAAATTGTAGTTTGGGAGATTCAGCTCTGTATGTACCCAACTAACATAACTTCTTGGCTCTTTTGTCCGATGTCCTGTTTCTGCATCGTACAACATTATCTTCCCTGTTCGTACATTACCCTGCCAATCAATTTGCCAATAGACAGTAGAACCGCCCCACTTCTTTGATGTGCCAATATGATATAGTTGGAATATCCGAGAAGTCTCGTCTTTGCCCAATATCCCTGACAGGTAAATGTACAATGGATTCATACCGTAGTTAGTAAGAGTTCGTTCCATTAGTTCTTTGTCAATAAAAGAAATGGGAGGTGGCAAGTATGGTTGGGATTTGCGAACTTCAACAAAACTATTCTTATTGCTGTCCGCCAACATTGGATTATCATGGAAATAATCTGATGGAGTGTAATGGTATTGACAAGATTGTTCATGGTCACATCTACCCACATAATCAGGAAAGGTTATTTCTCCTTGACTATCTATATACCTGACAAAGCATTGCTTCTTTCCACACTTCGGACATGATAGCTTTGTACCTCGTTTATATTTTTGAAGAGAAAATCTATATTCAGTCATACTTCATCGTTTTGTTATTGCAGTCCGTGCAGTTTGCACTTATTGCAGTTTTGCAGAAAGTTATATGGGACAATATGCAAACTGCAACAACTGCAAAGTGCAAAAGGTATCGTTTATTGCAGTTTCTCATATTCACCTCGCTTTACCTTCTTGATAATCTTATTCGTAGCAAGATTGACCAACGAATACATTACTGACCGTTCAGACAGCCCCACTTCTTTCCCGGCTTGAAGAGCATCGGCAGTAGTAAAATTTGCGGAAAGGCAATCAAGCAATTCTCTCTTTTGTGGTTCAACGCTCTCTCTCAACATATATTTCTGGATGTTGACGTAACAGTTCTCAAAGTATTCACTCAATGCAATAGCTGATTTGGCTGAGTCTATATCTACAAAATCCTTGTGGACTTCATCACAAGCCCAACGAAGAATTTGCAAGACTAAAGCCAAACGAGCAGTAATCATAGGAGCCTTAATCACTCTGCTATCCACGAGTCCATCATCTTGGATTTGATTGACAGCTCGAATCGCCTCGTTACGCCAGTTTGTAAAAAAGGCTTTGGCTTCCGAAGAAAAGTCCAATATTTTTTGTGTTAATCCATTATCCTCTGTCTCTGTAAAAGGTAAGCTAATTACTTTGTTAATGATAGATTCCCACATAGCAGAGTATTTATCAAAAGATGCGGAGGATGAATCTTCATCCAATTGCCAATCAGAAATTTCTTGTGAGGATGGATATACAAAAATTATCCTATCTATCAACCCATTGTCTTTATAACCTTTCTCTATTAGTTCGTGCATACGAGTTGTTTGCATTGTACCGACTATATTTATAAAGGGGTGTTCTATATGAATCGGTATAGGCATACTACACCTTGAAATATCCAGCGGTTTTCCGCTGAAGGCGGTCAATAGTTGCTCAATAAGTTGCCCTTTACTATATTGATTCACGGCATTAAACATTCCCATGATTTCATCTACATATACCACGATACCTCGTTGATTATCATCAAGCGCACGCATTAAAGCCTCCGGAGTAAAATCGGATATGATAGTTCTTCGTAAAATAGGTTTGTCTGGTAGTGGAGAGGAGTTGTCTTTTTTAGCTTTGCCGTTTTCAACCAAGCTATTATAATGCTCCATATCCAATTTGAATTGTTTGATGATTTTAGCATCATGCTTTCGGATGGGACGGAATGCGAAATCCAGAGGTGGAGTTTTACCCATTCCGGGACGACCTACCAATATCATATAAAGGGCAGAATTACTAATCCATCCACCACGAATACGGATATTGACAGCGTTGCCAATAGCGGTTGATACTGCCACCAAAAGAGAAGCCATCATGTACTCAATGGAATAATTTTCTTGCCGTGCTAAAGCCAATATCATATCTTGAATTTTGGCAGGAAAAGCATCCAAAGGAATCTTGCTTTCAAAGACCCCTTCAAATTCCATTCTGAGTGCATTGCATAAATTGGTTGCATCCATTAGAACCTGGTATTTCTTTTTGACTTTATGAATTGGGCAGCTTCATCTTCCAAATCTTTCTCAGATTTTATTTTGCCAGCATGAAGCCACTCATCTATTTCAGATTTAAGGAACATGATACGCTTTCCTCTTTTGTGAAATGGAATTAGATGGCAACTCGTCCAACCATACACAGTTTGTTCTGCCGGGTGACTGGGAATATAATCACACAGTTCTTTAAGGTTCATCCATTGCTCGGTTGGAACATTGGGACTTGGATTGTTCAGACTGTCAATCTTGGAATCCAATTCATTTAACTTATCCATCATCCACGACATTGCTTTGGGCAAATCTTCAAATGTAATGTTCTTCTCGCTCATATAATTACTTGTTTACTGTTTGATTTTTCGGCAAAGTAACAGCGATTTCAAATACTGATTTTGTGGTGTAATACATCACATAAAAATACAGCAACGAAACATCATCGTCATAAGTATTATATGCTGATTATCAATACTAGTAATGGAGAATATCAGTAGTAGATTTCTATTATAGTGCTTCTTATCATAAAGGAATCATAAGACAGTCACAAGAAATGACCATAAATAAAAGCCACTTACGTAGAAAATACGCAGATGACTTATAATATTTAATGGACATAATATATATTTCTATCAAAAAAACAATCATAAAATTTTGAAATAATTTTAAAATAAGTATTTCATGTGATTTCCTTTTTTATTATCACCCAAATTCGCTGCAATTTCTTCAGCCTTTTGTATCTTATCTATGTTGAATGATGAAATAATGAAAAGAATTTTGTAATTTTGCATTGTTGTCTGAATTATAGAGGATTGAGCATTCCTCTTCAGACACGTTCAATGAAACACTATAATTAAATATATGCAATAAATGGAAAAAATAATATCATCAATCCCTGTCTACAATTTGTTGACAAATTTAATTCCGGGCACAGTGTTGGCTGCCTTACTAAAATTTTGCGTGGAAGGTTGCGATATATTCTCTCTTACAAATAATATATGGATACTTGCCGTTATCCTCTATTTTCTTGGTATAATAAACTCTCGGATAAGTTCTTTAGTTTTTGAGCCTCTAATTAAAATGCTTAAAATTGTGAAGTTTGTGCCACATAAAGATTTTACTGATGCCGAGTTGAAAGATACATCTGGAAAACTTACACAGTTAAGTCGAATGAACAATGAATACAGGAGCTATATATCTGTATTCTCTATAGTCCTTATTATCAAGCTAATTTTCCTTTTCTCAAATATTAAGAATTTTATAACAGATAATATCTGTTGGATTATATTGTGTTTAGGTGTACTGCTATTCCTTTGTGCCTATAGGAAGCAAGTATCTTATATTACATCACGTATATCTCGATTAAACAACCAATAATATATATATGCCGAATTACGAAGTTCATTATCTTAGCGTTTCAGACGCTGATGCAATCATAATACGATATGAAAACAGCGGAGACCAATATGTTGTATTAATTGACGCTGGAAATGTCAGCGATTCAGACAAAATCAAAAACTATATTTGGAATCACTGGAAAACTTATACTATTGATTTAGCAATATGTACTCACCCTGACTCTGACCATAAAGGAGGTTTTTTTGGATTATTGAATGATAGAGATGTAATCATTAATGAATTTTGGCTTAATACGCCAGAGGATGTAATTAAAGAAGATGAATATAATAGATTATATCCTAAACGAAATAGGTTGTCTCATTGTCGTGAATGCTATGATCATCCAACAGATACGGATTCACTTAACCTCATAGATTTAGCTGTATCTAACAAATGCAATGTATATGGTGCATATTGTGGCAAAATACATTCACACATTCCGATCTCAGTTGTTGGTCCAAGTTTGGATTTCTATCATCCTCTTGCGATAGAAATACTCAAGAACAATAAAAGGAGAAAAGATGAGGATAATACAATATACAATGATATAGGTTATTTTTCATCCGTTCAAGCTAAATCGTCTATTGATGACGAGCCTGATGATTGTTCGCCAACTAATGCTGGTAGCATAATTCTTTTATTTGAACCGATCACGAGTTGTAAATTTTTATTGCTCGGTGATGCAAATCGAGCTGCTATCACTGATGCAATTTCTAATAATACGAACTTGTCAGGCTGTAGAATAAAAGTTCCACATCATGGAAGTAAACATAATCTGACCTCGGTATTGATTGATAAATTGGCTCCATGCTGTGCGATTATTTCCGCAAAAGGCTCTCGTAAACATCCCAGCAGAGGAATTGTTCATTGCCTCAGCAATCATTGCAATGTCTATTCGACTCATAAGAGTGGAACTCTAATTCATACATCTTATCCTATTACTACCCCCGCAATTCCATTAAAGGAAAAACAATAAGGTTCGATGTAGAATCTCAATTATCAGATATGTATAATAAAAAGGTGTTGTTATTGAAGTTCGTTTGATTGAACCTGTTTTAGTGATTATAAGACACACAACCTTATTTGTCTGCTACGAGAGACGACTTATGATCTAGGTAGTCGCGCACGGCTTTCCACTTCCGGCTCAAAGGGACAGCGAAAAATGATAAATCATCTGAAAAGCCGTAAAAGCCCCCTTTCTACACTTATGCGATAGTCAGCACACGTTCGTTCAAAATCCTTTTGGGCGATGGTGTGCCGACGAATAAAACCGCTTTTACGGAAAAGCCTGTATGAGAAAGAAAAAAACAGGGAGATTCATTTCAAAATCTCCAGTTTTATTGTTGCTTTTGCATACGAAGAATTCTTTGAAGGTTGCAATGTGCAGAAGAATAATGCAGCAGATAACCAACTCGTAACCTATTACTATCATGAGCAATTAACATACGCTCATTTCCATAAAATGCACTCTTTTTGTAACTTCTATCTGCAAATAGATGAATTTCTATTCATATTAAAGCATTCAATAAAGAGTTTCTTCTCTATATATTATTTGGCATATTCAGTTTAATTGTCTTGGTTGCCCCTTCCTTTTTAGAATCTACCACCTTTGCATACACTTGGGTTGTCCTTACGTTTGTATGTCCCAACATTTTGCTAACTGTATAAATATCAGTACCTCCAGCCAGTTGCAGGGTCGCATAGGAATGACGGAAGCAATGGAATATACAAGGCGAAGCAAGCAATAATGAACAGGTAAAGATTAAACGTAAGTCGTTTGAAATGAGCTGTATTTCTGTATTCTGCAAAATGTGGAAAATGCAAACGACAACGGAATATTGAGGTTGTTCAGTTACCAAACCGTTAGCCGGGTAGTTACCGAAACGGGAATAGGTAACACAAAGCGATGAAAAGAAAACATCACCGTTTTGTTTGCGCTCATACACAGTGTTTTGCGTATCAAAGAGCGCTTATATGGCAAGTAACTTTGCACTAAAAAAATATAAGCGTATGAAAGTAGAAAAATTCAAGGTGTTGCTTTACCTCAAAAAGAGCGGACCGGACAAGTCAGGTAAAGCTCCCATTATGGGACGCATCACGGTAAACAGGACAATGGCGCAGTTCGGTTGCAAGCTGTCCTGCACACCGGAACTGTGGAATCCCCGTGAAAGCCGTCTGAACGGCAAGAGCAAGGAAGCGGTGGAAACAAATGCCAAGATTGAGAAGTTGCTGTTGGCGGTGAACAACGCCTTCGATAACCTTGTAAGCCGTAAAGTGGATTTTGATGCCACCGATGTGAAGAATCATTTTCAAGGAAGCATGGAAACACAGATGACCCTCATGAAAATGACAGATGCAGTCTGTGACGACATCAAGGCACGTATCGGCATAGACCGTGCGAAAGGGACTTATCCCGGCTATCACTATATGCGTCTGACGCTCGGGGAGTTCATCGAGAGCAAGTACAAGGTCAAGGATTTGGCTTTCGGACAACTGACGGAACAATTCATCCACGACTATCAGTCTTTTGCCACGGAAGAGAAAGGCTATGCGATTGATACCGTCCGCCATCATCTTGCCATCCTGAAGAAGATATGCCGTCTGGCATATAAGGAGGGATATGCCGACAGAATCCACTTCCAGCATTTTACCTTACCAAAGAAGACGGAAACGACACCACGGGCATTGAGTCGTGAATCGTTTGAGAAAATCCGTGATGTGGAAATACCCGCTTACCGCAAATCCCATATACTGGCAAGGGATATGTTTCTCTTCGGGTGCTACACCGGGGTCTGTTATGCGGATGTTGTCTCGATTACCCACGAGAACCTATATACTGATGAGGGCGGTGCTTTGTGGTTGAAGTATCGAAGAAAGAAAAACGAACTTCGTGCCAGTGTGAAACTGTTACCGGAAGCGATTGCGCTGATTGAAAAATATCATAGTGAGGATAGGGACACCCTGTTCCCTTTGCTGCATTGGTCAAATCTCAGACGACACATGAAAGCGTTGGCGGCACTGGCAGGCATCAAGGATGATTTGTGCTACCATCAGGCGAGGCACAGCTTCGCCTCGCTGATTACGCTTGAAGCTGGTGTGCCGATAGAAACCATCAGCAGGATGCTGGGACATTCCGATATTTCCACAACACAGGTCTATGCCCGTGTCAGCCCTAAGAAACTTTTCGAGGACATGGACAAGTTCATAGAAGCCACCAAAGATTTTCAATTAGTTCTTTAATCCTTTAATACAGAAAACGATATGCGAAGCACATTTTCACTTTTGCCCTACATTAACCGCAGCAAAGTAAAGGCTGACGGTACGACCGCCATACTCTGCCGTATAACCATTGACGGCAAACAGACTGCCATCAGTACGGGAATTTATTGCCGACCGGAAGAATGGAACAGCAAGAAAAACGAGATTAAATCCGTAAGGGAGAATAACCGCTTACAAGAATATTTACGCCTGACAGAGGAAGCCTACAATGAGATACTGAAATCACAAAGTGTGGTCAGTGCCGAAATTTTGAAGAACCACATATCCTTGAACAACATCCATCCGACCACTCTTCTACAGATGGGTGAATGGGAACGTGAGCGGTTGAAGAAGCATTCCGAAGAAATAGACTCGACTTCTTCCTATCGAAGTTCAATGTATTATCAGAAGTACCTGACGGATTTTCTTACGTCCATCGGTAAAAAGGACATTCCCCTTGAAGAAGTGACGGAGGATTTCGGCAAGTCCTACAAAGCCCACTTGAAGAAAT
>ERZ772876.4054-NODE-4054-length-9948-cov-15.176488_pt1 | contig 9948 bp, 9 predicted proteins | sample MGYA00580584_ERZ772876 | MGnify/ENA primary metagenome ERZ772876 (study PRJEB29015, sample SAMEA2737728) | human gut metagenome | biome: human gut; feature: human-associated habitat; material: faeces | place: China | collected 2012 ...
AAATGGAAGATTGATTTTGCGGGATGTGACCAGTGACAATAAAGTATTGGTATGGTTGATGAATACACTGGAAATGCCTTTAGCAAATATATGTGGACACGGAGATGTCCGGGTTCCAACAAGAGATGTGGTTATGAAATGTTGCAGAAGAGCAGGGTTGAAAGTAGAAAAATTTGAAATCCGTAAAGGCATGAGGATGCATTGCGTTGTAAGAAAACAATAGTGGAAGGCGACAGACAATGAAAGAAAAAGTGAATGTGACAGGTGTGCCGGAAACAATGGTACAGACCCTGTATGCAAGAGCAAAAGAAACAAAAAAACAAAATGCAAAGATCAAAGATGGGATCGCAGTAAAACTAGTGGAAAAGCTTGATTATGACTTTTCCAAGGCGGATAAGGATAATGCCATGACTTATGGTGTGATTGCAAGAACAATTGTATTAGACCGGATGGTTGAGCAATATTTGAAGAAGCATGAAAATGCAGTTGTTATAAATCTTGCATGTGGACTGGATACCAGATGTTACCGTATGAAGGGAAAATATCTGCGCTGGTACAATGTCGATTTGCCGGAGACTATGAAGATAAGGCGGCAGTTTCTTTTGGAAACGGGTCCGATATACCAGATTGCAAAGTCTGCAATGGATGATTCCTATGTGGATGGTATCGATTATCATGGAGAAAATGTTCTGGTAATAATTGAAGGACTTACTATGTATTTGTGTGAGAAGGACATCAGAAAAATGTTTTCTATTATTGAAAAATCATTTCAGAAAGTAACTGTAATGGTCGAAACCTTGTCACCATTTGTTGTTAAACATGTGAAAGAAAAATCCATAGAGGGCAGCAATGCCAAATTCACATGGGGAGTTAAAAATGGAACAGAACTACAAAAGATTCTACCGAATTTTTCTATCCTGCATGAAGTCAGCCTGGTTGAGGGAATGAAAGAACTTATGCCTGTTTATTGTGTGATAGGTAAAATACCAGCTGTTCGGAATATCTCGAACAAAATAATAGTTTTGGAGAAATGTGACTGATATTAAGGAGATGATGCAGATGCAGAAAAGACATTTTGAAATGGAAACAGAGGGATTTTATGGTGCATATTGGAAATGTAAAACTGACTCAGACTGTGCAATGATTGCAATGATCGGAGATGATTCGGAAGATTATCTGGCACGAACATCCGTAAAATGGTTACATAAACTCGGTGTGAATGTGATGACGATGTCACCGGCAAAAAAGGATTATGGACATCATAATTATCCACTGGAACGTATAGAGAAAGCAATCAGTTGGTTAAAAACACATGGGAATCGGAAGATAGGAATTGTCGGGGCATCCACTACAGGAACACTTGCCTTAACTGCCGCTTCTTATTTTAAAGATCTTACATTGACGATTGGCCTGACACCGAGTGGCTTTATCTGGCAGGGGTTTATGCAGGGCAAAAAAGATGGGTGTAAGGAATGGCCGATTGAGGGCGAATCACTTTTCTCTTACAAAGGAGAACCTCTTCCGTATATGCCGTTTTGTTATAAACATCCAGATTACTGGCATGTGATTAATGAAGAAACAAAGCGGACCGGTGATATGCTGAATTCGAGAAAACTGTTTGATGATTCAGAAGCAGCTCATCCAATTACAGAAGAAGAAATGATCAAGATTGAAAAAATTCATGGGACATTATTGCTAATTGGCGCTGAAGATGATGTGTTGTGGGATACTGCAAAATATATACGCCGTATGGAACAGCGTATGAAAGAACATCCACATACGTGCAGGTTGGAGTCTGTTATTTACGAGCATGCGACCCATTTCGTTTTTCCGGAGAGTATGTTAAGGACGATGCTGCCAATTGGTTCTGGAATCTTTATGAAACTGGCATTTCAGGCGGCAAGAAAATATCCGAAAGAATGCCAGAGAGCACGTCTGGATATTGACCAGCGGGTGAGAAATGCTGTTGCTGAATGGAAGAGTGCAAAAAGATAGATTAAAATAGATAGAAGGTATAAGTATGGTATTTAAAACAATAGGAAATAAATCAAATCCAGTCATCTTGTTTTTCCATGCAATGGGAGTAATTGGGGAAAGCAGTATGCCGGTTGCAGAGAAAATGAAAGAAAAATATTACTGTATTATGCCAACATCAACCGTATATTGCCCTGGACAGAGATATCAAAGTAAAAGAGATGAGATACAGCAAATTGTACGATTTCTGGAAAATCATGGAATCAAAGAGATAGAACTTGCAGTTGCATCTTCGATTGGTGCAGATCTTGCCATGGCATTCCTGACAGAGGCAAAAATACCGGTAAAGCATGTTTTTTTTGATGGCGGACAGTTTGCACAGATTGGAAAGGCAACACGCAGAATCATGGTCCCATTCTTATATATAGCAATGAAAAGTTTATATTGGTCAAAGGGAAAGACACTAAAGAGAATCATGTGGTGTGACGATGACAAAATTAAACCCTATTTTATAGAGGCAGGGAAGAACTTGACATATGGAAATCTGAGAAGACAGCTGGCAGACAGCTTGGAAGATAAAGCATTTCCAGAACTGTCAGAAGAATTGCAGAAACATACATTTTGGGAATTTGGAAGTATAGAAGAACATTTTAAATACAGAAATGCAGTGATGCAGACTTATATATACGGTAACTTTCCGGTTTTTGAGGGATTCAACCATATGCAGTATCAAATTCAAAATCCGGAGGGATTTGCCAGAATGCTCGAAACAATTATTGAGACTGACCGATTACCGGAATTGGCATTTGCGATGTGGTATAGAGGAAAATAGTTATGAAAAATGCTTATGAGCTTGCTGAAAATATATTGAAGTCCAAACCTGATAAGAATATAGAATTAAAATCATCAGATTCTTTTGCCAGTATTGAGTTATATGGTACATCAGCTTGCAAAAAGGTACAGGATACGGAATTCTGTGAATGTTTTCATTTGGAAAATGAGAGCGGTACAGGAATGATTACATTGTATCATGTGTTTCCAGGAATTGATCTGGTTTATAATGATATGCATATGGAGTATTGCAACAAGGAGCAAAAGCCGGCTTCCAGTGTGATGGAAATAAACTATTGCATGGAAGGCCGTTGCGAATGCGTGTTTGAACAAAATGAATATGGTTATATAGCGGCAGGAGACTTGTCATTTTGTTCTTTGAAAAAAACTGGGCATGTGTCAGAGTTTCCAACATCGCGTTATCATGGAATTACCATTACGCTTGACTTTTCCATGATTACAGACGAAATGAAAAGGATACTGCAATTATTGTCTGTAAATCTGGAAAAGATTAGTAACATTTCAAAAACACATAGTTTTACTATTATACGGGCAAATCAGTCAATAGAACATATCTTTTTGGAATTGTATAAAGTTCCTGAAGAAATCAGATATGGTTACATTCGTGTGAAAATTCTGGAACTATTATTAGTATTAACTGGATTTGATTTAAAGAAAAATAATTCTGAGCATGTATATTTTTCGGATGTACAGATTGATGCAATAAAGCAGGTTCATGCGTTTCTAAAGGGGCACTATAGGGGGCATTATACGATTGAAGAATTGTCAGTGCGTTTTAAAATGTCACCAACTGTTTTGAAAAAATGCTTTAAGGGTGTATACGGAAATTCTGTGTACGCTTATATGAAAAAGTACAGGCTGCAGATGGCGGAACGCCTTTTAAAAGAAAATAAACTTACGATCGGGGAGATAGCATTACAAATTGGCTATCAGAATCCGAACAAATTTACATCTGCATTTCGTACAGAATACGGTATGACACCAACGGAATACCGTAAGAAAAAGACACAGGAAAGTCTGAATGGATAGAAAAAGAGTCTGTTTAGTAATTGAGATTCTATATGGAAATCTATAAAATATGCGTTGTAGTTAGAAAAATCTAACTGCAACGATTTTTAATTTAAGGAGGCATCTTATGAAGCAGAAAAAACTTTTAACATTATTTTTAACAGTTGCAACGTCATTTTCAATGTTAGTTGCTTGTAGTAACGCTACATTTGCAGAAAGTACAGGTACGGCAACTGTTACAGAAAGTACAAATACGACGGACAAGAAACAGAAAGCAGATGAAAATCAGGATGCTGCAAAACAACTTTTGGTTGATTTGACGGGTTCATATCAGGAACTATGGCCGGTAATTCTTGATGAAAAATATCAGCAGATCTGGATTGATGATTGTACAGAGTTGGTTGGTGAGGAAAATGCGGAGGCAGCATATGATAAGTTAGCATCCATGGTTTCAGGAATAATTTATGGAGAAGAAGCAGTAGAAGCATACAAAGATGGCGATGGTGTTTATGACTGCTCTTTTAAAGAAGGTGTAAATAAGCTGGAATTTGATGGTTCTGATTCAGTGATCAAGGGATATGATTCAGAAGGAAAAGAAATCTTTTCCCATACATATCATTATGTTGGAATAGAAGAAGTACGTGGGTTATACGAATTTAAAAGTGACGATGCAGACTCAGGCGAATTTACTTATTTCTGCATAGCACCAGATACAAATGATACAACCTATCATATTGAATTGCGCTACGGCAGCGATTTGGAGGCACTTGGAAAATATGATGAAGGAGACTATGCATACTGGCTTGGCTCAGGTATTTCAACAGACTATGATCAGACAATGGTTGAGAACTGTATAGAACTTTTCTGCAAAGAAAATCTGTCTGAATAGAACAGACTTGTAAAACTGCAGAAAGCATCTGCAGAGTGGAAACTGAATACACGAGGAAAATAAAAAATTGAAACACCAAGACTTGACAAATTCCTGTAATGAGTTAAAATATAACAGTGCTATATAGCACTGTTATATTTTTGAAAAGAAGTTTAGAGGATACGAAAAGAATGTCGACGAAAGCAGAAGATACACAGAAAAACATATTAGATACAGCCAGAAAACATTTCCTGAAAGATGGTTTGACAGGAGCATCTTTAAGAAATATTGTAAAAGATGCAGGGCTTACTACTGGAGCATTTTACAAATATTATCCAACGAAAGAGGCACTTTTTGATGCACTGACGAATCCTTATATGGAACATATTTATCAGATTTATGACCAGATCGTTGAGGAGTTTGAAAAGCTTTCTGCCAGTGATCAGACAAGGAATATGTCGGATACATCCAGTGATGGGATGGAGCAGATGGTTGATTATATCTATGATCATTATGATAATTTTAGATTATTGTTGAAATGCGGAGACAGTGGAAAATTTGAATTATTCATACACAATATGGTGGAGCGGGAAATGAAGTCCAGCCTGAAATATATGGAAAAAATGAAGGAAGCCGGTGTAAAAATACCGGTTGTAGAGGAAAGCCTTATGCATATGATCTATACGGGATTTTTTTCATCAGTATTTCAGATCATTGAGCATGATATAGACAGGGAGACTGCAAAGAAAAATGTACATCAACTGAAAGAATTTAATACAGGTGGCTGGGAACGATTGTGGAATATTGAATTTCCAGTATAACTGATGCAGGAATTCCGAATAGGTTATGTGTGTTGCAGGTTCTGGATTTCTGAATAAAGTTCAGACAGGATAATAATATCAGGTGGTTGATGCCAGTAAACCACCTATTTTATTATATGTTGGTTAGCGCGAACTAACATAAGGTAAAGCAATAAAACGAAACAATAAAACGAACGTAAGGAGTGAACAGATGTGAAAGAAAAAAAGAAGTCGGCAGTCAGCTGGATCCTGACGTGGGCCGGACAAAAAAGAATTGCCTATGTGTGGAGTGTGTTACTTGCAATAGGAAATGTGATTTTTAAGATTTTGCCGTATTTTATTATTGCAGATGTAGTAAAGCTGTTTTTAAATGGTGAAAAGGAGTTTGAAATATATCTTGCAAAAGCGGTTCTGATTGCATTATCGTTTATCATTGCAGAACTGCTTCATTCACTTTCGACAGCATTGTCACATAAAGCAACGTTTGCAGTACTTGCAAATATAAGAAAATCCTGCTGTGACAAGCTGGCGCGGGTACCTCTTGGCTATGTGAAAGACACACCTTCCGGTACATTTAAAAATATTATGGTGGAAAGAATCGACAGTATCGAAACAACACTGGCGCATATTGTCCCGGAATTCACGTCCAATCTGCTGGCACCGATTGTGATTTTGATCTATTTCTTCCTGACAGACTGGAGACTGGCACTCTGGTCATTGGTGCCGGTTATAGTGGGATTTCTTTCCTATTTTGGAATGATGCTGGATTATAAACCAAGCTTCGAGAGAACGGTTCAGACAACAAAAGATCTGAATGATGCGGCAGTGGAATATATTGACGGAATCGAAGTGATCAAGGCATTTGGAAAGACAGAAAGTTCTTATGCAAAATTTACAAAGGCGGCTATGGCTTATGCAGATTCCTTTATTTCCTGGATGAAACGGTGCTCGATCTTTCATGGACTGATGATGGTGGTCACACCTTATACGCTTCTTACGGTATTGCCGTTTGGGGCACATTATGTAGCCAATGGAACACTTGCTATTTCAGATTTTGTCATCTGCATTATTTTATCACTTGGAATCGTTGGACCGTTGATCACAGTGGGTTCCTATACAGATGATCTTGGCAAGATCGGAGTGATTGTTGGTGAAGTGGCAGGAATCCTGGAACAGCCGGAGCTTGAACGTCCAGAGAAAAGTAAAAGTGTTCCAAAAGATAACTCCGTTACTCTTGAAGATGTCAGATTTGGTTATCACGACAAAGAAATCCTGCACGGAGTAACTATGGAGCTGAAAGCAGGAACGGTAAATGCAATCGTAGGACCTTCCGGAAGCGGAAAGTCGACCATCGCAAAGCTGATTGCGTCCCTGTGGGATGTGGATTCCGGAAGCATCAAAATCGGTGGAGTTGATGTCAAAGAACTGACATTTGCAGATTTTAACCGGAAAATTGCATATGTTGCACAGGACAATTATCTGTTTAATGAAACAGTCCGTGAAAATATCAGACAGGGAAATCCGGATGCTACAGATGAACAAATCATCGAGGTGACAAAGAAAAGTGGATGCTATGAATTTATCATGCAGTTGGAGAATGGATTTGATACGGTTGTAGGAGGTGCAGGAGGACATCTGTCAGGTGGTGAGAGGCAGCGTATCTCCATTGCAAGAGCAATGTTAAAGGATGCTCCGATCGTGATCCTTGATGAGGCAACTGCCTACACAGATCCGGAAAATGAGGCAATTCTGCAGAATTCTATCGCAAAACTGGTAGCAGGGAAGACCCTGATCGTAATAGCACACAGACTTTCTACTGTTAAGGACAGTGACCAGATCTTTGTTGTAAATGATGGAAATGTAACAGCACATGGCACACATGAGGAACTTCTGGTGTCATGCCCGCTTTATAAGGAAATGTGGAATGCCCATATTTCTGTAAAAGATACTGTGAAGGAGGGAGAATGATATGTTTGGGATTCTGGCAAAATTCTTTCGTTTTTCAGGCAGGGAAAATGGCAATAAATTTAAACTGTCGATAGTGATCGGACTCATAGAGGCTCTTGCCTCAGCAATGAAGATTCCGGCTATTATGTACATACTGATTGGTCTGCTGAGTGGGAAACCGACAGGAAAATATATTGGAGGCTCCGTTGCGATTATGGTTCTTGCAATTGTAGTCGACGTAATCTGCAAGAGATACTCTACAGTGCTTCAGACAGAGGGAGGATATAATGCAAGTGCTTTTATGAGAATCAAGATTGCAGAACATCTGCGATATCTGCCGATGGGGTATTTCAATTCCAATAGTATCGGGGAAATTTCTTCCATTACAACCAATACAATGGAAATACTTGGCGATGTGGCTGCGAGAGTGGTTATGCTGACAATGCAGGGAATTCTGGAAACATCAATGATCATTCTTATGCTGTTTATTTTTGACTGGAGAATCGGACTGATAGCTGCAGCAGGAGTACTTATTTTCTTTGGGGTCAATTCTGTGATGCAGAATGCGGGTAAAAAAGATTCAGAGCAAAAAGTGGTATGCGATACGGAGCTTGTAAACCAGATCATGGAGTATCTGCAGGGAATATCAGAGGTGAAGTCATACAACCTGCTTGGAAAACAGGCAAAAAGATTAAACGATGCAAATGAAGCATGCGAAAAGGTCAATACAAAGATGGAAATGCTGTTTGTGCCCTATCATTTTCTGCAAAGTGTGATAACCAAAATTACAGGTGCTGTGATCGTAGCAGGCAGCGCATATTTTTATATCAATGGAACCATGAGCGCGGTCTATGCGATCGGTATGACAATCTCGGCATTTATGCTTTATTCCAGCCTGGAATGCGCAGGAAATTATTCATCCCTTTTACATGTGGTAAGTGTATGTGTAGATAAAGCAAATGCAATACTGGAGCTGGACACCATGGATATTGACGGCAAAGAGATTCAGCCGGAAAATTACGACATCAGACTATCTAATGTTTCGTTTTCCTATGACAAACGGAAGATCATTGACGATATATCGCTCTCTGTCCCACAGAAAACAACGACAGCAATCGTTGGACCATCTGGTGGAGGAAAATCAACACTTTGCAATCTGATCGCCAGGTTCTGGGATGTGGATTCCGGGGAAGTGACGCTTGGAGGCGTGAATGTAAAAGACTACAGCATGAACAGTCTGATGCGTAATTTTTCATTTGTATTTCAGTCTGTGTATTTGTTTGCAGATACCATTGAAAATAATATAAAATTCGGATGTCAGGATGCAAGCCATGAGGAAGTGGTGGAAGCGGCGAAGAAAGCATGCTGTCATGATTTCATCAGCAAACTTCCTGATGGATATGATACAGTGATTGGAGAGGGAGGAGCTACACTTTCCGGTGGCGAGAAGCAGCGTATTTCCATAGCCAGAGCGATCATGAAGGATGCGCCAATCGTTATATTAGATGAGGCAACGGCCAATGTTGATCCGGAGAATGAAAAGGAGCTGATGGATGCAGTAGATGCACTTACAAGGGAAAAAACGATTATTATGATTGCCCACAGATTAAAAACGGTCAGACATGCAGACCAGATTGTGGTTGTTGACAAAGGAAAAATTGTGCAGCAGGGAACACATGAGCAGCTAATGAAGCAGGAAGGTATCTATAAGAGATTTGTGGATGCAAGGCAGCAGGCGGTAAGCTGGAAACTGGCGTGCTGAGAAATAATACACAGTTGGGGAATATCCAAAAGCACTGAAAACCGTTGGATTATTGGTTTTACAGTGCTTTTTCAGCACAAACTAATTATCCACTTACGTCTTTTAAAGACAATTAACGATACAGCAAGCCTGAATAATTCCTCCGTGGTAAGCAATGTATACACACCAACAATTCCCCACTTGAATACATATGCTGCAAGCAGACACAGTGGAATTCCGATACACCATGTGCCAACAATATCAATGATCATAATGATTTTGGTGTTACCGCCACTTCTTATAATGCCTCCGCCAAGTATCATATTTTCCACCTTGACCGGAGCATACAAGGCAAATACGATAAGCAGTGTCTTTCCAAGATCTTTTACGCTGTCATCAACACGATATAATCCGGTATATACTCCGGCCAAAAGAATGAGTAAAGCCGATACCGTTACCGCACCAATCACCACTGAAAAAATCAGTGAAAAATTACCGCATAATCCAACTGCTGATATATTTGTCTCGCCTAACTGTCCGATCATGATCTGGTCAACAATTGAAAATGATGCCTGTAGCATACTTTGCAATGTGACAGGAATTGCTATTTTACACAATGATTTCATAAACTTTGACATTATAATTCCCTCGTACTTTCCCTTTTTACTAAATCAACCGGTAACACGATTTCTGTCTTATATTCTGCTCCATCGCGCATTGCCTCCAGACATTCAATTGCCGTTTTCGCCCTTAAGTTT
>ERZ772876.4058-NODE-4058-length-9940-cov-2.565402_pt1 | contig 9940 bp, 6 predicted proteins | sample MGYA00580584_ERZ772876 | MGnify/ENA primary metagenome ERZ772876 (study PRJEB29015, sample SAMEA2737728) | human gut metagenome | biome: human gut; feature: human-associated habitat; material: faeces | place: China | collected 2012 ...
ACGTGAAAACAAGGGGCTGGTAGGGCTGTGCTAAGATTGAGGTTCACGTTGAAGGAAACGGAGTTCTCCCCCATGGAACAGCATCCGCATCGACGGCCGACGCCGCGCACAGACCAGTCGAAATCGGACCGTCCGCGCGCCGCCCGGGCGCAGGGCGAGCAATCGCGCCCGACCCGCCCGCGCTCGACCCAACCGGCTTCGCGCACGACGCAGCCACGGCCAGGCAGACCCCATGCGGCCCAGCCCTACGGCGGCCAACAATGCCGAGCCGCTTCCACGAGCCGGCTCTACCAGATGCAGCAGGCCCGCCAAGCGCGGCGCCGACGCATCATTGCGGGGGCGCTTTGCGTCGTCCTCGTCGCGGTCGGGGTGTTCTTCGCCGCCAACGCGCTCGGCGGCGCAGGCGCCACGAACGACGCGACCAACCCCGACGCTTCCACCAACTTCGACGCAGCCAACCCCGAGGCGGCCAACAACAACGAGGAAGCCGCCGCGCCTCCCGTGGCCGACTCCATCGTCATGACCCTGAACGGCGGCAAGGACACCTACGTGCTCGTCGGCGAGAACTTCCTCGACGGCGGCTGCCATGCCTACGACGCCGCCGAGGGCAACCTCTCCGTCACCACCACCGGTGAGGTGGACACCGCCACACCGGGCGACTACACCGTCACCTACACGGCGGCGCTCGCCTCGGGCGCCCAGGCCACGGCCACGCGCACGGTGCACGTCGTGGAAAACTTCGACGACTTCGCGGGCAGCGCCGAGACCCTCCCCGTGCTCATGTACCACTACGTGTACACCGAGGACGACCCGCCGAAGAAAGAGGACGCGAACTACCTGCTCGACACCAAGCTGGCCGCCCAGCTGCAGTACCTAGTGGACAACAACTACTACTACCCCTCCTACGCCGAGGTGCGCGCCTTTGCCCAAGGCACCCACACGCTGCCGGCGCGCAGCGTCGTGCTCACCTTCGACGACGGCCAGAAGGGCTTTCTCAACTACGGCATTCCTCTGCTGGAGCAGTACGAGGTACCGGCCACCTCGTTCATCATCTGCTCGCAGGACTCCACGCCCGAGAAGCTGCGCGACTACGCGAGCCCCTACGTGTCGTTTCAGTCCCATTCCTACAATATGCACCGGGACGGCTCGGATGTGGGCCGCGGCGGCATCATCCACGCCATGACCACCGAGGAAATCGTGGACGACCTGAAGCAGGCCCAGGCCATCCTAGGAACCACCGAGGCCTTCGCCTATCCCTACGGCGACAACAACGAGAACGCCTGGGCGGCCATGGAAGAAGCTGGGGTACTGTGCGCTTTCACCATCGAGAACCGCCGCGTTGAGGTGGGCGACCCTGTAGAGGCCCTCCCCCGCGTGCGCATCGCCGGCGAGTACACCCAGGAAGGCTTCGAATACCTCGTAGAGCCCAACGGCGGCGAGCAGTAGAGACGACTAGCGAAGGCGACCAGTAAAGAGGCTTCTGGGCGACGCCCGCTGTTCCCACAAGCGCTCTGCCAAGGTCGCCAGTTTGGTATCCTCCGCCGCTGATTGCTGTCGCTTAATCCCTCTCGCCGGGCTGGCGGACGCGGATCTCCTGCTCTTTCACGGAAACGCGGGAATGGGGCGGCACCGAGAAGGTCACGAAGGTGGAGCCGGCAATGACCGAGCCCTCGCCGATGACCGTCTCGCCGCCGAGCACGCTGGCGTTGGAGTAGATGGTGACGTTGTCCTCAATAGTGGGATGGCGCTTCACGCCAGCCAGACGCTGACCACCGCGGGTGGAAAGCGCGCCCAGCGTGACACCCTGGTACAGCTTCACATGGTCACCGATGGTAGTGGTCTCGCCGATGACGACGCCAGTGCCGTGATCGATGAAGAAGTACTCGCCGATATGCGCGCCGGCGCCGATGTCGATGCCCGTGGAAGAGTGGGCAATTTCGGTCATCACGCGCGGGATGATAGGCACGCCCAAGTCGTAGAGCACGTGTGCAATGCGGTACACGTAAATGGCGTACAGGCCCGGGTACGTGAAGATAACCTCTTCTTTCGACCCTGCCGCCGGGTCGCCGTCGTAGAGCGCCTGCACATCCGTAAGCAACGTGCGCTGAATTTCGGGCAGGGCGTCGAAGAACTTCGTGCAGATATCGGCCGTTTGCTCGCAAATGGAGTCGCTCGTGCAACCGCCGCACAAGTGGTTGCCGCTGCCGACGAGGTCGTCACGATCATCGGAGGTGTAGGTGAGCGCCAAAATGAGCTGCTCGCGCAAGACCGACTCGATGTCGATGAGCGTCTGTCCGATAAAGTAGCTGGGGCTTGTAGAGGGCGAGAGCATCTCCGGCCCGAAGTAACCGGGGAACAGCACGCGGCGCAGCTCGGTGATGAGCCCCTTGATAGCAGTGCGGCTGGGGAAGCGGCGCCCGGGCTTCGTGAAGAATATCTCATCGGCCTCGTAGTTCTTCTCGATGGCCGCGACGATGCGCTCTAGGTTGTCTCCGAACATGGGCCTTCCTTTCCAAAACGGGCTGCCGATAAGACCGCCCTAAGGTGGACGCAGCGGCAATGAGACGCTAGCGCCTCTGGCGTTTTCGATAGGATAGCAGATCGGAGACGCTTGACCGTCCGCAGCCTGTGTTGCCACGCAAAAGAGTTACTATCGGGGCAAAGATACCGGATGCCATCACTAGCGCACCGTCGCTTGCCCGCACCGTCGCAAGCAAGCGCACAATCGCATCCCGCGCACCTGGCATCTTCCCATACGCACGGAAGCCGGCCATGCGGCTTCCCAAACGCAAGCAGCCCCGTTGCCCTCGCTCGCCGGGGCTGCTTGAATGTTCGGGGCAAATGGCGCTTTAGCTACTTCTCCTCGCAGGCCTCTTCCACGCACTCGTGCTGGCCGGACGGCCCCTCGCCGCAGTAGACGGCGCGCTCCGGATGATCGGCCAGATAGGCGGCCATGGAGTACTGCGTGATGTCGCTGCGGTTGATGATGCCCACGATGTGGCCACTCTCCAGCACCGGCACCTTCTTCAGATGGTTCTCGGACAGCACGCGGCACACGTCGGTGAGGTTCGAGTGCACGCTCACGCAGATGGGGCTGGCGGCGCCGATCTCGCTGGCGCGCATCTGCATGACCTTCGCCAGCTTCTCGTCGTAGCCCTCGTCGTCGTTCACCGTGCTGTTGATGAGCACGATGGGATCGGTGAACGACTCGCGGCGCGGGCTTAGGCGCTTCAGAATGTCGCCGTCGGAAATGAAGCCCACGGGCTCGCCGGCCTCGTCCACGATGGGAGCCGCGGAGATGTTCTTCTCCACGAACAGACGCATGGCCTCCTCTACGGTGGCGTCTTTGGAAAGCGAGAACACGTCGGTCTTCATGATGGACATGAGCAGCGACTTGCGGGTGCCGCCCTCGTCCACGGCCTCTTCCTCACCGGGCTTGTCCTTCACCAGCACAATGGTCATCACCAGGCCGATGAGACACAACAGCGTGCACACGAGGAAGGCGGCGTTGATGCCGAACATGGTACCTTGGGCCGCGCCGAATTCCGGCGTCGCGAAATTCTGCACCTGGGTGGACACCGCGATGATGATAGCGGTGCCGAGCGAACCCGCCACCTGGCGCAACGTGTTGTTCACCGAGGTTCCGTGGTTCATGACCTTGTTATCCAGGGCGTTCATGCCCCAGGTGGTGATGGGCATGTTCACGAGCGACATCGAGAACATGCGCACCGTGTACACGATGGTGATGTAAATGATGCTGGACGTGAGGTTCAGGATAGCGAAAGCGAAGGTGGTGAGCGTCAGCAGGCTCATGCCCACAATGGCCATACGGCGCGGGCCGTGGCGATCGAACCATTTGCCGGCGAGCGGGTTCATGATGCCCATAAGGATGGCGCCGGGCATGAGCACGAGGCCCGACACCGTGGCCGACAGCCCGTGAAGCGACTGCACGTAAATGGGCATGAGGATGCCGGCGGCCAGCAGCGCGCCCTGCACGAGCATGCCGATGATGGTGCCCACGAGGAAGCGGCGGTTCTTCAGCACATCGACGCGCAGCATCGGGTGCGGCAGGCGCGTCTGGCGAATGAAGAACCACACCACACCGACGATGCCGAGAGCACAGGTGAGCAGCGGCACCGGCGTGAACCCGGCCGAGCCCAGCGCCGAGAAGCCGTAAAGCATGAGCCCGAAGCCCAAGGTGGAAAGCGCCAGCGACAGCGGATCGAGCACCGAGTCGCCCTTGTTCGCCGGCGCCTTGTCATCGACAAGGAACAGCGACGGGATGATAATGACGATGGCCAGAGCAAAAATGAGGTAGAACAGGATGTGCCAGTCGGCTTGGTCGATGACGAAGCCCGCCACCGTGGGGCCGATGGCCGGCGCGAAGGCAATGACCAGTCCGAAGATGCCCATGGCCGAACCGCGGCGATCAACCGGGAACACCAGCATGAGCACCGTCATGGTCACCGGCATAAGGATGCCGGCGCCGGCAGCTTGCACGAGACGGCCGCCCAGAAGCACCGGAAAGTTGAGGCCCACGGCCGCCAGCAGCGTGCCCACGGCAAACAGGCTCATTGAGAACACGAACAGCTTCCGCGTGGAGAATCGATCCTGCAGAAACGCCGTAATGGGGATCATGATGGCGTTCACCAGCGTGAACCCGGTGGTCAGCCACTGGGCCGTCGATTGGTCGACGCTCATCTCCACCATGATGGACGGCAGCGCCGGCGTCACCAGCGTCTGATTCAGCACCGTCACAAAGGCGCCCGACACGAGCACCGCCAGCATCATCCATTGTTTGCGCGTTAGCTTCATACACAACACCTCATTCGCTTTATGCCCCGCTCTCGCTTGTTTTTTCTTAGTATGAGCGTCGCCGCTGCCTTCTGCGGTATCAGTTCGGCGACTGTTTGGGAAAATCATCTATGGATTCGCTCATGTTATCTCCCGCACCTCTATAATGCGGAACAGAGTTTTTGCCCTGAAAGGATGATTGATCGGTATGCAAACCGCTATATGTCTGTTGCTCGTGGTGTTCTTCCTGCTGATGAACGCGTTCTTCGTCATCGCAGAATTCGCGCTGGTGCGCGTGCGCAAGAGCCAAATCGACATGGCCGTCGCCGAGAAGCGCCGCGGCGCCGAGGCCGCCCGCGACGTGACCACGCACATCAACGCCTACCTGTCGGCCTGCCAGCTCGGCATCACGCTGGCATCGCTGGCCATCGGCTGGTTGGGCGAGCCGGCCGTGTCCGCCGTTCTGGAGGCACCGCTACTGTCCTGGGGCTTCCCCGAGGCGACGGTATACCCCATCTGCGTGGCCGTAGGCTTCTTCATCGTGACCACCCTGCACGTGGTGGTCGGCGAGCTCATCCCGAAATCCTTCGCCATCTTCGCCACCGAGAAGTACGCCCTGCACACCGCCGGCCCCCTGCGCGTGTTCTACCGCATCACCTACCCGATCATGGTCATCTTCAACGGCATCACCAACGGGGTCATGCGCCTGTTCGGCCATGACCCGGCCGATGAGCACGAGGTGTACACCGGCGAGGAGATCAAGCTGCTTATTGACGAGTCCACGGAAAGCGGCCTCATCGATCCGGAGCAGAACGAGTTCGTCGACAACATTTTCGACTTGGGCGACAAGGACGCTGAGGGCATCATGACCCCGCGCACCGACGTCATCTGCCTCGATCTGGAAGACACCTTGGAAGAGAACTGGGACGTCGTGCGCCAGTACAAGTACACGCGCTACCCGGTGTGCGACGGCTCGAAGGACCGCATCGTCGGCTTCGTGCACACGAAGGATCTCGTAGACGAGCCCAAGGACGCCCCCATGAGCGATTGGAAGATTCGCGAGCTGCCGCCAGTGCCCGAGGGCGCGCCCATCGCGAAGCTTTTGCAGGCCATGCAGGAGGGTCGCACCGAGATGTGCGTTGTCGTAGATGAGCACGGCGGCACGGCGGGCATCGTCACCATGAGCGACATCATGGAGCAGATCGTCGGCCGCATCGACGACGAGTACGTGCACGACACCGACGACGACATCGAAGAGCTGCCTGACGGCACCTACCAAATCAACGGCACCTTGGCCATTGACGATTTGGTGGAGCTGCTCGGCTTCGAGCCCGAGGCGGCCAACGACGTGGAAACCGCCGGCGGCCTTCTGCTGTCGCTGTTCGACCGCATTCCCAAGGAGGGCGACGTGGCGGTGCTTGAGAACCGCGGCACCAAGGTGACCTTCACCGTGCTGGCCATGGATCGCTTGCGCATCGACCGCATCTGCATGGCCATCGACCGTCCCGAGGAGGAGTAGCGGGCGGCCCCGAGAGCTTCGTATCCGGGCGGTCTTCGGGCCGCCCTTCGACCGAGCGACGGCCCCATGTATAATGTCCCCGTATGATCGAGGGCCACAACAGGAAGGGGCATACCGTTGCAGCGCAATCATGGGCGGTGGCTCGGCAGAAATCTCCTGATAGCTGTGGCGGGTATCTCCGCCCTTCTGGCGGCCCAGTCATTTGCGGCGCCCTGCGAGATTTCCTGGTATCTTCCCCTGGGACAAGGCAGCGTGCCGGCGACCATTGTAGACGTAGCCGTCGCCTCCCTCGTTTCTTGCGCTTTGATCATCGCGGGCAACCGAGGGGGACGCGCACTCGCGAGTGTTCCCCTCGCCATAGCAAGCGCCTCATGCTGCCTAATGGGCCTGGCCGCACAAGGCACAGGAGAGCCCCTCTCCATTTTCGGACTCATCCTCATGTCTGCCGGGGGAACCGTTCTTCTCTTCTGCTGGCTGGCGGCAGTCTGCGCCCAGCGCGATATCGGCATTGTCGAACTGATGATAGAGGTCGAGGTGCTCGCATCGGCGGCGGCGATTCTCCCCTCGCTTCTGTCTGCGTCATGGTGCCAAGCCCTCGCCGGCATGAGCGTGGCAGCCTCTGCGGTGGCACTTTGCCTCATCCAGCGCCCCGCGCCTTCCTCATCGGAGGCCGAGCGGTCTTTTACCCTCGAGCCATCTTCGTTGGCGAAAATCCTCTGCAGCTTTTTTGTTATCGGACTGGTGGTAGGATCCTTGCAGTACTCGGTCTTCCTGCAGCAGGCAGAAGGCGAGATGTTCCCCTTCATCATTACCGCCATATCGCTCGCACTCGTGCTCTGGCTCTTTAACCGCGGGCGAGACTTCAATCTGCAGGTATGGACGAAAGTAGTTGCGACCCTTTCGCTGGTCGCTCTTATCTTAGTGCTGTTCTCATCGACTCTCACCTACCTTGCCTACGTGTTGGCCGGCATCGCATACTCTCTTTTGGAATGCGGCGCCCTCTACATGGGATTGCTCCTGGGGCGGCTGTATCCTGGTACTCGTGTGAGAATCTTAGCCACTGCCTGGTGTGTGGGGACTTTAGGGTCCCTCCCCCTGCTGGCTTCCGCTTTTTTCGGACCCCACATCGCAAGCAGGGTCGCCATGCTCTTCATGGCCCTTCTTCTCGTCGTGGCATCCATTTGGATTCTGGAGGATCGAACCATGTCGCTGCTGTTGTCCGCAAGCGGCGGCGCGAAGCTCACCTCGCTCTCGGGTCGTCCCTTTGAATCATTCAGCGACAGCACGGGCCTGACTGCTCGCGAACGCGATGTGTTCAATCTCTATATCGTCGGACGAAGCGCCCCCTACATTGCAGAGAAGCTCGTAATCAGCGAGAGCACGGTGAAATCTCACCTGCAGCACATCTACACCAAATGCGGCGTCCATTCGCGCCAAGAGCTTATCTCACTCGTTGAAACGACCTCGAAGGAATAAACCACCTGGTCAGATGATTGTCATACTTTTCGTATAGGGTGCTTTTTCTTGTATTTCATACGTTTCTCCTGTTTTGCGCGACTTCCGAATGCGGTGATATAGGTGCCGTCCTGATATACGACAAAAGGAGGATACCGTGACGATGAAGGAGTTTGGGAAGAAGGGAGCAATCAGCCGTCGAAGCTTTTTAGCAGCACTCGGCCTGGCAGGCGCCTCGGCCGCCGGCACCGGCCTCGTCGGTTGCGCCCCGAAGCGGCCGTCGGATAATCTCGATGACGAGAATACCGCCCTCGCTGACACTGGCACCCTGGTGGAAACCGACATCCCCGAGGACAAGATTATCGAGACGGTTGATTGCGACGTGTGCGTGGTTGGCCTGGGCGTGGCGGGGGTAGGAGCCCTGCGTTCTGCCGCTGAAGGAGGACTCAAGGTAGTCGGCGTCGAGAAGGGCAGCAAGCCCAGTGCTCGCTCGAACATGTTCGCCGCCTTCGGCACCGAGAAGACGCGCTCCATCGGAATCGAGGACATCAGCCCCACCGAGGTGGCCAACGAGCTCATGACGCAAATGTCGCATCGCGCAGACTATCGCATAACCACGAAGTGGCTGAAGAACTGCGGAGAGGCTTTCGAGTGGTACACCTCCGCATACGACGGACTCCTGTGGCTCGGCATGGAAGACGAGCTTCCCGAAGATCCTAGTCAGTTGTTCGTCTGCGCCGATACGCTCACGAGCGGCATCTATCGCTTCGGCATCGACCACGAGCGCCTCTTTGCCGGATGCTGCTGCATCAGCGGAGGAGACGAGACCCATACGCCCGTTCTGCAGGCCAATGTCGATAAAGCCGTGGCCACCGGCAACGCGCAGGTGCAATTCTATTCGCCAGCCGTGAAGCTCGAGGCTGCTGACGGCCAGATAACCGCCGTGATCTGCCGCAATGATGAGGGCGAGGGCTACACGCGCTATCGTGTCTCCAAGGGCGTGGTGCTCGCCACGGGCGGCTATTCCCACAACGAGAAAATGCTGGGGCAGTATGCGCCGTGGATTCTGAAGAACCAGGACAAATTCCTGTTCTCATACGAGGTGACGGATCACGACGGCAACCCCGCCGATACCGGCGACGGCCAGCAGATGGGCATGAACGTCGGCGGCCACCTGGACGTGGGACCCCATGCGGTAATGGCTCATATTCTCCAGTTCGGCCAGGAGTTCTTCCTGCAGGTCAACGAGCACGGCGAGCGCTTCACCAACGAAGACCTCAGCATGACCAATATCGCTAAGGTCATGCAGAACCAACCAGGCAGCAAGGTTTTCCAAATCATAGACAGCCACTGGCCCGAGCAGTACCCGATGCTCGAGATGGTCATGGAAAATATCCGCAGCTATGGCGACGGCGAGGGTTTTTCAGCTCAAGCCGATTCACTCGAAGAGCTCGCCTCTCAGCTGGAACTCAGCGCAGATGCCACCCAGAATTTAACCGCAGCGGTCGCGCGCTACAACGAGCTGTGCGAAAAAGGAGTCGATGAGGATTTCGGCAAGGCAGCAGAGAAGATGTTCCCCGTGGTCGATCCTCCCTTCTACGCGATCACCTACGATATGCTCAAGCACACGTCGGTGGAAGATGTGAGCTGCATGCGATTGCTCGTTACCATGGGCGGCCTCGTAACCGACGACAATGCTCGCGTGCTCAACGACGACATGGAGCCCATTCCCGGCCTGTTTGCCGTTGGCAACGTGCAAGGCGGACGCTTCGTGGAGGACTATCCCTTCACCTTATCCGGCGCCAGCCATGCTGCTGCGCTCACTTACGGCTATCTGACTGGTAAATATCTAGCCGAGCAAGCCTAAGCGATGCATACTCCATTGCGATAACTCGAGCCCCGACGCGCAACTCCCTCCCCCATAGCGCGCGTCGGGGCTCGTGCGTTGTTCTAAGCCGAACAGCAGCTACTTGATTTTTTGGCCAATGAAGCGTTGGGCGTTGTGCCAGGTGATGGCTTCGAACTCGTCTTCTGTGAAGGGCATAGCGGCGAGCATGTTGTATTCGTTGACGGGACTCCACATGGGGAAGTCGCTGCCGAACATCACGCGCTCGATGCCGTAGGCGCGGGCGAGCTCCACGGTGCGGCGGGGGCCCAGAAACTCGAGGGCGC
>ERZ772876.4069-NODE-4069-length-9916-cov-3.035291_pt1 | contig 9916 bp, 8 predicted proteins | sample MGYA00580584_ERZ772876 | MGnify/ENA primary metagenome ERZ772876 (study PRJEB29015, sample SAMEA2737728) | human gut metagenome | biome: human gut; feature: human-associated habitat; material: faeces | place: China | collected 2012 ...
CGCCTCGCCGTTGACGAAGTTGCCCCAGCGGCCGATGCACTGGCCGATGAGCAGGCCGAACGCCGCAAGGTCGCACAGGCTCGCAAACGACAGCTTCTTGACCCGGCTGTACACGAAAAGGCCGATGAGCGTGCCGATAATGCCGCCGTAGATGGCGATGCCGCCCTTCCAGATGGCGATGATTTCGCCCGGGTGCTCGGCGTAGTAGCTCCACTCGAACACCACGTAGTAAATACGTGCGCAGATGATGCCGAGCGGCACGCAGATGATGAGGCAGTCCATCAGGTTGTCCGAGGTGATGCCGAATTCCTTCGTGCGCGAGTTCACGTAGAGCGCCGCCAGAATAAAGCCGGCGCAGATGATGATGCCGTACCAGTAGATGTCCTTTCCGAGTACGGTGCAGGCCACGCGGTTCAGCGTAAACTCCAGTCCGAGGTTCGGAAATCCAATCGTATGTTCCATTTTTCTTCGCTTCCTTTGGGTTATTTGGGTCGAACGACCGACATGGCGGCGCATTCCGGCTGCGCCCAGCGGCGGAACGCCGTCTGCACATCCGCGGGCGTCACGCTCGCAAGGAGCGCGGCGAAATCCGCGTAGTGCTCGCCGGAAAACAGCGCCGTGACCTCCTGCCGGGCGTAGGCGTCCGGTACGTCGCACACGCGCAGGTGCAGGCCGTAAATCGCGCGTTTCATGCGGCGGAACAGCGCTTCGTCCACGCCGTCCTGCGCAAGACGCCGCACCTCGGCGAGAATGGCCTCGCGCACGGTCTCCGGGTCGCGGCTCTCGCCGCCGAGGACAGCCGCCGCGCCGTCCGGGATAATGGCGTAATCCGTGTCGAAATCGCGGCCGATGAGCTGCTTTTCGTACAGCGCGGTATAGAGCGGCGAGTTGTCGCCGCACAGCAGCCGCACGGCAAGCTCGCCCGTCAGCATCCGCTTCAGGCGGCTCTCGCCCGGCTGCACGGGCGCGTCCTTGAAGCCGACAAGGAACTGCGGCCGCGACACCTGCATGAACTGGGTAACGGTCGGCTCGCTCACCGCGTTCCGGCGCGTGCCGTAGTGCCGCTCACCGATTTCCGGGGCGTCCGCCGGGGAAAGCTGCTCCGCCATGCGGCAGACCTGCTCGAAATCCGCCGTGCCGCACACGACGAGCACCATGTTCTTCGGGCTGTAAAACGCGCGGTGGCAGGTGTAGAGCAGCTCGGGCGTGATACGCGCGATGCTCTCCTCGCTGCCGGGAATGGACACGCGCACGGGATGCTCGCGGTAGAGCGCCCGGAACAGGCCGCAGTAGACCTGCCAGCTCGGGGTGTCCTCGACCATGCGGATCTCCTGCCCGATGATGCCGCGCTCTTTCGCAACGTTTCCCTCGGTAAAATAGGGCGTAAACACGAATTTCAGCAGGATTTCGAGATTTTCCTCGAAGCGTTCGGTGCAGGAGAAGTGATACGCGGTCATGGTGTGGCTCGTGAAGGCGTTCGGGCTTGCGCCGGTGCGGGCGAACTTCTGGAGGGCGTTTCCGTCCTCGTCCTCGAACATCTTGTGCTCAAGGAAGTGCGCGACACCGGCCGGGGTGTCGAAGCGCTGTCCCTCGAAGGTAAAGGACGCATCGACCGAGCCGAAATCGGTCGCGAGAATGGCGAACGTCTTGGAAAAGCCGTCTTTGGGGATATAGCAGACGCGCAGGCCGTTCGGGAGCACGCGCTCGCGGACGCTTTCGCGCAATTCGGGATAGTTTCGGGTCATCGTGCCGCCCCCTTCATGAAATAAACCGTGTCGAGCGCGGTGTTCTGCGCGGCGGCAGTCACCTGCTCGGCCGTTACGGCAGAAATCTGCTCAATGCGCTTTTCGGGCGGAATGAGCAGGCCGGCGGCCGCCTGACCGAGCCAGTAGCGCTCAAGCGTCAGCGGGTCGTCGAGCATCGCGCGCCAGCCGTTCGCGAGGGTTTTCCGCGCGGTGTCGAGCTCGGCGTCCGTCAGCGCACCCGCGCGGCATTCATCGAGCTGATGCAGGATTTCGTCGCGGGCGACCGCGAAATTCGCGTTTTCGATGCCGGAATTGACGAGCAGCAGGCCCTTCGAGGTGACGAACTGGGCACTTGCGTAGTAGCAGAGCGACTTCTTTTCGCGCACGTTCAGGAACAGCCGCGAGCTGGTCGAGCCGCCGAACGCGGTCTGGAACAGCCAGTACGCCGGGGCGTTATCGCTTCCGAGCCACGCGCCGCCGGTACGGAAGCCGAGCGACAGCTTGCCCTGCGTGACCTGCTCCTCCTCGATGATTTCGCGCGGGGCGGAAGCCGGAGAAGCGAGGACTTCGGTGTGCGGCTGATAGATTGCGCCGGGACGCGGGGCGGCAAGCGGCGTTTCGCGCCACATGGCCTCGATTTCGTCCGGGGTGTGGGTTCCGCAGTAAAAAAGCTCGATTTTCGCGGTGGAAAGCGCCTCGCGCCACACCGCAAACAGCTTTTCGGCGGTAATTTCGCGCGCGTTTTCTACCGTACCGAAAGCAGACGCGCCGTAGCGCTCGCTGTCGCACATGAGGGCGGTCAGGCGGCGCATCGCCCACGAGCGCGGGTCGTTCCGCAGGGCGGCAATCCGGTCGCAGAGCGCGTTTTTCTCGCCCTCAACGTAATCGGCGGAAAAGCCGCCGCCGGGGAGATAAGGCTCGGTGAGCAGGCTCGCGAGCAGGCGGACGAGCCGGGCGGTCAGGCCGTCGGCATCGGGGACGCAGGCCTCGTCGATGCAGTCCGCGAGAAAGCCGATGCAGAGGTTTTCGCCCTCTTTGCGCACGGCGGACTCGATACGCGCGCCGTAAAGCTCGTCGAGCGCCGCGCCGAGCGCGTTCAGATTGGTATATTCGGCGGTTCCGCGGCGCAGAACCTGCGGCAGACAGGCGCGGAGCGCGGCGTTCTCTCCGCCGAGCGGCAGCAGCAGCACCGCACGCAGCACCGAGCGTTTGAAGCGGGGCGTTGTCACGCAGGTCAGCGCGACGCCCTCGCTCAGGGTCCTTCGGGTCACTTGTTGCATAATTTCCCTCGTTTCCGGAAGATAATTTTCATCCGTGAATATTATACATGAGTCCGCGCCTTCGCGCAATGTAGATTGCGTGTATTTTGGTGCGGGAGAAAGGGAAAAAGGACGCAAAAAGCCCCCCGATTTCTCGGGGGGCCGGTTGCCCTTGTAAGCTAAGTGAATTAGCCCTTGAAGTGCTGGTGAGCGTCGGTTACAACGTTATGGTTGTTAGCCGGAACAGCGTTGCGATCGAGCATGTTATCTACATCGTAGAATACTGCAACGATCTTCTGGTCATTGCCGTCCTGCTTGAGAACTACGATAGCGTTTGCAACATAGTTGCCATTCTCGCACTTCTGTGCTTCCGGAATAGCCTCGATGCCGCCCTCAGCGCCCTCGGTCTTGGAGTCGTCGATTGCTACGAATACGCAATCCTCGTCGAAGGAGTAGGTCTTAGCAGCAACAGCGTCCATAGCTACCTTAGCGGTGCCCTTAACCTTGCGGTCGGTACCGATGATAGCAGCGTCGTCGCCTACTACAGCTACGTCGTCGATGTATTTGCCATCGATGGTGTAGGAGATGACCTTGCCAGTTGCAGTGCCAGAAACCGGAGCGGATGCATCCTGAACCAGAGTCTTAGCGCCCTCGGTGGTCCATACGTCGTAAGCAGCCTTCTTCTCGCCATCGATGGTTACGGTGTAACCGTCGCGGGTCAGGTAGCCGTACTTGGTATCAGCGGTTGCGCCCGGAACAGAGGTAACGCCGCTAACGGTCAGGAAGCCTGCTGCAACGTAATCCAGACCGTTCTTCTCGTTGGTCAGAGCAGTACCGTTTACACCGGTGGTAGCAGACCAGTTAGCAACAGACTTACCGGTGAGAACCTTGATTTCCTGGGTCTGATTGTTGTTTACAGCCTTAACGAAGATAACCGCATCGTCGTTAACCGGCATGCTGTCGATCTTCTCGTCAACCCTTACGTTGGTCAGAGTCTTAACATCGTCGCAGCCAGCCTTGTTGGAGGTGCCTACGAACTCGATGTCGTAAGTGCCGTCAGACAGCTTGGAGTAGGTGATCAGACCGCTCAGGGACTTGTTGTTAGAAGTCAGCTTGGAGTCAGCAAGAGCCTGGGTCAGCTTGGTGCCGTCGTACTTGGACAGCTTGACCTCAGCGTCGGTGCCGTTAGCGAAGTATACGCGAGCCTTTACGGTGCCCTCGGTCTGCTTGGTGCCTACGCCCTTGTCCAGATCAGCGTTATTGCCGTTCATCTTAACAGCGTCGAGGTAAGCGAGATCCTCGAGGGAGCCCTTGGTCTCGTCTGCGTTCAGAATGTACTTGCCGCAGATAACCATGTCGTAGGTAGAACCGCTCTTAACGGTTACGCCGTTAGCCAGGCGGTACCACTTGCCGTCTACGCGAGCTTCAACAACAGCATTGTTCTTGTTGCGGGTAGCGTTAACCTCAGCGGAGGTAACGTCAGCCTTGGTAACAATGTCCTTGTCGGAAGAGTTGTAAGCGTCGTCGGTGAAGTAGACGTAGTCGTCCTTCTTAACGCCGTCGTAAACGGTAGCGTCGTCGAACTTGATGGAGCCGATGGTGTCAACAGTGATGGAAGAAGAACCAACGTAGGTAACCTTGCCGAACTTAACCGGGCTGGATACTACGGTGTCTACCTTGCCGTCGCCGTTGTTGTCGATCAGCTTGATGGAGCGAGCAACATCGTTCTGCTGAGCGGTGCCGTTGTCCTTAGCCATGCCGAACAGAGTGTTCATCTTAACGCCGGTGTTGTCGTTGTCGAAGAAATCAACAGCTACGGTATCAGCGTCGTTGTTGTAAACCTTGTAGGAAGTGCCGTCGAGCTTGATCTTGTCCTTGCCGTCCTTCTCTACCTGGCCAACATAACCGGAAGCCAGAACCTTGGAGTCAACGTATGCGGATACGCCGTAAACCTTATCGGTCTTGCCCTTCTCGTGCATAACGACGATGCGCTGGCCAACGAGGTCAGAGTAATCGCCCTTTACGCGGATGTAGGTGTCGCCAGAGGTGTTCAGGGAGTAGGTGTCGCGGCCGGCTTCCTTCTCGGTGCCGATCAGGTAAAGCGGAGCGTCAACGTTCTTGCCGGTACGAGCCAGGTTCATGTACTTCTCGCCAACGGTCTCCTTAACGAAGGTAGAGCCGCTCCAGGAAGTGATGTCGTCGAACGAGTTGGAGTCGGTAGACCACTTAACGCGGTTTACGTCCAGTGCGTTGTAGAGCATCTGAGCTGCGTACTGACGCGGCAGAGCCTGCTCTACCGGAGAGTCAACGTCGTTGAACAGACCAGCCAGACCTGCGTAGGACATGGTGTTCTGAGCCCAGTTTGCGCCGGTCAGACCAGCCTTAGCTGCGTCGTAACCTGCAACAACCAGCAGCATCTTAGCTGCTTCCTGACCGGTAACGGTGGAGTCCGGGTCAAACTTGGTAGCGCTCTTGCCAGCGATGATGTGGTTGGAAGCGCAGAAGTTTACATAGCCTGCTGCCCAGTGATTCTTGGTATCAGCGAATGCACTGTTCATAGACTGGTATGCCGAAGCGTCGGACTTGCCGCCGTTCCAGACAACGAAGATCATCTTCGCCATCTCAGCACGGGTTACAGTGCCGTTCGGCTTGAAGCTGCCATCGGTGTAACCGTCGATTACACCCAGAGCAGACAGAGTGTCCACAGCTTCGGTAGCCTTGATGTCCGCCGAGTCCGTGAACGCTGCACCGGCAAACATGGTGAATGCGCAAGCAAACGCCAGTACCAGTGCAAGAACCTTTTTGAGATTACGGAGAAAATCGTGAAAACGGGGTTTGAGTGCAGAAATTCACCAAAACACCTGATTTTCCCGCACTTTTTCGAAAAAACTGCAACCTGTTCGAAACTGGCAATTTGTGGCTTGCAGGCCGTTTTTTCCACCGCGGACGCGAAAATTTTCATTCGGCATAATCAACAAAGTTTCACGCTGAATTTCTACACTGGAACCTCGACGATTTAGCTGATATGTCGAGAAACTTCGGTGCGGCTTGGCAATAGTCCATAAAACGCCAGAAATCCTTCGCGGTTTTCACCAAAAAGCTGCAGAATATTTCATGAAATCTGCCGTTTAATTCGACATTCCGTGCGAGGGAAAATATGCTATAATGAAAGCACATAATCGTTGCGAAATATCTGCATTTCGCGCGAAATCACGCATTCTTCTGCTTTCTAGAGGTGTAATTATGGAGTTATACGACTATCTCTGGCTGCCGGAAAACAAGAGCAATACCGGGTGTTTCAGGCAGAAAATCCAGTTTGGCGAAACTGCCGTGGCGGATAAAATCGCTCGCCGGACGATGCCGTACCTCGCCGCGCTCGGCGTGACGCCCGACATGACCGGCTACTACATGCTCAGCCGCGCGGTCGCGCTGTTCGTTATCGGCGGACGTCAGGAGTCCATTCCGGTTACGATTCTCCCGAAAATTGCGGTGGAAAACGCTCTGACCACGCTGTTTGTGGAGCGTTCCTGCGAGGCCGCCGTGCATTACACATGGCACAACGGCAAGATGACGCTCAGCGCCGGGCATCCCGATGCCGACCTGCTGCATTTTACGGAAATGCCTTCCATCGTGCTGCTGATTGAGCGGCTCGCACAGGTAGTTCTCCGGAACTACGGCGATGAATTTAAAGCGTAAAAGTAGAATGATTCCTCCTGCTGTCCAGCGGACTGCTCCAGTTCGTCACGCGGGAGGACATTTTTTTGTCTGCCTCCTGCCGCGCGCGCTGCTCGTCGGAGAAGCGCATCATTTCCACGAGCGAGAGGATAAACCGCTTGTTGGAGGGCTTCTCGCGGAAGGTCAGAAAAACGCTGTTTTCGTCGTTTTTGAGGCCGCGAAGCCCGCCGGCCTTCCACGCGCAGGTAATCGCGTGGCGGATAGAGCGCTCAATCGCGTTGGTCGTTTTGTTGTACTTTTCCGCGATGCGCGGGTAAATGTCCCTTGTAACCGAGAAAGACGCACCCGGCGCAAGCAGATACTCGGCTACGGCGTCATGCAGGTAGAAATACCCTGCGATATGCGGCGACAGGCCGATTCTATAAAGATAGGGCGTCAGCTGAAAATTGATTTTGGCCGCAACAGAATTGCGCTCATCCAAGGAAAAATTGTTCATCTCTCGATAATCTGTAAAGTACATCATCGAATTGTTGACCTCCGATCAATATATTTTTTCAATGTCAGGCGACACCGCGGCTCTTTTTCCTGCCGTGCTACCGCTGCTGACAAGAATATTATAACATGAAAGATTATGGAGAAAAGAGGGATTTATTTGTCAGAAATCCCAGTGTTTTCTTCTCGTGTCGAAAAATGAAGTGCGATACAGCACCTTGCACAACTCTGCTGTCGAAACACGGCTTTCGGCGTTAAGAACTCGTTGATGAAAACATTAGATGGTCAAAAGCTGTCGGATGCTCTGAGATGGGAGACGATTTCCGGCAAGTGCTGATGCTTCAGAAAATGCGTATTTTCAACCAGCTTCGCATTCAAACATTTTCCAGATATGTCGGTTTCGCTCGAAAAAACGGCGTCAAACATTTTCATCTATATTCAACGGAAAAATTTATTAAAATTCAACAAATCGAGGTTTTCGGACGGCACGGCGCTGCGCACGGCATTATTCTAATCTGCGTCTGCGATATACCGCGTATCCGGCGCATAACAACCCCGCCGCCGCGAGCAGAATAACGCCGATTTTCCTTTTCTCGAACAGCTCTTCCCTGCTGACCGGCGCTGTCGAGGTGAAATCCATGCGGAGAAACGACCGGTCGGCAGCGAATGTTTCTATCCCCGCTTTGGCGGTACAGATGACCGCCGAGGAGACATACGTCACCATCTGCCCGCTCGGAGCAGCGAACAATACGGCGCCCTCCTCGTCCGTGAGCACCTCGGTGTAGCCGTCCGCCGCAGGCTCAGTCACCTGCGCATACAGCGTCTGCCCGTTCTGCCGGAACGCGGCGCGGATATTTTCGCGCCGAAGCGTGCCATTCCTGTCGTACAGGCTGGCTGTACGCACGCCGTTCGGCAGGGTGATAACGCAGGCGATTTCGTCCGCCGTGCCGACATCAAACGCCTCGCCCGTGTAGATTTCGCCCTCCGCCGGGATGTTCAACGCTGTGCCGCTGTCCAGATTGCAAATCTGCCGCGTGTTCCCGTTTTGCAGCACGCAAAGTGAATTGCTCCCGACCACGTTCGTTACGCCGTCAAATTCGGGCGCAAGCAGCACCGCGCCGTCCTGCCGCACGACGCCCCACTTTCCCTCTTTGGTCTGCACAAGCACACGGTCGAAAGCATCCGTTTTCTCGCCGACAAAGCATTGTACCGCCGCGTACTGCTCAAACAACGACGCCTGACCGCCTTGGTTCCAGTATGTCACGGTATTCCCGTCCGTCACTGCGGCAAGGCCGGACGCGAGCAGCATGATATCGCCTGTGGTTTTCGTGATTTCCCGGCCGTCCGTATCCATAAGCGCTTCTGTCCCGTCCGACGACGCCGTAAACAGCTGCGTGTCGCCGATATCATACGGCTGAATGTCATCATATTGCCCGCTGACACAGGTATTATCATAGTAAAGCGCGTTCTTCCCATCGCGGCTGCCAATCCACAGCACGCCCCGCGCCGTTTCTCGGACTTCAGGCGACACGATATTCCCCACTTCGGTCTGAAACAGGATATTGCCGTCCGCGTCATAAACCGTATCTCCCACGGTAAACGAGCGTTCGTCCGGCGAAACCCCTATCGGCTCTCCGGCACCGGACGATGCAATGACCTTCTTCGTTTTCAGGTCGATGAGGTCAGCGTCCCACAATGTCATATCATCCGGCGAAAAAGTACCGACTGCGACATCTCCATAGAACTCCACACCATTATATCGGTACGCGGTGAGCTGTTCGCCATCGCGGCTGAAAATCGCATATTTTCCATCGCGCGGGAGCAGGAAATACGCATCGCGCTCAAGAAGCGTCGGCTGCGGCTGCTCAAGCACGTGTTCGATTGTGCGGAACTCATTCAGCGTTCCCCGCTCGTCCGTATACAGCCGAAGCGTCTGCGTCTGCGCGTCCCAGTCCGCCGCGTATTCCCCGAGTCCGAACAACTGCCCGGCATCGGTCACTTCTTTCCATTCCGGCTCCGCCGCGAACGCCGTGCTCAGCAGCAGCGCGGCCAGCGGCAGGCTCAGCAGCTTGTGTATCTTTATTTTCATCGCGTCCTTTCGTCTGTTCTGACTCTATCATAACGTATCTGCCTGTACGTTACAATACAGGCGTGCGCCTCGACGCGCGAAATCCCCCCTCGTCCTCAAAACAAAACCGGCCCTCGGGCGTTAGAGCTTTCGCTCCGACACCGGGGCCGGTTGATATTTTTTTCAGCGTGTCTGCCGCACGGGAACGGCGTTTTTCTCTGCACTTTGCCCACAGGATTACTTCGCGAGCAGCGAGTCCGTCCACGCTTTCACGTCCTCCTGCGCCCCGGCCACGCTGTTGCGCAGAATGGTCGCCGCCTGTGCGCGGGCCGCGTTGTCCTGCGGCGCGAAGCGGTTGCCCTCCATGCCCGTTGGAGATGCCGGCTGTTATCCGGTTATCTGCTTCCGATTGTATCTTACGGTAGTTGCTATCGGTCAAGAGTTTTTTTATAAATTTTCTGTGAATTTGAATGAACGCAAGGAGATAGCCTGCCGTGTTTTCAATCCGGGTTTCAGGAAAAAGTTCGCTCGCGGTGCATGGAGTACGCTTCAAAGGAGTGCGTACTATTTCTCGGGGAAAATGCGGTATGCCGCCGCACGAAGCACGTTTTGGTGCTGATCTGTTGGCAAATTGTTGGCAAGCAAAAATTTTCTGCCAACACGCATGGGACAAAAAT
>ERZ772876.4071-NODE-4071-length-9912-cov-9.552501_pt1 | contig 9912 bp, 6 predicted proteins | sample MGYA00580584_ERZ772876 | MGnify/ENA primary metagenome ERZ772876 (study PRJEB29015, sample SAMEA2737728) | human gut metagenome | biome: human gut; feature: human-associated habitat; material: faeces | place: China | collected 2012 ...
GCGACCTGCTGGCGGGCGGCGCTGCCCTGCGGGTCGAGGTAGACCAAGCCGTCAGACGCCTTGGTGCCGTTGATGAGGCCGAGCGCGACCGCATCCTGCATAGCCTCCTTCGCCCAGCCGCTCACCTGCGCACCGTCCGGGAACTTGCTCAGGTCGGCGGGCGTCCACGTGCGCTCCATCTTGAGGACATGGAACATGTACTGCGTGAGGATGACCGCGATCTGCTCGCGCGTGACGGGCTGATCCGGGTCGAACGTGGTCGGCGATGTGCCCGCGACCACATTGTTCTGGTATGCCCAGAGGATGGCGGGCTTGTACCAGTTTGCGGTCAGGTCGGTAAACGGCGTCGTGCCGCTCACCGCCGGCGTGCCCTCGAGGTTATAGAGGATCTGCACGATCTGCGCGCGCGTCGTCGTGCCGGTCGGGGCAAACGTGCCGTCGCCCATGCCGCCCATGATGCCGTGCGTCACGCAGTACTGGATGCCGGGGTATGCCCAGTTTTTCGTCACATCGGTGAACATCTGCGTCACGTCAACTTCCGTCGTGTCCTTCCACGTCGCCTTGAGGACACTGTCTGTGGAGCTGACCACGTTGTCACCGGCGGGGTACACTTCGCCGTTTACTGCGAGCCAGCCGGCAAACTCCTTGCCCTCCGGCGGCGTAAAGGTACATTCGGGGAGCGTGAAGTTCTCGCCCGATTTGACCTTCATGGGCTGCATCGTGCCGGTGCCGCCGTTGGGGTCAAAGGAGATGCTGATTTCTGCCACTTCCTTGTCCTTCCATGTCGCCTTGAGGCTTTGGTCGTAGGTGGAGTATACGTCGTGACCGGCGGGGTACACATTGCCGTTTACTGCGAGCCAGCCGGCAAACTCCTTGCCCTCCGGCGGCGTGAAGGTACATTCGGGGAGTGTGTAGCCAACACCTGCTTTGACCCTCATGGGCTTCATTGTGCCCGTTCCGCCGTTGGGGTCGAAGGAGATGGTGATATACTTTGCGGGCACCTCGGTCTTGAGCGTAAACGCCACCTTGCCGATCCTGGCGTTTCCGGTGTCGTACTTGTAGGTGACCTCCTTGACGTCGCGGTTATCGAGCGTCAGGACGTCCCAACCGTCGACCTTGCTGACCGTGCCGCCGGTCCAGTCGCTCGCGCGGGCGGCCGTGAAGTATGTGCCCTCCGTCGCGCCGTAGCACGGCAGGTCGGGATAGACCTTATACTGGAGGTTTTCATCCACCTTGATGTCGTAGACGTTGCCAGAGCAGTCCACATAGCGCGGATCGAGCGCCGTGTTGCTGCTCAGGTTCAGCCACGAGAGGCGGTTATTCTGGCAGTAGAGCGTTTCGAGCTTTTTGTTGCTGCGCAGGTCGAGCGTCTCGATCTGGTTGTCGTTGCAGTACAGCCGCCGGAGCTTGGGGCAGCGGCTCACATCCAGCTTCTTGAGCTTCATTGCGCTGCACGAAAGCTTCTGCAGATTGCTCAGCGGGTGAAGGTCGAGCTCGGTGATCGGATTGTCGTTAACACCAAGATCCTCGAGGGCGCCATTGTAGCTCAGGTCGAGCGCGGTGAGCTGGTTTTCATAGCAGTCCAGCGTCTTGAGCAGATAGTTGCTGCGCACATCGAGCGCGGTGAGCTGGTTATTATAGACAAAGAGCTCAACCAGCTTCCGGTTGTTGCTCACATTGAGAGAGGTCAGCTTGCAATGGGAGACACTCAGAAACTCCAGCTTGGTGTTTTTGCTGACATCAATGGATCTGAGGTCAGAATTGCTCCAAAGATAGAGATGCGTCAGCTCCGATAAGTGCCGGACGTCGAGGGCTGTCAGCTTGTTGCTGCTCGCGTTGATTTGCTGGAGCTTTGTGTTGGCGCTCAGGTCGAGCGAGGTGAGCTTATTGTTGCTGCAGTACAGCTCGGTGAGCTCTGGGTTCTTGCTCAGGTTGAGCGCGGTGAACTCGTTTACGCTGCAGTTCAGATACTTGAGCGAGCTGCCCTTGTGAAACCACAGACCGGTGAGCTGGTTTCCGGAGCAGTCGAGCTTTTCCACTCTCGAGTTCTGCTCCAGATTGAGTGTTTTCTTCAGTTCCTGGCCGCTGCAATTGAGATCCTTCACATATCTCAGGTATCGGATGCCCAGGAGACTCGTGATGGGGTCGCGGTCGCAGAGCACCTTTTTGATGTTATTCTTGCTGACGTCGAGCACTTCGATCTGCTGGGCCTTCTCCTCAGTCAGGACCGAGCTGCCGACGATCTTGAGCACGTATTCCCGGAACACCGGGTCGGGGAAGGTCTCTTCGTTGATCGGTATGGCGCTTGCCGCGCTTGCCGTGAACGGCAGCAGGCTGAACACCATGACCAGACACAGGACAATGCTGAGAATGCGTTTTTTCATCTGTTTCCGCCTCCTTGGTTTGGAATATGTGGGGGGTGGGCTTTTGTATCAGAACGAGCCGCTGCGTCCGTGGCCGCCGCCGCCGGAAAAGCTGCTCGAATCGCTTGAGCTGCTCGAGTCGCTCTGGCGCTCGATCTTGCGGCGCACCGTGGTCGTGTGGGTGAAGACATCCTCGCGCGTCGTCAGGTTCAGTCCCTCCGCCGTGACGTAGGCCGAGGCCTCGGCCTGGCGGTAGACGGAGCGCATCTTCATCTTCAGCAGCTGGCACACGATCAGCGCGAGCAAGAGCCCGACGCCGAACGAGATGCCGAGGCGGCGCAGAAACTGCGGCCACGTGAATTCGCCGGAGTCGACGCTGAGGATCTTGACGCAGCCCTCGAGATAGTCCGAGAAGCCGTCGTACCAGTCGTTGTCCGCGAAGTCGTCGAGAAAGGCATTCTCGAGCTTGATGAGCTTGCCGTCCGGGAAGATGGGCTCTGCCTTGTCGCCGTAGACAAAGGTGGCGTACTTGCGGTTCGACATACTCAGCAGCAGGAGGATGCCGTCGCGCCCGCTGCCATAGCCGAGCGACTGCGCATGGTAGATCGAATAGGACGCGGTCGCGACGTCGGGATAGCCATAGTCGCCGAAGTCATCGACTATGCAGATGTACACGCCGACGCCGTAGTGCTCCGAGATCTCGGCGGCGCGCGCCTCGAGCGTTTCAACCTCCGAGAGCGTGAGGATCGCGGCTTCATCGTCGACATAGGTCTCTGCTGCCATGACGGGCAGCACGAGCGTGACAGCCAGCAGCAGCACGAGCAGCAGCGCGGTCAGTTTTTGTTTCATGGTGTCCGCCTCCTTACATAAACTGCAGGATGACCGTCAGCGCGACTGTGACCACGCCTGCGATCGCACCGAACGTGCCCCAATAGCGGCCGCGGTCGGTCGGCAGGTCGCCGACAAGCTTGCCGGTCTGTCCGTTCATGGCGAAGAGGAAGCTTTCGCCGTTCCACTTCGTGCTCAGCATCCACACCGGCAGCAGGGCGTAGTGCACCTTGCCGCGGTGCAGGCGGATGTCCGTGCGGTCGGTCACGCACGTGCCGTAGCCGGTCACGGTCTCGCGCAGGGCGTTTTCGAGCGTCTCTCTGCTGCGGCGGTCGGCGCGGGCGCGGCTGTCGTCCACGGTGACGTCGTACTTGTCGGCCAGATAGCCGGGCAGGTACGCCGTGGAAAACGGCTGCATCTGCGTGTAGTCAAACGGCTCGATGGAGTCCATGTGGTCGTCAGGCATCTTGGAGGATGCGTCCACCGGGATCTTCTCGAACGCGATCGAGCCCGCGCGGTGCACGTCGTAATGGTCGGTCTCGGTAACCTCGTAGTCGTCGTCCCTATAGGTGCGGGAGTTGGCGGCCTTGTAGTCGACCTCGCCCTCCGCGCCGCCGTCAAACAGCCAGAACGGGACATACACGCCCTGGATCTCCTCGATGTGGTTGCCGGCCGTGAACGTGCGCGGCAGGAAGGGCTTGCCCCGGTAGTGTGCGCGCAGCGCACGCACCGCGTCGTCCTTCGTCATCCTGAACGGGAGCACGAACTCCGGCTTGAGCGCGCCGGAAAACTGCCCCGGCACGACCGTCGGGTTGCCGCAGTAGGGGCAGGAGGTGGCGGCGGTGGTCTCGTCGCAGATCAGCTCCGCGCCGCACGACGGGCAGGTATAGACCCGCAGACCGTCGGCGTCCGCGCCCCAGTCGCTGCTGAGGTCGGAGGTGTCCCAGCCGCCGTCGTCGGCGGCGTCCGCCTTTGCCGCCTCCGCCTTGGCGTCGGCCGCTTCCTTGGCAGCGGCGGCCTCGGCCTCCTTTTGCGCATAGAGCGCCTCGATCTCCGCGACGTCATACGCAGAGCCGCAGTAGTCACAGGTGAGCTTGCCGGTCTCGGCCGAAAAATGCAGGGGGCCGGTACAGGCCGGACACTGATAGTTGGTTACCTGGGTGGGCATGTGCGCGCCTCCTTTCGTTGTGGGTCAGGAAACGGTGTCGCCGTCGTTGAACGGGTCGCCGCACTCGGGGCAGAACTTCGGCGGGTTGGTCGGGTCTTCCGGCTCCCAGCCGCACTTGTCGCATTTGAATCTCTTCACGGCGGCCGGGCGCGGTTTGCCGCACTCGGCGCAGAATTTGCCCTTGTTCACCGCGCCGCACGTGCACGTCCAGCTCTCGTCCGCGGGCTTGGGCTGGCCGCAGTTGCCGCAGAACTTGCCGGTGTTGCCGCTCTGACCGCAGGCGCACGTCCAGCCATCGGCCGCCGGCGCTGCCGCCGGGGCGGCGGGCTGCGGTGCGGGCTGCGGTGCGGCAGCAGGCTGTTGGGCCGCCTGCTGCTGACCCATGGCGTAGAGATTCTGGGCGTTGATGCCGCCCATCTGACCGGCCATGCCCATGCCCATGAACGCCATGGCCGGGCCCGTGGCCGTGTTGGACGCGGCGGCCTTCATCGCCTCGCCCTGCGAGCGCGAGAGCATCGCGGCGGCGCGCGTCGGGTCCATGTAGGCGGCCTCGCGCTGCATCTCCTTGATCATCTGCTCGTCTTCCTCGTTCGCCTTCACGGACGAGACGCCAAAGGCCACGATCTCCAGACCGCGGCGGTCGCGCCACTGCGCCGAGAGCTCCTCGTTGAGCGCCTCGGCGATCTCGCGCGTGTGACCGGGCAGCGACGAGTAGCGGATGCCCATGTCGCTGATGCGCGCGAACGCCGGCTGCAGCGCCGTGAGCAGTTCGCTCTTGAGCTGACCGTCGATCGTGTCGCGGGTATAGGCCTCGGTGACGTTGCCGCAGACGTTGGTGTAAAACAGCAGGGGGTTCGTGATGCGGTAGCTGTACTCGCCGAAGCAGCGGATGGCGATGTCGATGTCGATGCCGGCGCGCTGATCGACCACGCGGAACGGCACCGGGCTCGGCGTGCCGTACTTGTTGCCGGTCAGCTCCTTGGTGTTGAAGTAGTAGATGCGCTGATCCTTCGGTGCTTCGCCGCCGAAGGTGAAGCGCTTGCCGATGTTCTGGAACACCTGACCGATGCTCTCACCGAGGTTTCCGGCAAAGATCGTCGGCTCGGTGGACGCGTCGTAGGTGTACTCGCCCGGCTCGGCGCAGACCTCGACGACCTTGCCCTGCTCGACGATGAGCATACACTGACCGTCGGCGACCGCGATGCGCGAGCCGGTGGTGATGATGTTCTCATCGCCGTGCGTGTTGCTCGAACGGCGGGTGGTTTTCTTCTGTCCCTTGACCGCCAGCACATCGGCCGGCAGCGCCTCGCAGGTGAAAAATTCCTTCCACTGGTCGGCCATGACACCGCCGGCAGCTCCGGCGATCGCTTTGATAAGTCCCATAAGCATGCTCCTTTACGCAGATGTTTTTCATCAGATATAACTGCTTTTGATGATTTTTCAGCTATGCTGATAGTATAAGGCATTGGGGTCGGAAATGCTACGTTCCCGGCGCAAAAACACGGGCGAAACCGCAAAATACGACTGAGTAGTAGACAAGGTGCACAGCCTGACGACGGTCAGGTTGTGCACCTTGCAGTATCCTCTGCCTGCGGCGCGGCGATCTCGTCGAGACGGCCGCAGCGGCGGAAGAGGTCGATATACAGCATGAGCTCCTCGCGCGAGGTCACGCCGAGCTTGCGGTTGATGTTCGTGTTGTGCTTTTTGGCGGTGGCCACGCTGATGTACGCGCGCGCCGCGACCTCCTCGAGCGAGCAGCCGTCGATGTAATACTGCAGCACGGTGCGCTCCATGGGGGTGAGCGTCTGCACCCGGTCGCGGAAGCCCGAGAGCAGCTCCTCGATGTTCGGCGGGAGACCTCCGGCCGTGAGCTGCTCGGCCGCGCGCGAACGGACGAAGGCCAGCAGCTCATCGATCTCCGAGATGCCGGACGGGTGCTCGCCGGGGGTCTGCTCGCGGATGGCCTGCAGGCTGCGGGAGATCGGCGTCACGAACCGGCGCGACAGATACGTCGACAGCAGCAGCATCGCCGCGAGGAACACGAGCGAGCCCGCGATCCACACCATGCGGCTGCGCGCCTCGAGCGTGCGCAGCCCGGCATCCGGCACGAGCACCACGGCGGCGAGCTTCCGCCCTGCGGCGTCGGTCGCGCCGATCGGTTCGTGCAGGCCGAGATAGGTGCGGCTGCCGTCGGAATACGTATTATAATACCGGCCGGTCTTGCACGTGAGCGTGCCGTCGGCCGTGAGATACGACCCGCCGGGGCTGCCGATCATGGCCTGTCCGAGCAGCAGCCGGTCGCCGTCTATGGGGGCGAGCACCGTGACCATGCTGCCGTAGGCGCTGTCCACGGCGGGATAGGTGAGGCGAAAATACAGATCGCTGAGCTCCGCGCCGCAGATGCCGCGCACATTGCCCGCGCTGTCGAGCAGCGGCACGCACAGCAGCGTCACCGACTCCCACGTGTCGGGCAGGGCGATGCGCCCCGTCCACAGGCAGCGCTCGGCGAGGCGGCCGTCCGATGCGCGCAGCAGCTGCGTGTAGCCGGGGACGGCCTGCACGTTCAGCTCCGGATTCCAGCGGTTGTGCATCTGCACCTGCGCGCTGCGCGCCGTCTCCGCCGTGCCGCGAAAGCACGTGACGTGCTGGTCCGTCGCACCGATGGCGCGCAGCGCCGAATAGCGCAGGTACAGCCCCGCGCGCGAGGTCGCCGCGCCCGGCAGCGCCGTGTTGGCCGTCGCGTCCAGACAGAAGACCGCGCCGCTGCACGCGCTGGATTTCAAATAGGTGTTCAGCGCGGGATAGAGCGCCGTCTCGACGGCCGCGATCGCGCCGGGATCGTCGTTGAGCGCGGAGAACGTCCGCCCGCCGGCGGCGAGCTGCTTGTCCAGCTCGCGCGTGAGCTCCTCCGACAGGGCGATGCTCTGCGCCGTGAGCTGGTCCATCTGCCCGGCAAGCGCCGAGGCGGTGTTGTGCTTCTGGATCGTCAGCGACTGGCCGAACTTTTGCGCCGTGTTGGAAAACACCCCCGTCAGGCTCACGACCAGCAGCACGGCGGCCAGGATCGCCAGCGCCATGCTGAACCAGTACAGCACGAGCCGCCGCTGCATGCTCACGCCCTGCGTCTTTGCCTTTTCCAGCGCCGAGCGCATTTCCCGTAACCGGAGCATGGCTGTCACCGCCTTTCTGCCGCCTCAGCGGACGTAGGTTTTTTCAAATTGGTCGAGCGTGGACCAGATCAGCTCCTCACGCGCGCCGCCGCCCTGCTGTTCGCTGAGCACGCGCCCGGCCGTGAGCTGCAGGCGCACCTGCTCTTCGAAGCGGGTCTCGAGCTCGAGATAATCCCTGCGCTGCGGCGGAGTATAGAACGTGTAGCTGCTCTGCGTGTCGAGAAACGCCTGATAGAGCGAGACGTACATGGGGTCATCGAGCGTGCGCACAGCGCTGGGCAGCTCGTTTGCAAACGCCGTCTGCGTGACGGGCATATAGCCAAGCTGCGTCACGAAATCGACGTTGCGCTTGGGCGCTGTGAGCCACTTGAGAAACGTCACGCACGCGCGCTCGCGCTCGGGCGTGGACCTGACCGTGCAGATGCCGGCGCCGCGCTGCATGACGAGCTTCTCCCCGCCCGCAAACGTCGGGCATGGCAGGGAGATGATCTCCACCGGCTCGGAGGTGTTGTCCGGGTAGGTGACGGTGTCGGCGTAGTACAGCACGCTCGCCGACGATGCCACGGACGCGACCGCGTCGCCCGTGCGCAGGGGCTCTGTGGCATAGCCGCTTTTGAGCCAGACACTGCCGGCGAGCGTCGCGCGGGCATACGGCTCCCACACGCGGCGAAACACCGGGCCGAATGCCACCTGATCGCCGTCAAAGAAATCCGCACCGAGGGATTCGACACCGACCTGAAAATAATTAAAATGGTAGTCGTGCACGAAAAACACCTTGCCGTCGTCCGGCGTGTCGGGCGTCTGCGCGTCCGTCCAGGCGGTGTAGGCCTCCGCCGTGCGGTAGAGCCCCTCCCACGTGGACAGATCATCGAGCGTCGCACCCGTCGCGGCGGCGAAGCGGTCAAAGAGCGTCTTGTCCACAAACAGGATCTCCGTGCTCTTGGCCACCGGCAGTACGGTCAGATGCCCGCCTATCTCGCCCTCGGCAAGAAACGCGGGGATGAAATCATCCAGCTCCGCATCCGAGAAATAGTCCCGGTAGTCGACGAGGATATCCGCATCCGGCAGTGCCAGTACGGTCTTGGGATAGGACACGAACATGTCCGGCAGCGCCGTGGCGCCGGGCTCGCCGTAAGCCGAGGCGAGCACCGCCTCGTGGATGGTGTTCGTGTTCGTGACGCTGCCGACCTGCACGCGGATGTTCTGCGTGCGGCCGACGGTCTCATTGAACGTGTCGATGAGGTCGTTGAGCGGGGACTCGGTCTCGCCGCCGTAGACGTGCCAGATCGTCACGGTCACGGGCTCCTGCTTCTCGCCGCAGCCGGTGCAGCCGAGCGCGAGCAGCAGCGCCAGCAGCAGGGCTGCCATGCGCGGATACTGTTTCATGCGGGGGACACCTCCTTGCAGGGTGCTTTGATCCAGTATAACGAATTTTTTCCGCCGCGGCAACCGGAATTCCCCGCTTTTTTGCGCGCACTTGACAGCGGCGTGCATGCGCAGTATGCTGGAGGCAGCGGGAATGACCGCAAATTCTATATTCAGAAGACATTGTTTGAAACAGACAAGAACATCGGAGCGTGTGCGCTGACCGGGAGGCCGGCAAATCCACACACGCCACGCCTCCCGGCGCAGGAATGCCTTTGGGAGGAACCAATGAAGCACGAAAACAAACGACAGCAATACCAAGCAGGCTACTACAAAACCCACCCCTGCCGCGACAGCTTTCCCTGCAGAGTCTGCGGACGGCTCGTAACACCGGAGGGTGCCGGGAGCAGCCACCGCAACCACTGCCCGAACTGCCTGTACAGCCTGCACGTCGACATCACGCCCGGCGACCGCGCAGCCGACTGCGGCGGCATCATGGAGCCCGTGGCCGTCTGGGTGCGCAAAAACGGCGAGTGGGCGCTCATTCATCGCTGCCGCCGCTGCGGTGCGCTCAGCGCCAACCGCGTGGCTGCCGACGACAATCCCATGAAGCTCATGAGCATCGCGCTCAGGCCGCTGTGCGCTCCACCCTTCCCGCTCGAGCGGATCGAAGAACTGGCAGCGTGCATGGGCGGCGACAGCCGTCTGCCATGACCCGCAAATGAAAAACGGCCGACGCTCCGTATCGTTCGGAGCGTCGGCTGTATTTCGGGTGAAAAATCGCTATGATGGAATCACGCGGGAGATGCGAAGCACGCAGCGGGCACACATCTCAGATCGTTCTCCCGTTTCACTGTACAACTATCCCGGACATCGTTTGCGCTCTCCTTTTGAATGGCCGTGTGGCGGCCATATTCTGCCGGAGTCTGCAAACGATGTCTTCTTTTTTGTTTTTCATTGACGCAAACGGTTGTACCTTAGCCGCCGCACGTGCTACAATTTATCATCATCCGATCCA
>ERZ772876.4072-NODE-4072-length-9912-cov-2.924013_pt1 | contig 9912 bp, 5 predicted proteins | sample MGYA00580584_ERZ772876 | MGnify/ENA primary metagenome ERZ772876 (study PRJEB29015, sample SAMEA2737728) | human gut metagenome | biome: human gut; feature: human-associated habitat; material: faeces | place: China | collected 2012 ...
CCATGCTCTCGGGAAACGGCAACAACGGCGAGGACAAGACCGAGGGCGCCCGCTACAAGAACGTGTTCGGCACCTATTCGCACGGCTCGCTGCTCCCGAAGAACCCGGTCCTGTGCGATTTTATCCTTCAGACCGCGCTGAACCGCCGCTGCGGCAGCGCGGAACCGCTCGCGCCCCTCGATGACACGCTTGAAAATAACGCTCACCGCTATATGCAGGAGCGCCTGTCGCACAAATAGAATGACACACAAGTGTAACACACAGACGCGCTGAAACGTGTTATCCTTATAGTATGTAATAAGAGGTGATTACTTTGAAAAGAATTTTATCCGCAGTTCTTGCGGCGGCTCTGCTCGTCGGCTCGGTTCCGGCGGCGCTCGCGGCCGACATCGACTCGCACTGGTCCAAACCCTATGTGACCTCGCTGCACGAGCTCGGCATCATCAACCCGTCCGCTTCGACCGGCAACTATACCCCCGAGGCTGCGGTAACGCGCTGGGAGTTCATGCGCTACATCAACCGCGCGTTCGACTTCACGGAAAAGGCGTCCATCCGCTATTCGGACGTCCACACCTCGGACCCGTACTATGAAACCATCCAGATCGCCGTCAAGCACGGCTACATCAACGGCACGGGCAACAACAAGATGTCCCCCGAGGGCATCCTGACCCGTGAGCAGGCCGCGACCATTCTCGGCCGCCTGCACAAGTACGCGCCGGCCGCATCCGCGTCCAAGCTGGACGTTTTCACCGATAAATCCAGGATTTCCTCCTACGCAACGAGCTACGTTGCGGAAGCCGTGTCGCAGGGCTACATCAACGGCTACACCGACGGCACCTTCAAGCCGCAGGGCAACTTGAAGCGCGGCGAAATCGCGAAGATCCTGTACTTCTACCTCGGTTCCTCGCTCGGCGAGTCCGGCAAGCAGTACACCTCGGCGGACTTCAACGGCGACACCAAGAACGTCACCATCTCCGCCGCCTGCACGCTGTCCGACGCGACTGTCAACGGCAACCTCTACATCACCGAGGACGTGCTCTCCGGCAACGTCAACCTCAATAACGTCACCGTCAAGGGCGATATCATCGTCGGCGGCGGCAACGTCACGCTCGACGGCGTGAACGCGATGAGCCTTGTCGTTGCCAACCCGATGGGCAACAAGCCGACCGTCATCGCGACCGGCTCGACCAACATCGGCACCACCGAGGTGCAGACCTCGGCTTCGCTCGCCGAGAGCGGCCTTTCCGCCAACGCGGGCGGCTTTTCGGATATTTCCGTCACCGGCGAGGGCACGAACCTGTCGCTTGATGCCGCTGTCTGGGACGTCAGCACCAAAGCGGCTTCCACCATCGTTACCACCGGCAGCACCACCATCAGCGAGCTGACCGCCGACGCCAAGACCACCGTCACCGGCAACGGCTCAATTCAGACCGCAAAGCTGAACGCAAGCGGCTGTGAGCTTGTCATGCAGCCGGCCGAGGTCCAGCTCGCAAGCGGCGTCACCGCAAGCATCGCGGGCAAGTCGGTCGCCTCCTCCACGAGCGTTTCGATTTCCCCGTCTACCCTGTCCATCGACGTCAACAACAAGGACGCCATCGCGTTCTCCTATGAATTCACCTTCAACGCGGACAAGAACGACCTGACCCGCGTCACGGTCGGCGGCGCCAACCTCCGTCAGGGCACGGACTACAACCTGCTCTCGGACAAGAACGGCATCCGCATCTACAAGACCTATCTCTCCACCCTGACCGCCGGCACCTACACCGCCGAGCTGAAGTTCGAGGACGGCACCAAGGCCGCTATCGGCATCGTCGTCGGCAACTCCGCGCAGAGCGCGGTCAGCCCCTCGCAGGTCACGTTCGACAAGTACGAAAATTCGGCGAACTACAACGACGTCACCGTAACGCTCAGCCTGCCGGCCGGCACCCTGCTCAGCTCGGTCAAGCTCGGCAGCACGGTACTGGAACGCGGCACGGACTACAACTACAACGCCTCCTCGGGCATGGTGACGCTCCTTCGTGAAACCCTCGCGAAAAAGAGCAAGGGCAGCTACACCATCACCTTCGTTCCCACGAAAGGCACCTCGTCCACCTGCTCGCTCACCGTCACCGACACCGCGCCGGTCAACGAGGTTTCGCCCTCTCCGGTCGATTTCGACGCGAATACCTCCTCGGGCGGCTATCAGGACGTTACCGTAACGCTCAAGCCAGCGGACGGCGCGACCCTCAAGAACATCCGCGCAGGCGGCAAGACGCTTGAGGAAAACTGGCAGTACAAGGTAGACGGCTCGACCGTCACCATCAGCAAGACCGCTGTCGCGGAGTTCGGCAAGAGCGGCGCGACCTACGCGGACTTCATCTTCGTCATGAGCAAGGGTCAGAACCCGACCCTGCGCGTCAACTACGTCACGACCTACGCGCTGACCGCGAATGTGGTCGATGACCTCGGTCTGCCGATTTCGGGCGCGACCGTCACCTTCGCGCCGAACGACGGCGAAAGCGGCACCGCCGCCCAGACCCTTGTCACCGATTCGGACGGCAAGGCGACCGTTTATGTCAAGCGCGGCAGTTACACCCTCACCGCAACCCACGAGCGCTTCACCTCCGCCATCACCCAGACCACGAGTGTTTCTTCCGCCCGCACGGTCAAGATGACGGGCGAAATTCTGGAAACCGTTCAGCTCGTCGTGACCAATGAGTACGGCGCTCCGCTCTCCGGCGCGGTCGTATCCATCGGTGGCAAGAGCATCACCACCGGCGCGGACGGCACCGCTTCGTTCAGCATCAAGCGCGGCAGCTATGTCGCACAGGTGGCCTGCAACGGCTACAAGACGCAGGCAGTTCAGCTTTCGGTCACAGGCTCGCTCCGCGAGCGCGTCAAGCTCTCCTGACACGATAAAACAGTAAAAAACACCTCCGGAACCGCGAAAAAGCGGAAATCCGGAGGTGTTTTTCTGTCTGTATCAGTCGCCCATCGACAGGCCGAGCGCACGCGCCTGCGCCACGATCTCGCAGTCGGGCGGCACGGTTTTCAGCTTGCCCGCGACCTCGGAGAGCGGCACGGGAACGATTTTGTCGTCCCGCAGCGCGACCATGTTGCCGAAATTGCCGTCGCGGATAAGCTCGGCCGCCGCCGCGCCGAAGCGGCTCGAGAGCACGCGGTCCGCCGCGCAGGGAGCGCCGCCGCGCTGAAAATGGCCGGGGATGGTCACGCGGATCTCCTGGCCGGTCAGCTCCTTCAGCTCGGCCGCCAGACGGTAGGATACCGACGGGTACGGCATAGCCTCGCGCGATGCCTTGAACTCTTTTTTGCTCATCGCGGCCTCCTCGCAGCTGACCGCGCCCTCCGCGACCGCAATAATCGAAAAACGCTTGCCGTTTTTCGCGCGTTTTTCGATGGCCTGCGCGATTTTCTTCGCGGAGTACGGGATTTCCGGGATAACGATAACGTCCGCGCCCGAGGCGATGCCCGCGTGCAGCGTCAGCCAGCCGGCCTTGTGACCCATGATCTCGACGATGAACACGCGCGAGTGGGAAAAAGCGGTCGAATGGATGGAGTCGATGACCATGGCGGCGATATCGACCGCCGACTGGAAGCCGAAGGTCATTTCCGTACCCCAGAGGTCGTTGTCGATGGTCTTGGGGAGCGTCACCACGTTCACGCCCTTCTCGCGCAGCAGGTTCGCGGTCTTGTGCGTACCGTTGCCGCCGAGAATGACCAGGCAGTCAAACCCGGCCTTTTTGACCGTTTTCAGCATTTTATCGAGCTTTGTCTGCTCGCTGTCCTCGACCGGGCGCTGCATCTGCTTGAACGGCTGGCGCGAGGTGCCGAGGATGGTGCCGCCGAGCGTCAGAATGTCCGAAAAGTCGTCCGGCTTCATCTCATGGTAGTCCCCCTCGATGAGGCCGCGATAGCCGTCGCGGATGCCGTAAATGCGCACGTTGTCCCCGAGTTCGTTGTAAAGCGTCTTTGCCACGCCTCTGAGCGCCGCGTTCAGTCCCTGACAGTCGCCGCCGCTCGTAAGCATTCCGATTTTCATATTCATCATCCTTCCCCCGCCGGTCTCCCCGCGGTTTTCTTCTCTCCATTATAGGATATTATGCCGCACGGGAAAAGCGATTTTACATGCTTTTTTCATTGAGATTTGTGCGCATCAGATTTTTCTGTCGAATTTTGATTTTTTTGCAGGAATTCTATTGACAAAACTCCCTGTACGGGTTTATACTGCAGTCACAAAAAAAGATGATGCAGTCGCTTTGACCGCATCTCAAACGATAATAGCAAAACCATCGAAAGATGGCGACGCAAAGCTATAGGGCCTTACCCCTCTGAGAGGGCTGGCAGCCAGTTACCGAAAGGAGATCGCCGGATATGAAGCGGCTTTTTCGTTTTGCATGCACAGTTTTTGCAGCAGCTGTCCTCTCGATGGGTTTCACCGCAGCGGCAGCAAATGACATTGTTGACACGAGCAACACGTCCCACGGTTATGTAACTGTTAACTACACCTCGAGCGCAAAGCTCAAGGTCGGCATCCAGTATAACGGCGGCAAGACCGTTTACCGCGACTGCCCGAGCGGCAAGGACGCTTCCTTCTCCCTCGACCAGGGCAACGGCAAGTACACCGTAACCCTGTACCGCAACGTTTCCGGTTCTTCCTACGAGGAAGTTTCCTCCAAGACCATGAACGTTACCGTCAAGGACGCTTACGCTCCCTACCGCGTTTCCACCGCTGAGGTTCAGTTCTCCAAGGGCGATGCCGTTTCCAGCAAGGCTGCTGAGCTCTGCAAGAACGCCAAGACCGACGAAGAAAAGGTCGTTGCCATCTACAATTACATGGCAGGCCGTTACTCCTATGATTACAAGCTGGCAAACGAAATCACCAGCGGCAAGATCACCAAGTACATCCCCGATACCGCCGCTACCCTGAACGGCACCACCGGTATCTGCTACGATTTCTCCTCCCTGTTCGCAGCAATGTGCCGCAGCGAAGGCATCCCGTGCGCACTGACCAAGGGTTATGCCGGCTCGAGCTACCACGCCTGGAACAAGGTAAACCTCGACGGCAGCTGGTATCAGATCGACCTGACCTACGCCGTTACCCGCAGCGTTAAGAACGCTTCTTCCCTGCATGACTGCGTATCCCCGCTGAACTACACGGGGACCAGCGACGCGCTCGTTGTTGCAGCAGCTTAATTTCTCGTTTATTCTTTTTTCTATTTCTTATCTATTTGTATACGGACAGCGACTGTTTGTCCCAGCCGCTGCTTTGTATGAATCTGTTTCAGACCGCCATTCTTCTTTCAGCTTACAATATCTGCTTGCCGTTCGGGTGCAGATGTAGTATACTGAAAAGGGGTTGATCTTGAAACATCTGTCCGGCCGTGCAAAAGGTGTTTTGTGCGCACTTTAGCTGCATATCCACCTTACCGGCAGACAAGGATCAACAAAATCTGTGCATGACTCGCTGAGGAGAGATTCAGGTGCAGACAAAGCCACAGTCGGTGAAAACCGGTGTCGCAAAGCCAGATGGGCCTAAACGGAGGCTTTTCTCCGCATGGCAGCCGGTTGCCGGAACAATTTGAATCCCCCTTTGCAGAGCTATGCGCGCTGTAAAGGGGGTATTTTATTTGGAGGTTGAAACTGCATTCTGTTCTGAAGATACGCAAACCACAAACACACATGATCTGTGCGGCTCGTTGAGGAGCAAGTTGTACAGACAAAGGCACGATCGATGAAAGTCGATTTCGCAAAGCCACGGCCCTAAACGGAGGAGTTTCTTCCGCATGGCAGCCGGTTGCCAGAAATACATTTACAATCCCTCTCGATCAGCATGCACGCTGACTAAGGAGGTATTCATATGTTAAAAAAGAATACGCGCAAACGCCTGCTCGCAGGAGCTCTTGCGACTGTCATGATGCTGACCATGTGCCCGAGCTGGGCGCTGGCCGACGATGACGGCATCGCACCTCTGCCGCTCGTGGACGAAAACCGTCCCGTAGCAGAGTCCGCTCCCGTTGAAGCAGACACCACTGAAACTCCCGCTGTTCCCACTCCTTCTGAACCCGAGGCAAAGCCTGCCTAGGATCAGAATACCGCATCGGCTCCGTCTGACGACGAAGCAAACGGCGGTACGGACAGCACGGAGGCTGGCAATAACAACGCTTCTTCCGACGCTTCGGAAGACAATCCTCAGAACAAAAGTGCAGCAGACAGCACTCCCGACGTAAACAACCAGCCGCAGGACGCGGCAGACATCAATGACGTCAGCAATGGCATCGCTGGACGTCGACGCTTATAGCTTGAACGGCGTTAATACGATTGAAGCTGAGTATTGGATTACCAACGCTCGCGCAACTGATGCTAACGGTGTCAACACGCTGACTATCAGCTCTAACAGGACCGGTATCACGGAGGAGGACGGAATTCCCGTTACTGATCTGGCCGAAACCCGTTCCAACATCAACGGCTACGAAACCACCGTTTTCGGCCATGCCCGTGTACTCAGCGGAAAGCAGCGCCAGATACCGTACGGCACTGACCGCAGCACCTACGGTACTGAAATCGATGCTATCCGCTATCATGACTCTTACCGGAAGTATTTCGAATACCATGATAAGAAAAACGACCGTTGGGAAAAATTCAGCAGCAGCGACCAGCTGGTATTCTACTATCTGGTTCGCACCGACTATTCGAAGATGGTTCAGATCGACGTTTCCGACTGGGCATATGATGATCTTTCTAATGAAGTAGATGACACGTACCGAAACCATCCTGATCACCGCAGCGTAACCTATCAGGTTTACGTCAAGAACGCTGACGGTTCCTACACGCTCACCGACGACCGGAAGTTCTGGTACAGCAAGACCTTTACCGTTTCGTCTGTTCTGGTTCGCCAGGCTGACGCCGATCATTACACCATCGAGAACGTAGAGCTCGACCCGTCCGCTCTCGGCAAACCGACCGCAAACGAAAACGGCGAGTATCAGTTCAGTCTTGACCTTACCAAGACCGACCGCAACGCTACCGTTAAGATTTACGTCAAGCCGAACGTTCCGCCGGTGCAGCTGACTTACGATCTGAACGACGGCACCATCACGAGCACTGACGGCACGTACTCCCTCGGTTCGGTTTATCCCGATGCGACGATTATCCTGCCGACAGCTGAGAAGGATAACTGCACTTTCGACGGCTGGTATGATGAAACGGGCAAGAAGTACGAGACCGGCGCCAGGATGCCGAACGAAGACCTGACTCTGTACGCGAAGTTTACCGCCAAGGAAACTCCGAAGCCGGAACCCGAACCGGAACCGACCACGACCCCGGCTAAGTATTTCGTACTTCTGCCAAACCGTGGTAAGCCGGATGACAACCATGACCAGGGCGAAGAATTCTACCTGCCGAGCAGCAAGTCCAACGGTGGCGTAGACGGTCTTAACCAGAGCACCGGCTATATCGGCTCTCTCACCCAGGAAGGCGCGGAAGCAGTTCCTAATACAGGCGATTCGGTTACCAATATCAAAAACGGCTTTTCTAACGAATACCTGAACGTTCCGACCAACCTCGGTTTCTTTACTCCGGGCAACTGGAATGAAGACGGCACCTACAATGGTACGGCCGATACCTCTATTCTGGGCGACAACTTCAACGTAAATGGCATCGATATCGTATGGTACACCATCAAGAATCAGGGCATTAAAGACGGCAAGCTGGATATCCATGTTGACGGCTATGTTGTCGGTGTTCCGGTTACTGTAACCTATCACCCGAACTATGGCACTATCCCCGGCATGAGCGCAGATGACCATGTTGTACACGCTACCTCCGGCGAGAACCATATCGTTCGCGAGAATATGTTTACCGCTCCGAACGGCTACACCTTCGGCGGCTGGTACACCGATGCAGCCTGCACCAAGGGCAAAGAAGTGGCAGTCGATTCTACCGAGACTCTGAGAACCGACTGGCACCTGTACGCAAAGTGGGTTCCGAACAAGTTCGCCGTAAGCTACTTTGTTGACAACGTACAGGACGGCGAAACTGAGGAGCACGCTGTCGGCACTGATGTAACCGTAAAGGCTACTCCAACCAAGACCGGCTACACCTTCTCCGGTTGGACTCCGGCAGCTGACGTTGCAAACATTATCAAGATTGATGACAACGGCCATTTCATCATGCCGGCGCAGCCCGTTCTCTTTAACGGTACTTTCACTATCAACCAGTACAGAGTAATCTACAAGGTTGACGGCAAGGATTACGGCGACCCTGATGTCTACAACTTCGATGCCGATGTTGCCATCCGACCCGTTCCGACCAAGGACGGCTACACCTTCACCGGCTGGACCCGTGATAACGCAAAGGCTGAGAACTTCAAGATGCCCGCGCATGATGTTGAAATCCACGGCTCTTACAGCCAGAACACGCGCAAGTACACCATCAACAAGCACTTCTACAACGAGAAGGGCGTTGAGGTTAATGTAGTGAAGGGCGAGGCTACGCCCGCTGCTGAGAACACGGCTGTTTCCGACCTGTACAAGGCTGATGCTAAAAATCAGACCGTTGACGGCAAGAACTACGTTTACGTTCCGGGTCTGACCAAGGTTACCGATAACCTTGAAAAGCTGACCAAGGACGTTACCATCGACCTGCATTACTACCTTAACGTCGAGGGCGGCAACGACACCCCGGACGCCTGGGAGTACCGTCTTACATTCAAGGTTGTAAACGGCGAGTGGAACGACGGCGGCAACGCTGACAGAGTAGCTTACGTTCCGTTCAAGGACTATAAAACCGGCAAAGACCTCGAATACGTTGTGGTTCCGGCCACCCGTATCCCGCCCGTTGGCGAAAAGCCGAACTCCGGCTACCATGCCGGTTCCTGGGATACGACCCCTGTCGGTAATGACAAGGTTCAGAAGGACACCGTATTCACCTACACCTACGCGCAGAACAGCAGCGGCGGCAGCTCCGGCGGCAGCCACCGCAAGCCTACCGTTACCATCCAGGACGAGGTTCCGACCGGTCTGAACGGTGACGATCACTATGCGTACATCGTTGGCTACCCGGACAAGACCGTCCGCCCGCAGAACGGCATCACCCGTGCTGAGGTCGCGACCATCTTCTTCCGCCTGCTGACCGACGAGACCCGCAACGCTAACTCCACCAAGTCCAACAGCTACTCCGACGTAGCAGCCGGTGCATGGTACAACCATGCGGTTTCTACGCTGAGCGCTATGGGCATCGTAAAGGGCGACAGCAACGGCAAGTTCAACCCGAACGCTTCCATCACCCGTGCTGAGTTCGCAGCTATCGCGGCTCGTTTTGACGACAAGGCCAACACGACGGCCGCTGATTTCAGCGATATCGCGTCTCACTGGGCGAAGAACGAGATCAGCGCTGCCTCCAACAACGGCTGGATCAATGGTTATCCAGACGGCACCTTCAAGCCGGATAATCATATCACCCGTGCCGAGGCAATGACGCTCGTCAACCGCGTCCTCAAGCGTCTCCCCGAGACCGACGAGGACCTGCACGCAGACATGATCAAGTGGAGCGACAACTCCGATGCTTCTCAGTGGTACTACCTTGATGTTCTGGAGGCTACCAACAGCCACTACTACCAGACCAAGGAGAACCAGTTCGAGAAGTGGACCGAGCTGCGCGATACCCGCGACTGGACCGAACTGGAAAAGTAAATTTTCACTGCATCCCCCGGCGAAAGCCGGGGGATTTTTTTCTGTTATTTGGTTCCGGGCGCATAAACAGACGCGGTTTACACGCTTCGCGCCGTCCGGCGCATCTGCCGCACATATACGATCAGAAGCGCCGCGCCGGTGAAGATCCACGAGGTAGGGTAGACGTTCATCAGCATTTCGTAGGTCGGGAAGAGGCGGAACACGGTTGCCATCCAGATCAGAC
>ERZ772876.4076-NODE-4076-length-9893-cov-3.878634_pt1 | contig 9893 bp, 8 predicted proteins | sample MGYA00580584_ERZ772876 | MGnify/ENA primary metagenome ERZ772876 (study PRJEB29015, sample SAMEA2737728) | human gut metagenome | biome: human gut; feature: human-associated habitat; material: faeces | place: China | collected 2012 ...
CCCCAAAAAGGCGAAAAAATCTATTAAAGACACCATTGAAATCTGAACCCTTAAGTTCGGAGTCAATGGTGTTTTTATTATAAAATCCAGTATTTATGCGGCTTTTCGAGGTCGCATTTTCTTTTTGCCAGCTGGACTAAAAACAGAAAAACTGAAATTCGGCAATTAGAAGATTAAAAAGCAAACCTTTTCGAACCTATCAGTCTATCTGCACGTGTCTCATAAATCCCCTAATTTCAAGGCGTATTCCTCTTCCTTTTGTTCGGGAGTCTTGTATTGCAGTTTCCTGTGCGGACGTTTCGTATTGTAGAAAATTATGTACTTGTCCACCGCACTTCGGAAGTCTGCTTCTGAACGGTACTTCGTGCGATACAATTCCTCGCGCTTCAAGGAAGCAAAGAACGATTCCATTACAGAATTGTCGTACGGCACGTGCGCACGCGAAAAAGAGTGCGTGATGTGCAGTGACCGCATATAGTCGTTCATCGCTTTGGAACGGTAGTTACCGCCACGATCGGTGTGGAAGATCAAACTTGAATCCGGTTGGCGTGCTTTATAAGCGATCTGAAAAGTCGATTTTACAAGCTGCGTGCTGTTGGTCTTTCCAATTTTATAACCCACGACCATACGGGAGAACAGGTCGATAATCACGCAAATATAATAAGCGTTTTCGCCGTACTTAAAATAGGTAACATCACTAACCCACACTTCGTTCGGTTTGCACGTGTCAAACTCTTGGTTAAGGTGGTTTTTGTATTTGCGGCCTTCGTCCTCGTATAATTTCTTCGCCGACTGACGAATGCTGACTAACCCCATATCACGCATAAGCTTGCGCACCATTTCGTTACTGACTTTGAATCCTTCACTTTTCATAACTGCCGCAATTTTGGCATCACCGAATACTTGATTGCTTTCATCAAAGATTTCCTGGATACGAAGCCGTAATTCTTCACGGCGTTTCGCATACCACGTGTTATCCTTTTTGTTGCGAAGTACGTGGTTATAAAATGTTCCGCGGGGAATATCGAAAGCATCACAGATCACGTGCACATTGTATTTGCCGTAAAGCTGTTCGGCAGCGTATAGCCTTTGCCTCAAAGGTGCCTTGGGTGTGCAGGGCGCAGATTTAAGAATTTCAACAATGCTCTCCAAACGTGCGACTTTGTTTTCAAGCAAATGAAAATTGCGGATACTGACTGTCCTTCGGTTATCGGCTTCCTGTTCCTCGCGGTAAGCTCGTAACCAACCGTAAAATGTACTCTTGGGTATGCCGGTGTCGGCGAGGATATGCGTCGACAGCTCACCGGATATAACACGGTCAATGACCGCTTGCTTTTCTTCTTGGGTGTATGTTCTCATATTTTCAACTCCTATATTGAATGCATTGAAATAATTTTACGACATTTTCTGTAGGAATTGAAAGAAATGTGGAAATATGATATAGTTAGAAAAACAATCATTTTTATTTGATAAAAAGATTCACGACTTTTTATTAATTATAAGACCAACGCCGGAAAAAACGTACTTAATGGGTGAAAGCGCTTTTAGGTCTGACAAGGGAGGTGAACAACATGGATGATCTGAGAATCATAGAACTCTACTTTGAACGGGATGAGCAGGCAATCAAGGAAACGGATGCAACGTACGGCAAGCTCTGCCACAGTATTGCCTATAACATTCTGAACAATCACGAGGATTCGGAAGAATGTGTCAACGATACATACGTGGGAGTGTGGAATGCAATTCCGCCTACAAGACCGAGTAATTTTATGTCCTTTGTCTGTAAGATTGCGAGAAACCTGTCTCTGAAGCGGTTGGAGTTTATGAAGCGTGAAAAACGGTCAGCGGATGTAATGTTGTCCCTGGATGAACTGGAATCGGTACTGCCGGATGATCGGTATGCCCCCGACGTGAGTGACGAGGACGTAGGCAAACTGGTCAGCCGCTTCCTGCGCACACAAAAGGAGGACGTGCGAAATGTCTTTATCCGGAAATATTTCTACTTCGATTCTATCGGAGAAATTGCAGAGCGCTTTGGGTTTACCAAAAGTAAGGTCAAAAATATGTTGTTCTACACCCGAAACAAACTAATGGACTATCTCATTAAGGAGGGCGTTGAAATATGAAAATACCGAGATTTTCTAATGCCATCGGTAACCTCGATGAGGATCTTGTCGAGGCGGCAGCAGAATGCAAGAAAAAACAAAATCATTTGCTCAAATTGGGTTCAATAGCAGCCTGCTTTGCCGTGATCATTGTTGTAGGCGCGCTTGTTCTTCCATCGCTTTTAGGCGGCGAACCTACACCAGGAGGCACAAACGATAGGTATAAAGACATTAACATTATGGCAGACGAATCAGGAATTGTATGGCCATGGGAATATCAAACCGTTTTTGAGAAATACACTGAAGTAACAATTGACGGTATTGTATACCGAAGTCACGGTCGCCTTGTGTCTGAAGAACTCCTTGGCGATTTGATTGGAACATATACCGTATTGGGCATTGACGAAATTGAAGGAGATAGATACACTGAAAAATTTGAAGTGTATCAGTTAAAATATGCCGATAAGAGCCAGCTTGTCGCCGTGAGGATGGAAGGTAGTTGTTATACCTTCAAGAGGGATAATTATGAACCTCCGCACACGCTCGGTGAGCTCTTCAAGCTGGTAGACCTCCCAAAAGCAATTGAATTGAAGCGGTTCTCTGTAAACGGCGACAGTCCGAACAAAAAACACTATACACTGAGCAATGATGACTATGTATGGGAAGTTCTTGCCGGATGCGAAAATGCACCATTTGTTGAGGATGAGAAATGGGTTGCACATGATAGAGAGTATTACAGTTTTACGATCACATCTGAAACTCTCGGCGTATATAAAGTTGCCATGTATGTTACTGTAGATGGCTATCTGTGGACAAACGCTTTTGATTACCAATACCTCTTCAATATCGGAGAAGATGCAGCCAGTAAGATTATCAAATATGCAAAAGAGAATTCCACCGAAGCAGAGTATGAGCCGTATCAGAATACCATTGTCGGTAAGATTACGGAGATAACCGATGAGTATATTCTGTTAGACGATTCCATTCTCTGCGCCAATCCCGATGACGGAATCACGTACAAAATCCTTCTGAATGATCTGCGCATCTCCCGTTATGCAGAAAGCGGAGCTATCCGAGTGGGAGAAAATGTTCAGATAACATACGAAGGCGAAATTGACGAATCGAATACCATTGACAGTGCCATTTCCGCATCTGACGTGGTAATCTCCGGCGGGGATGTTCTTATTCCCGAATAATAAAATAAAAGTCGCATATATGATTAACCGAATATAAGTTTTTGCGAGAGTTCGAAGTCATACGCAAAACTGCCGAAAATATCTTTTTCGTAGCCCATAGACAAAAAAGTGCGTCAAACCTTGATTTTACTAAGGTTTGACGCATTTTTCTGCCTGTACGAACCATATGAAATTTCTCTTTCTCCCTCGAAAGCAGCCATTAGAGAGCCTATTTATGACGTAATAGTTGTACGGCACAGGGTCGAAAAAAACGGGGTGCTCATGAAATTGGCGTGTATAATTCATAGCAAGACCCCCATTGGCCACAATGGGCTGGTACTTTTGTGAGATGCGGAAGTTCGTATCCCTTACCTGTAAAATTTTGCGCAGGTATTTCAAACTGTTTACCCGGAAAAGTCGAATACGGCACGGCCGTTTTCCAGACGCAAAGCGGCGTCGAAGGCTTTTCCGCTTTTTGAGATGAACCCAACGATTTTCGCGGTACGGCCTTCAGACAACAGTTTTCGGACATTGGCAATGGATATCACCCGCGAACAAATCACGCCATGGATGCTAAATTTACACCCCTCCTTATACCCACGGCAGCCATAGCCGAATTTCGTCCGGACGACCTCGCCGCCGCATAGCGGGCATCGGCCCGCCGTTTCCCCGTAAAAACCATCGTCTGTGTCCTCTTCGAGCGTTTGGGGCGCCGTGTTAAAAACCGCGGCAATTTCCTTTTGAGCCAGAGCCAGGCAATCGTTAATCCGGCTCTCCGCACGGAAAACCCGTTTTAGCGAGCGGCCCAGTTCGGCCGTCTTATACTTATCCATACCTATCTGCATCCGCCGAAGCGATTCGATGAGATAGACGCCGTCGGGCAAAATGGTGTAAACGTCCTTTTTCAGCTGAATGTACCGGCTTTTCCGCGCGTTATCGATGATTCCGGTGCGGGTCGCTTCCGTCCCCAGCTCCAGGCCTTCGAAAATGGCCTTATAATCCGCGGTATCGCTTCCCGGATCATCGCCCTCGCTGTCGGCGGCGGCCTTTTCCTCCCGGAAAGGGTTTTTCAAATAATTATTCAAGGTCTCAATGGTATAGTGCTTGGGCGGACTAGTCTCCTTTTCCACCGGCTTAAAGTCAATATTGACCTTATCCCCTTTTTTAAGCGCCGGTAAAACTTTGTCCTTTCCCCTGTAATCATCGTATTTCGTCCATCCTTTTTCCAAAATCACGGTGCCCTTGAGCAGGAATTCTTCCAGTTCCCCGACCGCTATCCGGATTTCCGTCTTCTCCGCCACACACGGCTCCGCGCAGAACACAGCCACAAAGCGGCGGATGATGGCCGCGTATACCTTGGACTCGTCCGGGGTCAGCCTGTCCTTGGCCGGGATTTTGAAGGTAGGGGTCAAGGCAGAGTGAGACTCGATTTTGCTATCGTCAAAAATCGACTTGCTGTCTTTGAATTCCACTGGATATCCCAGACGCCCGACAGCCTCCAAAATCTTTTTCACCTTGTCCTTTTCCGCTGTCGCCAGATATTCCGAGTTGGTGCGGGGATAGGTAACATATCCCTCTTCATACAGCTTCTGCACAATGGCCAAGCTGTCCGGCATGGCCATTTTATAGGTCTTTCCTAGCATATTCTGCAGCTTGGTCAGCGAATACAGCTTACCCGGATTCAGCTTGTCCTTTTTCTTCTTGACGCCGACGACGACGGCTCCCGCCGCATTATAAGCGTCGCACAGCTGCTGTGCTTTTTCTCGCTGATTTTTATCAAACTTCTGCTTGGACTGCAATTCGATCGGTTCTCCATTGGTTTCCTCTTTGCTCGCCAAGGCGTAATATATATCGGGAACGAAATTCTTGATAGCCATATCTCGGTCGTAAATCGCCTTGACAATCGGGACAATAACCCGGCCGACCCGCAGCAGAGTGCCGGTTTTTAAGGTTGCGTACCGGGTCAGATTCACACCGTACAGCCAGTCGATAAAGGTGCGCGCATAGCCTTCGTACGCGAGATTGTCATACGCCTCCTCGTCTTTCATCTCCGTGAGCGCCTTGTTGATGGTTTCCGCCGTTTGATCCGGCAGCCACAGGCGTTTATGGCTTTTGCCCGCGCGTTCCTCCTTACTGGCAAAGGCGTGATCCACGATGATGCGGATGATGATTTCGCCCTCTCTGTCGGCGTCCCCCGCATTGACGATGGTATCCACATCCGGCCGGTTGCACAGCGCTTTAATGATCTCAAATTGCCGGACAACGCCGCTATCCACCTGTTTATCGCTGCCCTTACGCAGCACGAACTTATACTTTTTGGGGAAGCAGGGCAGATTATCCATCGTCCAATGGCGGCATTCCTGCGGGGCGGGATTATAGTCCTCGATATCTGCCAGGGAAAACAGATGGCCAAACGCCCAGGTAACGATATACTGGGCACCTTCATAATACCCGTCCCGTTTCTTCATGCCCCCGATGGCCGCCGTTATATTCCGGGCCAGGCTCGGTTTTTCCGCAAGTATCAGTATCATATGGCAATCGCTACATCCTTTTATCCGAGATAGTCGTTGTTACTTATCATAACACATAATCTTCCAGAAGTCGATCGACCGTGCCGCCCGGTATGTCAGCCGCGTTGCCTCTTTCCTATTGTTTCGTCTGATTTTGTAAATTCCCCCTTGAACGTCGACATTTTTTGGGTTTTATGATATGATTTACGAGGATGAATTTAAGAGAGGTATAAGGAGGGGCATTATATGGCAATAAGATTTCGGATAGCCAAGGGCGCGCTGCTGGGGCTAGCGGTTATGCTCGCACCCGCCTGCACAGCACAGAATCCGTCTGATTCTGTCCGCCTTTCGTTTCGGGGGCAAGTCTCGTCTTTTACGGAATCTGCCGCCTCTATTTACTTGACTTCCTATGATAGCGGGAACTCATCCACATATTATCTGAACGCCTTTGACAAGAATGGGAAAAAGAATTGGGAGATAAAAACACAGACGGATGGCCGGATATATGCGCTGCGAGACGGAAGGTTTTTTTATGCATCGAAAAGCGGGGAGGTTGCCGCCTACAATGAGCGGGGAACGCTTCTTTGGAAAACGACATTGGATCTAGACGAATTCTCGAATTCCAATTTTTTATTAACGGCGAGCGGTGCATTGCTGGTAAATTTGCAATCATCCCCCGATCCGGCGACGGTTTATTGCCAAATCAGCATAGAAGGCCAAAAAACCATCTCACCTGAAATTCCAAACCTTTCGACCTGCTATACCTTCAATTATCCCTTGGGAGGCTATATCTCCGTAGGGTACACTGGCGACCAATGGGCTATCAGCCGGATTAGCGACAATTTTTCGGTAGAGTGGACGTATAGCGGCGAGATGCATGAGGATAACTTTTTCATTCAGGACATCTCGCCAAACGGTGACGTTCTTTTTAGCGGAAATACTACTGGCGCGGGCAGCACGTTTTTGAAGGAACTCGATCCTGCGGGACAGGTGGCGAAAAGCGCGACTTATCAAAGCCCGCATATTGTGGCGGCTTATTTTCAGGATCAAATCGTCGCCGCGGCGGATAAACTGGGGGTTCTAGAAGCGGATTTTACCCTCAAGGCCACATATGATTTCTGTTTGTACCCAAAAATCAAGATCCTGGAGGACTCTTTTTTTGTTTACAGTCCGGGTTCTTACAGCCGCGGTGCTTCTGTGACCTATGACGGGTATTGTAAACAATACGATAAAACCAACCGGCTGGTATTCGGCCAGGTTTTCGAGGCTTCGGATCAATTTTTTGAAATCGGAGAAAACGGCAAGCGCTATTACAGGAAATAGCGCCAGGGCTGGATTTTCGGGCTGTTCAGCGATAAGCCCGGAAATTGCGTCAAAAAGGCCATGCGGGAGTGCACCGGTATAAAAAGGGGTTGACAGAGAAATCAAAGTGGCTTATAATGTTAGCAGCCTAACAAAAGGAGGGATATACTAGTGGAACATTCCATTGGGCTTACCATTCGGACGCTCTCCAATTTGCTCAAGCGGCGGATGTTTGAAACCCATCCGTCTCCTGGCGGCCCTCCCCCGACCAAAATGCATGCGGAAATCATTGATTTTCTCTATCAGAACCGGGAAAGCGTCATTTTTCAGCGGGATCTCGAAGCGCACTTTTCCATTCGGCGGTCCACCGCCTCCGGGCTTTTGCGGCTGATGGAGGAACGGGGCATTGTGTATCGGGAAAGCGTGGCGGAGGACGCCCGGTTAAAAAGGGTGGCCCTGACGGACAGCGCGGTGGCTATTCATGAAAAGATCCGGGAACAAATCGCGGAAACAGAGGCCTTGATGGCGCGCGGCATTCCGGCGCGGGATTTGCAAATCTTTTTTGACGTAGCGGAAAAAATCAAACAAAATTTGTCGTAACCTCTTTTTTCTAAAAAGAGGTTATTTGCCAAAGCAAACTGTTAGGCAACTGACTGATAGCCTACTAACATAATGGAGGTACTGTGTATGATAAAACGACTGGCAAGTTGTGTGAGGGAATTCAAGCGGGATTCGATACTGGCCCCTCTCTGCGTGACGATGGAAGTGGTCATGGAAGTGGTCATTCCTCTGTTGATGGCCCGGCTCATTGACAACGGCATCAACGCCGGAAATATGCCGTATTTAATAAAAATGGGCATATTCCTGGCCTTGTCGGCGGGTATATCCATGCTGTTTGGTGCGCTATCGGGACGCTTTGCGGCGCTTCGGCGGGATTCGCCCGGAATCTCCGGCACGATCTATATGAGAAGGTGCAGACGTTTTCTTTTGCAAATATCGATAAATTCTCCAGCGCCGGTATCGTCACGCGGCTGACCACCGACGTCACCAATCTGCAAAACGCCTACCAGATGATTATCCGGGTAGCGGTGCGGGCGCCGGTAATGCTGCTGTTCTCACTGGGCATGGCATTTTCCATCAGCGCGCGGTTGTCGCTGGTATTTCTGTGCGTGATCCCTGTGCTAGGGCTCGGCCTGTTCTTATTGGCGCGCAAAGCACATCCGATTTTTGAACGGGTATTTCAGACCTACGATAAACTGAACAATGTCGTTCAGGAAAATCTGCGGGGCATCCGAGTGGTGAAATCCTTTGTGCGGGAAGACCACGAAATTGAAAAATTCGGCGAGGTTTCGGACACGATATACCGGGATTTCAGCCGTGCGGAAAAAACAGTAGCCTGTAACATGCCGCTGATGCAGCTGTGCCTGTACACCTGCATGCTGCTAATCTCCTGGATTGGCGCCAAGCTGATTGTGGGATCCAGCATGACGACAGGCCAGCTGGTCAGCCTGATCTCTTACGCCATGCAGATTTTGATGAGTCTGATGATGCTGTCCATGATTCTGGTGATGGTGACGATAGCCCGCACCTCCGCCGAGCGGACGGCCGAGCTGCTGGACGAGGACAGCAGCCTGCAAAACCCCGCCGCGCCGATAACCCATGTACAGGATGGGGCGGTGGCCTTCGAAGGCGTTTCCTTCAGCTACAGCAGCGATATGGAAAAGCTGTGCCTGCGGGATGTGAGCTTTTCGATCCCATCAGGCCATACGGTAGGGATATTGGGCGGAACAGGCAGCTCCAAATCCACCCTGGTGCAGCTGATTCCCCGTCTATACGACGCCACCAGCGGGCGTGTGTTGGTCGGCGGGGTGGATGTGCGCGCGTACGATATGGAAAGCCTGCGGGAGAACGTGGCCATGGTCCTGCAAAAAAACGAACTGTTTTCCGGCACGATCCGGGAAAATCTGCTGTGGGGCAACGAGAACGCCACGGATGAAGAACTGGTGTGGGCCTGCCGGCTCGCCCAGGCGGACGATTTCATCCGCGCCTTTCCCGACGGGTATGACACGCATATCGAGCAAGGCGGCGCCAATGTGTCAGGCGGCCAGAAGCAGCGTCTTTGTATTGCGCGCGCCCTGCTGAAGCGCCCGAAAATTCTGATTCTGGACGATTCCACCAGCGCCGTGGACACCCGCACCGATGCCCTCATCCGCCAGGCTTTCCGCAGCGAGCTGCCGGACACCACCAAATTCATTATCGCGCAACGGGTATCCTCCATACAGGACGCCGATACCATCCTGGTGCTGGACAACGGCGCCATTAATGGCATCGGCACACACGAACAGCTGCTGCAAACTAACCGAATTTACCAGGAAGTCTTTACTTCTCAAACGAAAGGAGAGCAGATGCATGCCTAAAATTCCTATGGATGGTAAGGCGGCCAAAAGGCTGCTGGGCTATGTTTGGAAAGGCCATAAAGGGCAGCTGATCGCCGTGCTCATCTGCATTCTGGTCAGCGCGATAACCGGCGTGGCCGGTTCCTTATTCACCCAGCGGCTGATCGACGATTACATCACGCCGCTGCTCCTCTCCCCTTCTCCGGTATTCACAGGACTGCTTCAGGCCATTCTGATGATGGCGGTGGTTTATTTGGCGGGAACGCTGGCGGCATTCGCTTATAATCGCATCATGGTGTCGGTTTCCCAAGGGGTTCTCAAGCAAATCCGCGACGGGCTGTTCGCCAGGATGCAGGCGCTGCCTATCCGCTATTTCGACACCCATAGTCACGGCGATATTATGAG
>ERZ772876.4078-NODE-4078-length-9891-cov-2.859496_pt1 | contig 9891 bp, 7 predicted proteins | sample MGYA00580584_ERZ772876 | MGnify/ENA primary metagenome ERZ772876 (study PRJEB29015, sample SAMEA2737728) | human gut metagenome | biome: human gut; feature: human-associated habitat; material: faeces | place: China | collected 2012 ...
AATAAGAAGAATAGCGGTCCGAAAGGGGAAATTAAGGATCTGAAAAAGCGGATTGCAGGGATTGAAGCCGGCACAGTGGAGTGTGAGGATAAGGAGGCGGAGGTAGCTGCCTGCAAGGCGAAGATCGTGGAGGCGGAGAACAAGCTCTTTAAACCGATTATCGGTTGTGAGATGTACGTCGCCCGCCGTACGATGGACTTGAAAGAAGGGAAGCCGGACCAAAGCGGTTATCACTTGATTGTACTTGCCAAGAATGAGAAAGGTTATCATAACCTTATTAAATTAGTATCGCACGCGTGGACGCGCGGGTACTATATGCGTCCGCGTACCGACCGCAGTGAGCTGGAGAAGTATCACGAAGGTCTGATTGTCTGCTCGGCGTGTCTGGGTGGCGAGGTGCCGAAGCGTATTACCGCAGGGCAGTTTGCCGAAGCCGAAGAAGCGATCCAATGGTATAAGAACCTGTTTGGTGATGACTACTATCTGGAAATGCAGCGCCATAAGGCGACTGTACCCCGTGCCAATCACGAATGTTATCCGCTACAGGTAAATGTGAACAAATACTTGCAGGAGTATGCCCGGAAGTATAATATCAAGCTGATCTGCACCAATGACGTCCACTTTGTGGATGAAGAGAATGCCGAGGCACACGACCGTTTGATCTGCCTGAGTACGGGTAAAGACTTGGATGACCCCAGCCGTATGCTATATACCAAACAGGAATGGATGAAGACCCGTGAAGAGATGAATGAACTCTTTGCAGATGTTCCCGAGGCACTGAGCAATACGCTGGAAATTCTAGATAAAGTCGAATATTATTCGATTGACCATGCACCTATCATGCCTACCTTCGCTATTCCTGAAGACTTCGGAACAGAAGAAGGATATCGTGCCAAATATACGGAGAAAGACCTGTTCGATGAGTTTACACAGGACGAAAATGGTAATGTGGTGCTGAGCGAAGAGGAAGGACAAGCCAAGATCAAACGTTTGGGGGGATATGAGAAACTGTATCGTATCAAACTTGAAGGCGACTATCTGGCAAAGTTAGCATTTGACGGTGCGAAAAGAATATATGGCGACCCTTTGTCGGAAGAAGTGAAAGAACGGCTCAACTTCGAGTTGTACATCATGAAAACGATGGGTTTCCCCGGATACTTCTTGATAGTGCAGGACTTTATCAATGCCGCACGCTCGGAACTGGGCGTATCGGTAGGCCCCGGACGTGGTTCGGCTGCCGGTTCGGCAGTGGCTTACTGTCTGGGTATCACCAAGATCGACCCTATCCAATACGACTTGCTGTTCGAGCGTTTCTTGAATCCGGACCGTATTTCGTTGCCCGATATCGATGTGGACTTCGATGACGACGGTCGTGGTGAAGTGCTTCGCTGGGTAACCAATAAATATGGTCAGGAAAAAGTAGCGCATATCATCACGTATGGTACGATGGCTACCAAACTGGCTATCAAAGACGTTGCCCGTGTACAGAAACTTCCTCTCTCGGAGTCCGACCGTCTGGCAAAGCTGGTGCCGGATAAAATCCCCGACAAGAAGCTGAACCTGCGGAATGCCATCGAATACGTCCCCGAACTGCAAGCGGCTGAGGCATCGTCCGACCCGTTGGTGCGAGACACTCTTAAGTATGCCAAAATGCTTGAAGGTAATGTTCGTGGTACCGGTGTGCATGCCTGCGGTACGATTATCTGTCGTGACGACATCACCGACTGGGTGCCTGTAAGTACAGCCGACGATAAGGAAACGGGCGAAAAGATGCTCGTTACCCAGTATGAAGGTTCGGTGATCGAGGATACCGGATTGATCAAGATGGACTTCCTCGGGTTGAAAACATTGTCTATTATTAAGGAGGCAGTTGAGAATATCCGTCTGAGTCGTAGTCTGGAGATAGACGTAGACCAGATCGATATTACCGATCCGGCAACTTACAAATTATATAGTGACGGACGTACCATCGGAACGTTCCAGTTTGAATCTGCCGGAATGCAGAAGTACCTGCGCGAATTGCAGCCTTCTACCTTCGAAGATTTGATCGCCATGAATGCCCTCTATCGTCCGGGTCCGATGGATTATATTCCGGACTTCATCGACCGTAAGCATGGTCGTAAGCCGATTGAATATGACATTCCGGTGATGGAGAAATATCTGAAAGATACGTATGGCATTACGGTCTATCAGGAACAGGTGATGCTTTTGTCACGTCTGCTGGCGGATTTTACCCGTGGTGAGTCCGATGCCCTTCGTAAAGCGATGGGTAAGAAGCTGCGTGATAAGCTGGATCACATGAAGCCTAAGTTTATCGAAGGCGGACGCAAGAACGGGCATGACCCGAAAGTACTTGAAAAGATTTGGACCGACTGGGAAAAGTTTGCCTCTTATGCGTTCAACAAATCGCACGCTACTTGCTACTCATGGGTAGCTTATCAGACAGCCTATCTGAAAGCGAACTACCCGTCGGAATACATGGCGGCTGTCATGAGCCGAAGTTTGTCCAACATTACCGATATCACGAAGCTGATGGACGAATGCAAGGCAATGGGTATCCAGACGCTCGGTCCGGATGTGAATGAGAGTAACCTGAAGTTTACGGTCAACCACGATGGTAATATCCGTTTCGGACTGGGAGCGGTGAAAGGCGTAGGCGAAGCTGCCGTGCAAAGCATTGTAGAAGAACGTAATACCAACGGACCATTCAAAGGTATCTTTGATTTCGTACAACGTGTCAATCTGAATGCCTGCAATAAAAAGAATATGGAATGTCTGGCGTTGGCGGGAGGTTTCGACAGTTTCCCCGAATTGAAGCGGGAGCAGTACTTTGCCGTCAACTCTAAGGGCGAAGTATTCCTCGAAACCTTAATGCGATACGGTAACCGCTATCAGGAAGACAAAAGAGCTGCCATCAATTCATTGTTCGGCGGAGCGAATGTCGTCGATATCGCCACTCCCGAAATTCCTCAGGGAGTAGAGCGCTGGGGCGACCTCGAACGTCTGAACAAGGAACGCGACCTGGTAGGTATCTACCTTTCCGCCCATCCGCTGGATGAGTTCGCGATTGTGCTGGATCACGTCTGCAATACCCGTATGGCAGATTTGGAAGATAAGGCGGCTTTGGCAGGCCGGGAGATTACAATGGGTGGCATTGTGACCAGTGTCCGTCGTGGAGTCAGCAAGAATGGCAATCCGTATGGCATTGCCAAGATCGAAGATTATTCGGGCTCTACGGAAATACCTTTCTGGGGAAATGACTGGGTGACTTATCAGGGATATCTGAATGAAGGCACGTTCCTGTATATCAAAGCCCGTTGTCAGGCCAAGCAATGGCGGCAGGACGAACTGGAAGTCAAGATCACTTCAATGGAACTTCTGCCCGATGTGAAAGAAGAACTGGTGCAGAAGATCACCATTATCATTCCTCTGTCAGTGTTAAATTCGGGACTTATTACCGAGCTGGCCACTTTGACCAAAGAACATCCCGGCAATACGGAACTCTACTTCAAGGTGACGGATGATACGGACAGCCGTATGTCGGTCGATCTGATTTCCCGTCCGGTCAAGCTTTCGGTAGGCAGAGATTTAATAACATATTTAAAGGAGCGCCCCGAACTTGGATTCCGTATAAATTGATTATCTTTGTAGCGCAAATCTACAAACGAAGTAATACATAATAATTAATACTTAATACTTAAAAAGAAATGGCTTTAGAAATTACAGACAGCAACTATAAGGAAATCCTTGCAGAAGGAAAGCCTGTTGTGGTGGATTTTTGGGCTCCCTGGTGTGGCCCTTGTAAAATGGTGGCTCCTATTATTGAAGAATTGGCCGCGGAGTTTGAAGGACAAGTCATCATCGGTAAATGCGATGTGGATGATAACAGCGATGTGGCTGCCGAATACGGTATCCGCAACATTCCTACTGTTTTGTTCTTCAAGAATGGTGAGATTGTAGACAAGCAGGTAGGCGCAGTCGCCAAACCGGTATTCGTGGAAAAAGTGAAGAACCTTCTCTAGACTTTGTCTAATATTTAATACTTATTACTTAATACTTACAACCATGGGACTGGAAGATGATTTTTTATTAGAAGATGCCGATGACGAAAAGACCGTCGAGTTTATCAAGAACTATCTGCCTCAGGAACTGAAAGAGAAGTTCGAGGACGATGAACTGTACTATTTTCTCGATCTGATAGACGAGTACTATTCAGAAAGTGGCATTCTCGACGCTCAGCCCGATAACGACGGCTACGTAAACATTGACTTGGAAGAGGTCGTAGCTTACATCGTGAAAGAAGCCAAGAAGGACGAAATGGGAGAATATGATCCCGAAGAAATCCTTTTTGTGGTTCAGGGAGAAATGGAATATGGAAACTCTCTGGGGCAGGTGGACTAATTGTCGCTAGTCACCACTGTAGATAAATGAAAGGAATATAGCCTGAAAGATTCGCGTCTTTCAGGCTATTTCTTTTTCCATCCTTATGCTTTCGCTCTCCGGTATTTCCTGCCAAGTACATTCGCTGCAAATCCCTTGAATAAAAACTGTTTTCTCTTTGCTATATGACAAACGCTCAGAACTCCTGTGAGAATACCGATTTGGTAATGCAGTAATCCCATCGGAGAATTGGCTCCTTCAATACCGAACAGTGATAGTCCTGTAATAATGACCAATAAGAAAACAACAGACAAGGATAACACGACTTTTCTTTTGCCTTTGCAGCCGATTGTTTTCAAGCCTTTATACCATCCCCAATGGCTTTTGACATGAACTATTCCCAATATCATGAATAGCAGGCTGGCATTAACATGGAACACGGCCCAGTTATGCCATATTTCATGGTTGTCACCCTGTCCTGCGATATGTAATTCGACGCCTGTGTAAAACGACAAAATGAATATGGGAACTAACATTAAATCTGTGAGATAAATAAATCTGTTTCTGCTCATCTTTTTTGATGGCAAAATTACAACGAACTGATTAATAGTGAAATAGACGATGTGAGGTTAAAGTTGTACTATTCAAGGTATTTCTTTCGATAGGAGGTCGGGTTGACGCCTACCGCTTTGGTGAACAATCGGGTGAAGTATGCATAATCCTCTATTCCCAAGTCAATGGAAATCTCTCTTACGTTTAAGGAAGTGTATACCAGCATTCGCTTGGCTCTCAATATTAATTCATTCTGAATATATTTGCTCACACTTTCGCCTGTGACATTTTTAACCACTTCATTCAGGTATACCGGTGAGATGTGTAATGCTTCCGCATAATAAGATACACTTCTGTTTAGTTGTTTTTCTTCTGAAAACAGTGCTTTGAGCGCTAATGTGATTTCAATATGCCTTCTGTTCTTGTGGTTTTGTCCTATATACTTCTGAATGTTGTCTGTAATGATGCCGACAATGGCACATGATAAATTCTGTATGACGGCTTTCGATTTGCAATCAGGATTCCCCCCGTTCATTCTTCGCAGAATCATGGAGAATAATTGGCCCAAATCAGTATATTGTATGTCGTTTATCTTAAACGGTACGGGCGATAATACATATTCGGCAATGATTTGCTTGGTTGGAGTATCTATAAACACTCCGTCTATAAAAAGAAGAAGAACGTCTGCGTTTCCTGTATCAATGATATGGTGAACTTGGTTGGGCTGGGTACAGACAACGTCACCTGCCGAGAAAACATACTCTTTGAAATCGATGCTTACATGACACGTACCGCTTTTCACTACGCCCAAAATGTAATAATCATCTCGGTGTACGTAATTAATCGTCCGATTCGGGGAAAAGGGAGATACTTCCTTTGCAAATATTCCAAAATCAGATTGTTGAACAGCTTTATGTGTAGGGATACCTGTCATTCATTTTTTTGCAAAGTTAGTGAAAACAGTTGAGAATACAGTTTATGCAATATGGCAATCTTATTCTATCGCTTATTAAAACTCATGCGGAAAATAGTTTCGGGGCTTTCGGATTTTTAGTATCTTTGTTCGTTGTTTTATTGCGTATCACTTAAGTAAGATAATCAAATTACTTAAGTGATATAATTGTCTTACTTAAGTAATCTATTCGTCTCACTTAAGTAATACGAAAGAATGTAGCCAACAAACAACTAATTACTTAAATAGAAACCATTAAGTTATTAACAGCCAAACATAAAATTATTCTTATGAGCATTTATTACGACCTTTATGAAAATCCCAAACAAGAGGATGCTGAAGAACAGAAGTTGCTACACGCACGGGTAGTGCCAAGCGGAACATATACAACCAAAGAATTTGTGGAGCGGGTGTCCATGATGCATCATATTCCCCATGCGCAATTAGTTGGAGCGGTAGAGGCTATCACCGATGAGTTACAGACACTGCTGTCCAGAGGATATATTGTGGAATTTGGAGATTTAGGGCATTTTTCTTTGACCCTTTCTTTGGAAAAAGAGATTATTGACAGAAAAGAAGTACGCTCTCCATCTATTCGCCTGAAAAATATTAAGCTGAAGGTAAAACAAACATATAAGAGAGAACTGAACTCTAAAATGGATCTAGAACGAATATCTTCCCCGACACGTTCCAATGCGAAAATATCCGAAGACGAGTGCTTGAAAAAATTGCAGGACTTTTTAGAGAAACATCCTTGTATCAATCGGGCAGATTATTGTGCTATTACCGGGATGAGTAGATTACAGGCTTTGCATCAATTGAATCTTTTCATAGAAAAAGGAATTATTCAGAAATATGGAAATGGGAAGACGGTAGTGTATATACGTGTTGTGTGAGTTCTTATTTTAGATTTCCTCCAACGCATAATACTGATAATCCCGAAGTACCGTTTGAAGAAACTTCTCCTGATTATTCTCTCGTGGAGTAACAGATAAGATTTCCTGCACCTTTTTGGCGAGTAACGTAACGCGCCTTACCCGATCCTTTTCACCGGATTCCAGCGTTCGGGTGATTACGTTCACCTGTTCCAATGATAAATCGGCAGATTGTGGATACGTCGGATGATAATTCTTGGTCAGGTAATCAAATTCATCAAGGCTGACGTGTATCTTGCGATAATTCTTTTCTTTGATCACCATCGTTCCGGCTGCTAAATCACCCAGCCGCTGACTGTTTTTAGTCAGCAGAACGACTAAAAGTCCTAAACCTCCCGTGCCGGGACCGTCAATGATGAAGAGAAGCCAGCGCAGCAGATAAGCACTGATGCTGGGAGTAGAACCGTCTGATTTTACGACGCGTATATTCATCAGACGTTTTCCAAAACTCTGCCCGTGGTTGAACATTTCGCAGAGGAACGAGTAAAGAAGTACAGGCAAATAGACGAGGCACAGAATAAAGACCGTACCGACTCCGGAGGATAAATGCAGTTTAACAATGAGTGTCGTCACAGAATATAGATAAATCACAATCAGGGAATAATCGATGGCCAAAGCCAGCAATCGTTCGCCGATACTGGCGGGCGTTTGGCTGATTCGAACAAACTGACCGGTAATAATCGTAGATTCTGCCATTCTTGGTTAAACATTTTTAGGTTTAAGTTGCAAATATATCATAATTCTTTTACTTTTGCTTCTGCTCTCAAACAAAACTTATTCGAAATCTATTAAAAGTGATGAATGTAAACTATGTCTATGGAATCATCTTCCTGTTTTTAACATCTTGCCTTTCTCCCACAGATAGGGTAATTCCTTCTTTATTGCATGCAGATTCTTTGATAGAAGTTGGATGTGCAGATAGTGCATTGAGTATATTGGAAGGTGTGAATCTTGCAGAGTTGTCTACTATACAGTCTAGAGCTAAGTATGCCCTATTGTTAACACAAGCCAAAGATAAGAACTATATTACTCATACGGATGATTCGTTAATTCGTGTCGCTGTAGATTATTATGATACTTCCGATGATATTACCCTACGGGCAAAAGCTCATTATTATCTTGGACGAGTTTGTCAAGACAGAGGTGATATTGAAGGAACTGTACGTGAATTTTTGGTGGCAATGCCTTTAGCTGAGAAAGTGGATAATTATGATTTGAATATTCTATTGAAAAGTAATTTGGGTTTATTGTTTTGGCAGCATGGATTGCAGGAAGAGGCTGATTCTCTTTATAGACAGACTATTGAATTGGCAGAAACACATCATGATTCATTGCGTTTAGCCGTAGTGCTAGTAAGTTGTGCAGATATTTGCATGGAGCGAGGAGAAGAATATTATACAGATGCAGAAAAATATTTAAAACGAGCCCTAAAGCTAATAAAAGATACAGATAAACAACATATTAAGGAGCTTGTGTTTAGTTCTCTTAGTTATCTTCTAGAATATCAAGGGAAATCACGCGAAGCTATATTGTTTGCAAATAAAGGTATGCGATTGGTGTTAGACAGTTCTGAAAGATATGGTTACTATCTAGTTATTGGGAGTGCTTATTTGCAATTGGAACAATATGATTCAGCCTCTGTTTATTTGAATAGAGGTATATCTTCTGATAATTATTATGCAAAAACAAATGCATATATGAAATTATCAGAAATGGCAACGAAGTTGGGGAAAAAAAATGAAGCATTGGAATACGAAACTTTATATGCTATATATAAGGATTCCATGAAATTGGTCGAGCAACCGGTTGAGGTAGTTTCTTCTTTGAAGGATGTGTTATATCATCAATCAACGGAACGCTATGAATCATTTTTGACTCAGTATCGTTTTTGTCTATTGTTACTTGTCCTATTGTTTATTATTACGATTTGTTTCTTTTTGCAAAGGCGTAGAAAAAGGAAGGAAGAAATGGCACAATTAGTCAATAAACGACAATTATTGTATAAAAGTATAGAGACTATCAAGAAAGAGTTAGAGAAAAAAAATATAGAAATAAAAGAAATACAGCAACATTGTGAATATTTAGAGTCAGATGTTAACTCCAAAGCACAATTAGATAGTTGTCTTAATGAACTATTGGAACAATACCATTTAATGCAAGAAGATTTAGAACGTCGGCTTGTAGAAAGAGATGAGGAAGTAAAGCAATTGAGAAATCTGAATCTGAAATTTATATTAATGTCTTCTCCTGTTTATCAAATGTTGATAGAATTGTGTGAGTATAATAAACTTAATCCTGATGGAATGAAGAAGATTACTAATGATGAATGGGATATTTTATTGCATGAAATAGATATGGCATCTTTGGGATTTGTAGAAAGATTAAGCACTAAATATGAGTATTTATTGGAGGAAGATATTCGTTTTTGCTGTTTAGTTAGGTTGGATTTTAAATATGCCGATATTGCCAGTCTTTGGGGATGCACTTCTGCTGCCGTATATAAAAGAAGTTGGTCTGTATTGGAGAAGATGGGTTTAAATAAAGATAAGAAAATAAAATTCAGAAACGCGGCCTCTCTCATTTTTGTGCTCCTTAAATACCGGCTCAAGAATGGGCATATGGACTTTCTGGGGAAAAACGACCCAAAGGCGCGCGTTATGCACTTCCGTGAAAGGCTGGAAGCCTATATTCAGGAAATACGCAGCACGCTGGATTACAGGGCATATCCCCCGCTGTCTCCTGCAGCGAAGAAAAATTTAAATATTTCACATGATTATCTTCAGGGTATTTTAGGCTACATCGACTATGAAGGCGACCCGAACATCGTTCCCATTATGGACGAAGACAGCCAGGACTGATGCCGGCGGCAGATGCAAAATACCATTTTGGACCAGGCAGAAAGAACAGGAGCCGGCTCCGGCCTCGTCCTCCTTTCCAGGGACCGGACGGCGGAACGGCTGAACAGAAACACGCAAAAAAATTCCTGTACTGTGGGGGCGAAACTCCCGGCCCTCCCCTGATTCTATCCCTGATTCCCCGGGCTCAGCCCGGGGAATCCTCACTTTGTTTTCC
>ERZ772876.4099-NODE-4099-length-9831-cov-4.668576_pt1 | contig 9831 bp, 10 predicted proteins | sample MGYA00580584_ERZ772876 | MGnify/ENA primary metagenome ERZ772876 (study PRJEB29015, sample SAMEA2737728) | human gut metagenome | biome: human gut; feature: human-associated habitat; material: faeces | place: China | collected 2012 ...
GCTTCAACGCCATCTTTGTTACGTTTGAAGTCAATCAAACGGTAGTGACGTTTGTGACCGCCACCTTGGTGACGTACAGTGATGCGACCGTTGTTGTTACGACCAGCTTTGTTTTTAAGTGAAACAAGCAATGATTTCTCAGGAGTGCTTGTAGTGATTTCAGCAAAATCCAAAGAAGTCATATTACGACGACCATTTGTCGTTGGTTTATAAGCTTTAATACCCACGTTATTTCCTCCTTAGATTATTCAGCTTCAGCTGCAAACAACTCGATTGCTTTAGAATCAGCTGTAAGAGTGATGATAGCTTTTTTAGTTTTTGAAGTGAAACCAGTGTAACGTCCTACACGTTTTTGTTTTGGTTTAACAGTTACAGTGTTCACGTTTGCAACTTTAACTCCATCAAAAGCAGCTTCAACAGCTTGTTTGATCAAAAGTTTGTGCGCACGAGAGTCAACTTCGAATGTATATTTACCTGCTTCGAGGTCGTACATTGATTTTTCAGTGATTACTGGTTTTTTGATTACGTCGTACAAATTCATTATGCAAGAACCTCCTCGATTGTAGAGATTGCTTCTTTAGTAACAAGAAGTTTATCTGCGTTTACGATGTCAAGTACGCTTGCAGTTGCAGGAGTTGCAACAGTTACGTTTGCAAGGTTACGTGCTGAAAGTTCAGCGAATGCGTTTCCTTCTTCAAGGATTACAAGTACTTTTGAGTCAACGTTAAGAGCTGAAAGTACGTTTGCGAATTCAGCAGTTTTTGGAGCTGCAAATGAAAGGCTTTCTACAGCTACAAATTTATCTTCAGCAACTTTAGCTGAGTAAACTGATTTCAATGCAAGGCGACGAACTTTTTGTGGAAGTTTGTATCCGTACGAACGTGGAGTTGGTCCGAAGACTACACCACCACCACGCCATTGTGGTGAGCGGATAGAACCTTGACGAGCACGTCCAGTTCCTTTTTGACGCCATGGTTTACGACCACCACCAGATACTGCAGAGCGGTTTTTAACTGCGTGAGTACCTTGGCGAAGGCTAGCGCGTTGGCTGATAACGACATCAAATACTACTGATTCGTTTGGTTCGATACCGAAGATAGCATCGTTCAACTCAACTGAGCTAACTTCTTTACCAGTTTGGTCAAATAGTTTTACGTTTGCCATTTTAACTGTTTTCTCCTTTCTTATTATTTAGCAGCCTTAACTGCTGATTTGATAGTGATAAGAGATTTCTTAGCACCTGGTACGTTACCTTTGATAAGAATAACGTTTTTCTCTGGGATAACTTGGACAACTTCAAGGTTTTGGATTGTCACACGGTTACCACCCATACGTCCTGCCAAGTGTTTGTTTTTGAAAACACGGTTAGGCGCAACAGGTCCCATAGAACCTGGACGACGGTGATAACGAGAACCGTGAGCCATAGGTCCGCGTGATTGACCGTGGCGTTTGATAACACCTTGGAAACCTTTACCTTTAGAAGTACCAGTTACATCAACCATTTCTCCTGCAGCAAAAGTATCAGCTTTAAGAACATCTCCTAAAGCATATTCGCTAACACTAGCACCTCTGATTTCCTTTAAGAAGCGCTTAGGGGTAGCATTTGCTTTTTTTAGATGACCAATTTCAGGTTTATTACTTCTTGATTCTTTCTTATCAACTGTAGCAAGTTGGATTGCATCATATCCGTCTGTTTCTTTAGTTTTGATTTGTGATACTACATTATCTTCAACTTCAATAACAGTTACAGGAATAAGTTTTCCATCAGCAGTAAATACTTCAGTCATCCCTTTTTTTCTTCCTAAGATTCCTTTCATTTTTTCCTCCTATATTATTTTTTAATTTGTATATCAACACCACTAGGTAAATCTAAATGAGCAAGTGCTTCAATAGTTTCTTTACTAGGGTCTGTGATATCAATTAGTCTTTTGTGAGTTCTTTTTTCAAATTGCTCTCTTGAATCCTTGTACATATGTACTGCTCTTAAAATTGTAATTTTTTCAATTTCAGTAGGTAATGGTACAGGTCCAGATACTACACCACCAGTTCTTTTAACAGTAGCTACTATTTTAGCAGCAGCACTATCTAGAACTCTGTGATCGTAAGCTTTTAATTTAATTCTCACTTTCTCCTTTGCCATTTTGTTGTCCTCCCTTCGCCTATATCTTGGTATAGACATAGCTCCAAACGAATTACCTGATATCCCTTTAATTTATTTGACAACTTAACCGGGTGTATCAGCAACTTCGCACATCTAAGCCAGTCACACTCCTACAATTATACCTTATAATTATATTAAAATCAAGTGAAAAAATAACTTTTTTTCACTTTTTTATTATTATTTGGTATTTTCTAGGAAAATCTATCGTTTTTCCTAGTCATTTATAGCCATTAAGTCTATAAATGATGCATCAATATGCCCTATTATATTCACAGTTAAAGCCAAAAGAAAAAGCACTATAAAGTGCTATAAAGTAATCTCTCCTAATCTTATTAATTCTACTACAGCTTGAGCTCTACCCTTAACAGATAATTTTTGCATAGTATTAGAAATATGATTTCTAACAGTTTTTTCACTAATACTTAATATATTAGCAATTTCTCTAGTAGTTTTATTTTCTATCAGTAATGAGAAGACTTCTTTTTCTCTCTTGGTTAATATACCTTTACTCATAAATACCTCACTTCCCTATAGGGTGGTATATACATATATTCATATTATTGTATTCAATAATATGAATTATGTGAAGTATTTTTAACTATTTTTAATAAGAACAATTATAACTATTACAACCACAATTACCTTGGTTATACGTTTGACAACCAAAAGCGGCATTCCTACATGTATTATATGAACTACAATATTTAGTTCTACTCCAATGCCCACAATTACACGTTCTTTGTTTATAAGAACATATTACCCTTTGCAAATCTTCTTGCTTATTTTTCGCCTTACATTGTTTTTCATTTAAAGTATATTTAGATGTATAATCTGCTTTCCAATCACTATAAGTATAATTCTTACAGGAACATGGATAAGCCGCCCTTGCATTATATGTCTCACATCCAAACTCTGCCCTTCTACAATAATATGTAGAAGAACAACTTCTATCCTTAACATAATAATTCCATATTGTCTTTTCCGTTACATTACCAGCTTTATCAGTACATCTTAAATATGTTCTTTTATTTCCAGAACGAGAACTCATTCCTTGTGATGTAGTAGTAGTTCCAGTCGTAACAGTACCATTATCATTCATATAAGCTTCTTTCATTCCAGAACCACTATCACTGCAACTTACCCACACTTCTTTTCCAGTACACCAAGTTGTTCCAGTCGAAGGTCCATAATCCATTGAAGGAGGTGTTGTATCTTTCCATATAGCATACAGCTTTAAAGTATTATTAGAAATTCCATATTGTCCATCTACATATTTCCAAGTACCACTCCATCCTGTCCAGTTATAACCATCATCCACGCCATCTGTTCTTGTTGTCCATCCAGCAAATGTATAACCTGTTTTAGTAAATGTATTACTACGAATTGCTGTATTAGTTCCATAATTAACAATCGTATTTCCCATACTTCCTGCTCCACCATTAGCATTATATGTTATTGTATATGTATTTACTTTCCAATTTACTCCTAGTACTACAGTACAATCTTTATTAGTAGCATCACAGAAGTCACTTGCTTTGTATACTACTGATTGATCATATGTTTTTCCACTTGTTGTACATCCACTTTTACATTTCCATTCTTCTTTGGATACGACAGAATATCCAGTTTTTGTTATCTTTAAATATTTTGAATAATTATAGTTAGGTAAACCATCAGAAGCTGTGCTACCATTATATTTTATCTTGAAGAAAGAATCGGAATAAGTACTTCCATTAGCATTTGTTCTTTCAATAATACCATTATTTTCTCTCCATTTATATGTATTGCCTGTTGAAGTAACAGTTGGTGATGTTAAGGAACCATTATTAGTACTAAATTTAATAGTAACTATATAGGCTTTTGTTATTGGATAATATGTTGCACTAGATGATATATTTTTACTTGTATTTGCATTCCAAGTACTTTTTGTAGCGTTTTTATTAGTATTCCAACCTATTATAGCGTATCCTTTTCTCTCAATAGTAGGTGAAGTTATACTACAATTTTGACCACTAATTGCATAACATGACTTGGTAATGTTACTTACTTCTCCACCTATTTTGTCAGCAGGTTCTTTAATAAATGTTATTGTATATTTATTTATAGTAAAATCTTTAGTACTTTCATTATAATTATTACTCTTATCTACTGTTCTAGCTGTTACTTTTGCTGTTCCAGTAGTAGTATAACTTATATTTATCTGATTACTTGAAGATTGATACCAAGTATATTTTTCTATAGTTGTTGTATTACCATCACAAGTAAAGATATTATTACTTAGTGTACATCTTTTAACATTAATATTACTAGTACCTTTAATAGTAGATTTAAAATAATACTTTGCTTCTCCTTTTATATTAGCATTATTATATTTAATAGTTAATGTATTAGAACTTAATGTATAAGTTGGTTTTTTAACTTGTAATGTACTTCTACTTTCAGTATTAGAACATAAATAACTTTCTCTACTAGTTTTCATACATACTCTTAAATAATACTTTTCATTTTGTTTTAATCCTTGTAATTTACAAGTATTACCATCTATAACACCAGTCTCTTTTATATTAGCAGAACTATCTCCATACATACATACTTTGTCAGACATAGTACTACTTGGATTAGTCTTAGCGTCAGTAAATTGTACATGTATCTCATCAGTATAACTAGTACCATTATCTAATTTAGGATAATCTGTAACCTTTTCATTAACTATGTTACCCATACATACTTTATAGTCATCACTATTAGCTTTATCTTTAGTTAATATTTCAGCTTTACTATTAACCATAGTTACTTTATTCTTCTTTACTAAAACATAACTATGTATATCAAAATCTTTACTTTTAATGTTTGCTTTTTTATCAAGTAACCCTTTATTCATAAGTTCTTCAATAGTAATACAAAAATATTTATTCTCTTTATCAGTAATATCTAACCAGTAATTACTATCATCATTTTTTTCAGTAGCATATGTTTCAGCAGCCTCTTTAATACTCTTTTCACTTAGTGTTGCTGCTTTTCCTTTGGAGGATTTTACGGCTTTAATAATACCATAAGTAGAAAAACCTAAAACTAATCCTATTATAAGTATTACTGCTAGTAGCTCTATTAGTGTATATCCTTTTCTATTTAGTTTCACTATTGTTCTCCTAATAAGATTACTTTTTTTACTACTTTCATTGCTTCTTTTAATACTTTATCATCATCTATTTCTTCGATATAATTATAACCATCTTTATCTTTATTTAAGTATGCTACTTCTAGACTAGCGGTATCACTACTATCATAATCTCCTACTGAGAATAGTACTATTTCTTTAGGAGTATTAGGAAGGGAAAAGACAGTGATTATTGTACCTAATTTGAATTCATTTTTTTCATTTAAGATATTAAATTCCATATTAACCTCCTAATATTGTTCCGATGGTAATAAATATTACTATACTTATTACTAGTGTTATTATTATAGTTAGGGTGCTTATTGTTACATAACCTGCTGTTTTTTCTAACTCTAATCTTTTTACTTTGGCTATGGCTTTTTTTCTAGCAATGGTATTAGCTTCAATTAATTCTTGATAGTCAGAATAACCATCATTAGCATTCTTTCTTAGATAGTCAAATGGTTCACTTAATTTATCGACATGATTTCTACTAGTAGTAATGATAGTATTTTTTTCAACATTCCATTTTTGAACTTTATTTGGATTGAAGATGATATTTCTTTTATTATTATACTTTTCCATGTTTATCCTACTCCCATTTAAATAGTCTTACTTCTTCCATATCTATTCCATATTCTCTTATATATGATTCATGGTATTTTAATTTTTCTTCCATTAATTTTATTATTTTCTTACCTTCTCTTGTTTTGGCTATATCTAAGTGATTTATGATATCTATTACGATATGATATCTATCTATTTCATTTTTTACACGCATATCAAAGGCTGTTGTTATTGTTCCTTCTTCGATGTAACCATGGACACTTATGTTTTTGTTTTCTCTTTCATAAGTTAATTCATGGATTAAAGTTGGATAACCATGATAATTAAATATTATTGGTTTATCTTTAGTAAATAGTTTATTGTATTCGGTATTTGTTAAGCCATGTGGGTGTTTAGTACTTGGCTCTAATTTCATTAGGTCTACAACATTGATAAATCTAATCTTTATATCCGGAAGATAACTTCTTATAATAGATACCGCTGCCATATTTTCAAGTGTTGGAGCATCTCCTATTGATACTAGGACGATATCTACTCCTTTATTATCATTGCTTGCAAAGTTCCATTTTGATAAGCCTTTGGCACAATGTTCTTTAGCTTCTTCCATTGTAAGCCACTGGGGGCGCATATGTTTAGAGGCTACGATTACATTGATATAGTTTTTGGTTTTTATGATATGATCAAAGCATGATAGAAGGCAGTTACTATCTGGAGGTAAATATATTCTTACGATATCGGCTTTTTTGTTAACTAGATGATCAATAAAGCCGGGATCTTGATGGGTATATCCGTTATGATCTTGTTGCCATACATTTGATGTTAAGATATAATTTAGTGATGATATTTCTTTTCGCCATGGTAATTCTTTTGATACTTTTATCCATTTGGCATGTTGACTTGCCATAGAATCTACTATTCTAATAAAGGCTTCATAACTTACAAATACTCCATGTCTACCTGTTAAAATATAACCTTCTAGCCAGCCTTCACAGGTATGTTCACTAAGGTATGAATCCATTATTCTGCCATCATATGATAGGTATTCATCTTCTTTTTTCTTTGTTAAATACCAACATCTATTATCTGCTTCAAATATATGTGATAATCTATTACTCATTGTTTCATCTGGTCCAAATACTCTAAAGTTATTAGGGTTTTCTTTTATGATATCTCTTATAAATTCTCCTAGTACACGCATATCTTCTTTTTCTATTTCACCAGGATGGGTAAATTTTACAGCATATTTATCGATACTTGGTACTTTTAATTCTTGTAATAGTAATCCACCATTGGCATTAGGATTAGCTCCCATTGGATTATATGGTACTAATTTTTTTAAATATGGTAATAAATGTCCATTATCATCGAATAGTTCTTCTGGATGATAACTCTTTAACCATTTTTCTAATTGTTTTAATTCTTCATCATTTTCTAATGGTATTGGTACTTGATGACTACGAAATGTTCCTTCTACTTTTTTTCCTTCAACTAATTTAGGACCTGTCCATCCTTTAGGAGTTCTAAGTACTATCATAGGATAAAAGACTCTTTCTACTTTATTATTATATCTAGCATTATACTGGATTTTTTTTATTTCTTTTATTATTCTATCTAGAGTAAGAGCCATATTTTTGTGTAATTCCATAGTGGTACTTCCTTCAACTAAATATGGTTTCCATCCATAGCCATATAATAATGAGGATAATTCTTCATTACTTATTCTAGATAATACTGTTGGATTACTTATTTTATAACCATTTAAATGAAGTATTGGAAGGACTATACCATCTCTTTTGGGATTTAAAAATTTATTTGAATGCCAACTAGTGGCTAGTGGTCCGGTTTCGGCTTCACCATCTCCTATTACACAGGCTGCGATTAGATCGGGATTATCAAAGACTGCTCCAAAGGCATGAGATAGGCTATATCCTAACTCTCCTCCTTCATTTATTGATCCTGGTGTCTCAGGAGCAGCATGAGAGGCTATTCCTCCAGGAAAGGAGAATTGTTTAAATAGTTTTTTTAATCCTTCTATATCTTCACTTACTTCGGGATAGGTATTACTATATGTTCCTTCTAAATATACATTTGATACAACAGCATTACCTCCATGACCTGGACCTGATATGTATATCATATTTAAATCGTTCTTTTTGATTATTCTATTTAAATGTGTATATATAAAGTTTTGTCCTGGTACTGTTCCCCAATGTCCTACTATTTTCTTTTTGACATGACTCCATTTTAATTCTTCTTTTAATAAGGGATTATCTAATAAATATAATTGTCCTACTGATATATAATTTAATGCTCTGAAATATGCATTCATATCTTTTAATTCTTTTTTTGAAATACCCATTATATCACACTCTCTATTCTTTATTTAAGTATATCATAAATTATTTTTCTTAGCAATAAATTTTCTTATTTTTAAAGTAAAGTCTTTGGTCTTTACTTTATCATATATAGCCTACTAATTGTAGTCTATATATGAACTATATTAAGATATTATATTTAGGGTGAAGTGCTTTCTAACTACGATATTATCAAATAAAAAGATATTATCTAGTATTTTTTAATTAATTTAACTTATAAATTTTAAACTTTAATAATAAGTTTTAAATAAAATATTTTATTTTATAATAAATTATGGTACAATTATTTAGGAGGAAGAAGTATGAAAATTATCGAACTTACAGAGACACAATTTAAAAATTATTCTAAATTACATAGTTCTAGAAATTATTATCAAACTGTAGAATATGCTCATAGTAATAAGGGTACTATATATTATTTAGGATATATTAATGAAAATGATAATACTTTAATGGCAGCAGTTCTACTACTAGAAAGAAGTTTAGGAAAAATTAAATTTGGTTATGTTCCAGGATCTTTCTTAGTAGATTATAATAATGATAATTTATTTAAAGACTTTATTACCTCACTTAAAGATTATTTAAAGAAGAAAAAATATATTTATGTTACTACTGATAATATTTCAACATATAAAATGTTTGATAAAACTGGTGATGTTGTTTATTATGATACTAATATTATTAAATTATTTGATGAATTATCTTTTAAAAAAGTAGGAAAATTACCTATTAGAAATGTTGTTCTAGAAACTGAAAAGACTCCAGAAGAGACTTTTAAGCTATTTAATGCTAATACTAAAAGAAATATTAATTTATCAATTCGTAGGGCTATTAATATTTATAAGGATGAGAGTAATAATATTAATCCATTGTTAGATATGAATAATACTATTAAGAAAAATAAAATTATTAATATTATTAATAATTTTAATGATGATAATGTTAAGGCAGAAGTATATTATGCTAAGATAAATCCTGAACAATATGTTAATAATTATAGATATATTCTTAAGGAAGAAGATAAAAGAAATGATAATTTAAATGAAATTATGCAAAATATTAATGTTAAAAAAACTGATTCTATTATAAATAAAAAAATGAATTCAGATAAGAAAATTACTAAATATCAAAATGAAATAATTAAAGCTACTGGTGTTTATACTAAATATCCTAAGGAAGTTATTATTGGGGGTATATTAATTATTAAAAATAATAGAGAAATATATTTTTTTGATGAAGCATATAATAAAGATTTAGAAAAGTTTTATTCTTCACATTTGATAAAATGGGAGATTATTAAAAAATATTTAAATGAAGGATATAAAATATTTAATCTTGGTTCTATTAAAAGTATCGATAAAAAGGATGGTAATTATACATTTAAAATGGGATTTGGGGCTAAGGTATATGAGTATATTGGTACTTATGATTTAATTATTAATAGATATTTATATTACTTTGCTAAATTCATAGTTAAAATTAATGAAATGATAAAGAGAATTACTAAAAAGTGAAGTTGTCAATAGAAAGTAGACAATAAAAGAACATTAATTAAATCCTAGTTGATTTCT
>ERZ772876.4101-NODE-4101-length-9828-cov-8.495856_pt1 | contig 9828 bp, 9 predicted proteins | sample MGYA00580584_ERZ772876 | MGnify/ENA primary metagenome ERZ772876 (study PRJEB29015, sample SAMEA2737728) | human gut metagenome | biome: human gut; feature: human-associated habitat; material: faeces | place: China | collected 2012 ...
TGACGGGGCTCTTCATTTCCTCGCAGGCGGTCAGGACTGCCTTGGTCCACTCCAGGTTATTGATGTTGAACTGAGGCACACCGTAGTGGCCATCGCGTGCTTTGAGCAGCATCTCGGTTGCATTTACCAACATTATTCATTACCTCCAAATATGATCGGGGTTTTCGGTCATGCCGCGCCGCATTGTGCACGGCTTAACAAACCTACAAAACTAGTATACCCCAAACCCTTCTTAAAATCAATCCAAACAGGCGGTTTTTCTCTTCAAACGCCGGGCGGAATGCGGCATTTGCGGGCGGAAAGGGTCCGAAATGCGGGAATCTGCAACAATTTTGAAGGTCCTGCACCACTTTTGCAGAATGTCCCCGGGATGGGAGAAAACGTGGAATTTTCAACACAAATCCACATTCGTCAATTTGATATTGGAGAAAATTGCAAAAGGTGCGTGGTTCCGCATCAAAAAATTGTCATATTTCCGACTTGAAAATTACAAATTGTACGCACCCTGCGGGGGAATGTCGAACCAGATTGTGGAAAACTCAGTGGAGAATGTTAAATTCCACAGGAAAAACAGGCTTTGCAGCAGGACTTTTGAACTTTCTCCACCGGGTTTTCAACATGTGGAAAAAATCGGGTCCTTCTACGGAATGTATAGCCCTCTTTTGTGGAAAACTTTTCGGACCGGCAAAACGGCAGGTCCCGGCAGGGGCAGAAGGCGCAGCAGCAAGGGACAATTCTGCAAAACCGGGCCGGGGCGCAGGCAAGCTGTGAAAAAATCCGGTCGGGCCGACAAAAAAGCGGCAATTTGCTGGCAAACCCAGTCGGCTTATGCTATACTTTACCTTGGATTATCATCTGATAAAATCGTCGGGCTGGCTGCCTGCGCAAGCGGTGCGGCGCGCCCTGGGGAACATGCGCTGCATCGTTCCGATAGAAACGGAAGGAGAACATAGAATGGAAGAGAATAATCAGCCCCGCCGCCCGCGCCGTGCACCGGAAGAGCAGACCCGGAATGAGAGCCTGGTCTACGGCAAGAATCCGGTGACCGAGCTGCTGAAGAGCGGTTCCGGCGTGGATACGGTGCTCATTTCGGAGAGCATGGCCCCCGCCGTGGCGGCCTACTATACCGCACTGGCCAAGGAGGCCGGGGCAGCCGTCAAGCGGGTGAACCCCAACAAGCTGCGCCTGATGACCGGCACCGAGAGCCATCAGGGTGTGGCCGCCTTTGCCAGCGAGATCGCGTATGCCACCGTGGAGGACCTTCTGGCGGCGGCCAAAGCCAAGGGCGAGCCGCCGTTCCTGGTGCTGAGCGATGGCATTGAGGACCCCCACAACCTGGGTGCCGTGATGCGCAGCGCTCTGCTGTGCGGTGCCCACGGCATCGTGATCCCCAAGCGGGGCGGCGCATCGGTCACCCCCACGGTCATCAAGTCCAGCGCAGGTGCCGCTGAGCGGCTGCCGGTGGCTCGCGTGGCCAACATCGGCGAGACGATCCGCCGCCTCAAGGAGCAGGGCGTGTTCGTGTACTGTGCCGACATGGACGGCGTGCCCCTGCGCAAGAACAACCTCACCGGCCCCATCGCGCTGGTGCTGGGCAGCGAGGGCAGCGGCGTGTCGCAGCTGGTCAAGAAGTTGTGCGACGGTGTGGTGCGGCTGGACATGGCCGCACAGGGCACCGGTGTGGACAGCTACAACGTCTCGGTGGCGGCCGGCATTATCCTGTACGAGATCCAGTCGCAGCGCGCAGCACAGAATGCGTGACAGGCGTGATCCGTAACCCCAATCTGAAGAACGGGAGGAACAAGGATGCCTAAGGAAAAAAATCAACACAAGAGTGCCGCCGCAAGCGATGAGAAATTCCGCGATTTCTTCACCACCACCGTGGCGGATATCCCGGCCGAGATGGTGCGCCGGGAGGAAGAAGCGGCGGAAGAGCACAAGGGGCTGTTCGGGCGGCTGTTCGGCCATGCAAAACCGAAGCAGGCTCCGCAGGCCGGGACGGACCTGGAACTGCCTACCGGTGAGGTGCTGCTGGGCGCAGACGCCCTGGCAAAGCCCGACGGGGAGGAACCGCTGGATCTGGACCTGACCCTGCGCACCGCAGACCCGGGCACGGATTTCCCCCAGCCCAAAGCCGAAGGGCCTGCTGCCCCGGAAAAACCTGCCGTGCCGGATAGACCGGCCCCGCAGCCTGCCCCGGAGAACAAGCCGGAGCCGCCCAAGGCTCCTGCCGCCCCGGCTCCGCAGCCGGAAAAGCCCCGGAAGAAGGCTGCACAGAACCCCAAGAACGCCCCGGACGTGCTGCTGCCGCAGGAACAGCAGGAGCAGCAGGAGATGCAGCAGCTCAAGGACATGCTGAACGGCATGGCTGCAAAACCGAAGCCGGTGGAGGAAACGCTGGAGCCCATCTGCAGCGTGGATGTGCCGCTGGATGACCCGGAAGAGCCGGAGACCCCGGAAAAGGCTCCGGAGCCGCCCCGGCCCACCATGGTGTTTGCAGCCGACAAGCCGCTGCCGGAAAAGAAATCGGTGTTCCGGATGTTCGGCGACGCCGATGACGAGAAAAAGCCGGAAGTCCCAGAAGAACCGGCAGCCCCGGAGAAAACATCTCCCGCCGCGCCGGTGAAAGCCCCCGAGGCAGAGCCGGAAACCAAACCGGACGAAGATACCATGAGCCTGCCGCTGGAACCGCTGGACGCTCCGGAGACGGAACCGACCGAAACGCCGGTGGCTGCGCCCGCCGCAGACACTGCCGAAGCGGAACGTGCCGGAGAGACGGAGCTGAAAACCGAGGCGGAGGACGCCCTGCCGGCGGAGGACGAAGCCCCCGAGAGCGTGGGCGAGAAGCTGCGCCGCATGAGTGCAGAGCTTACCCTGCGCTGTGTACTGGCCGGGATCCTGGCCGTGGTGCTGCTGCATGTGGGCCTGGTGGCCGACCGGCTGCTGCCGCCGCTGGCCGCACTGGACCCGGATGCCGCCCCGGCGGCCTTCTACGCCGCCAATCTGCTGCTGTATGCCGCCAGCCTGGTGGTGAGCTTCCCGGTCCTGCGCGACGGCCTGAACGGCCTGCGGGGCCGCCCCTCGGCAGAGACGATGCCCGCACTGGCCGCTGTGGCGGCGCTGCTGCAGGCCGTCACGGCCCTGCTCGCGGCCAACTCCTACCGCACCACCGAGGGCCTGTCCATCCTCACCGGCGTTGCAGCCCTGGGGCTGTTCCTGGCGCTGTTGGGCAGCCGGGTGATGCTGTCTGCCGTGCGCGGCGGCTATGAACTGCTGGGCGAAGCCACCGACCTGCAGGGTGCGTATCGCACCCGGGACAAGGACCTGATCCGGGCACTGGCACGGGATCTGGAACAGAAGGACCCCTGGGTGCTGCTGAGCCGCCCCCGGACGGCGGACGAAGGCTTTGTGGCACAGAGCCTGGACGAGCGCGCCGGGGAACGCCGTGCACAGAAGAACGGGTACATCCTGCTGGGCGTGGCCCTGCTCAGCGCCCTGCTGTGTCTGGTGGTAGGCCGTGACGTGAAGCTGGCCGCTGCCGCCCTGACGGCGGTGCTGTGCATGGGCGCACCCCTGTCCTCCACCCTCATCGCCGGCATGGCCGCGCTGCGCCTGCAGCGTGCCGCCGGTGCCGCGGGGGCCGTGGTGCCCGGCTGGGCGGCCATTCAGGAACTGGGCGGCATCGACACCCTTCAGGTGGATGCCGAGGACCTGTTTGCCGCCGACAGCGTGGTGCTGGAGGATATCCGCATCTTCAAGGGCGGCCGCATCGACCGCGCCATCCTGTACGCGGCCAGCGTGCTCAACCAGAGCGGCGGTACTCTGCAGGGGCTGTTCCGTCAGATCATTGAGGACCGCACCGACATCCTGTTCCCGGTCAAGGATCTGGAGATCCACCGCGGGCTGGGCTTTGCCGCCTGGTGCGACAACAACCACATCCAGATCGGCACCCGCCGTTTCCTGGAGCAGGAGGGCGTGGCCCTGCCGGACGAGGACTACGAGAACCAGCACTCCAAAAACGGGGAGCTGCAGATCCTGTATCTGGCGGTGTCCGGCAACGTGCATGCCATGTTCGTGATCCGCTATGTGGGCGGCCGCAACATCGCCCGCAGCCTTGCCGCCCTGCAGCAGGAGAACATCCGTCTGCTGGTCACCAGTCTGGACCCCAGCCTGACCGCAAAGCATATCACCGAGGCCTACCGCCTGCCGGAGGGCATGGTCACCCTGCTGGATCAGGAGCAGTGCGCCGCCCTCGAGGCCGCCCCGGCCGAGGATGCGCCCTGCTGCATGTACCATCAGAAAGGCTTTGCCAGCCTGACCGGCGGCCTGCGCGCAGCCGACAAGGCCCAGAACGCCGAGACCACGGCCACCACGGTGCAGATGGTGTCGGTGCTGTTCTCGGTGGCCATTGCGGTGCTGCTCACCAGCGCCCGCAGCATCTGGCAGCTGCCGGTGACCTATGTGCTGATGTATCAGGCGGCATGGAGCGCCCTGAGCATCGCCGTGTGCGCCCTGAAACAGCATAACTGAAAATAATTCTCAAAATAAATAGGAATGATTCTTGATTTTCTTCACCGTTTGTGGTATACTCTGTTCAGAGACAAGGACCTGAAGCCCCGCAGTGGGGCTGCCGATACAGACACCGAATAACAAAAGGAGAAGAGAGTATGGAACTCAAGGGTACCAAGACCGAGAAAAACCTGTGGGAAGCCTTTGCAGGCGAGAGCCAGGCACGCAACAAGTACACCTACTTTGCCAGCATGGCCAAGAAGGAAGGCTATGAGCAGCTGGCTGCCATCTTTGAGGAGACCGCCGGCAACGAGAAGGAGCATGCCAAGATCTGGTTCAAGCTGCTGTGCGGCGGTGCCATCCCCGACACGCTCACCTGCCTGGACATGGCCGCCGGCGGCGAGCACGACGAGTGGACCGAGATGTACCCCCGCATGGCCAAGGAGGCCAAGGAAGAGGGCTTCAACCAGATCGCAGCCCTGTTCACCATGGTGGCACAGATCGAGAAGGAGCACGAGGAGCGCTACCGCGCCCTGGCCGAGAACCTGAAGAACCAGAAGGTGTTCGCCCGCGAAGAGCAGCAGCTGTGGCAGTGCCGGAACTGCGGCTACACCTTCATCGGCAAGTCGGCTCCGCTCAAGTGCCCGGTGTGCGCACACCCCCAGAGCTACTTTGAGCTGAAGAAGATCAATTACTGATGTGACCCACCCCAGAGGGACGACGGCAGTCGTCCCTCTTTTGCTGTTCAGAGCAGCGGCCGTTCCGGCAGAAAGATCATTGTCCCGCGGGAAGAATAGATCAGCCGCTGCACGGCGCAGCTGTACAACAGAAACAGCACCGCCAGTACCAGCACGGCCAGCATCAGCCCGCGCAGCCAGTGCCGGTGCCGTGGGCGGAAGGAACGGTGTGCTCCGGGCCGGTATCGCATGGTCTGCGCCTCCTTTTTTGCATTTGCCCATCCTATGCAGGGCCGCAGACGATTGTGCAGCCGGGGCTGCTGTGGTAAGATAAAAGAAGAACCATTCATCCAAAGGAGTTTTTATGCTGACGATCACCTTACTGGGCACGGCGGCCACCATGCCGCTGCCGGACCGCGCCCTCAGTACGGCCTTTGCAGCCTGCGGCGGCCACGGCCTGCTGTTCGACTGCGGCGAGGGCACCCAGGCGGCGGCCCGCCGTGCCGGGGTCAACCTGATGCGTGCGGACGCCGTCTGTCTGACCCATTATCACGGCGACCACATCTTCGGCCTGCCGGGTCTGCTGCAGACGCTGGGGGCCCAGGGCCGCACCCGGTCGCTGCTGCTGGTGGGGCCGAAAGGGCTTGCCGGCATCTGGAGCGCCGTGCGTGCCCTCACCGGGCCGCTGCCCTATGCCGTGCGTCTGCAGGAAGCAGACGGGCCGATGGCACTGGATGCGCTGTCGGAGGGCTGGCCGGCGGGTGCTGTGCTGCGCCCCTTTGCCACCCGGCACCGGGTGCCCAGCGTGGGTTATCGGTTGGAGCTGCCCCGGGCAGGCCGGTTCGACCCGGCCCGGGCCCGGGCGCTGGGGGTGCCGGTGCAGCAATGGAAACTTCTGCAGCAGGGGCAGAGCGTTCTCGTGAAAGGCCGCACCGTGGCCCCGGCGGAGGTGCTGGGCGCGCCGCGCCGGGGGCTGAGCATGGTATTCTCCGGCGACACGGCCCCCTGCGCCGCGCTGGAGCAGGCCGCACAGGGCGCTGACCTGCTGATTTGCGACGCCACCTATGCGCTTCCGGAACAGGAAGCCCAGGCAGCTCAGTGGGGGCACAGCACCTTTGGGCAGAGCGCCGCGTTGGCGGCCCGCGCCGGGGCGCATCGCCTCTGGCTGACCCACTATTCCCCCATGATCACCGACCCGGAAGCAGATCTGCCCCAGGCGCAGAGCATCTTCCCGGCGGCAGTGTGCGGCGCAGACGGGATGCAGATCACCCTGCAGTACGAGGAGGCGTGACCCATGCAAAACATCCGATTGGACGCCGGTGCGGCGGCTCTGCTGGCCCGGCTGCACGGGGCCGGATATGCGGCCTACGCGGTGGGCGGCTGCGTGCGGGACAGTCTGCTGGGGCGCACCCCGCAGGACTGGGACCTTTGCACCAGTGCCCGGCCGGAGCAGGTGCTGGCATTGTTCGGGGAGGGGCAGTGCATCCCCACCGGGCTGCAGCACGGCACCGTGACCATCAAATACGGCGGCCAGCTGTACGAGACCACTACCTTCCGCACCGAGGGGGCCTATACCGACGGCCGCCACCCGGACGAGGTACATTTTGTGCCGGATGTGCGGCAGGACCTGGCCCGGCGGGACTTTACCATCAATGCCATGGCCTACAACGATGCCGAGGGGCTCATCGACCCCTTTGGAGGGCAGCAGGACCTGCAGCAGGGCATCCTGCGGGCCGTGGGCGACCCCGCCACACGCTTTGAAGAGGATGCCCTGCGCATCCTGCGGCTGTACCGGTTCGCGGCGCGGTTCGGCTTTGCCATCGACCCACCCACCGGGCAGACGGCCCGGGCACTGTGTGCCCATCTGGACTGCGTGTCGGTGGAGCGGATCGAAGAAGAGCTGTCTAAATTGCTGGCAGCACCCGCCCCGGCGGCATATCTTGATGAAAAAATACTAAAAGTTATTATTCCGGAGCTTTCTGCCCCGGCATTGCAGGCCGCAAAGCCGGTGGTGGATGCCTGCCCGGCGGGCACAGAGGACCTGCCCGTGCGGTGGGCCGCATTGCTGATGAGCCTTGGCGAGGACGGCACCCGCAAGGCCCTGAAGCGCCTGCGCTGCTCCAACACCTGCATCGAGCAGACGGCGGTGCTGGTGAGGGAAACAGGAGGGGGCGGCGGAAGTTTCTCCGAGGCCCATCCGCTGGGGTGGGACCCTGCTGCCGCAGGCAGTAGGGCGGGCGATGGAATGGCCTGCAGCAGCAGCGACCGCCGCCAGTGGCGGAAGCAGGAAGCTTCCGCCGTTCCCGGACAGGACGCTGTCCCCGATACGGTCATCCGCATCCGGAAACTGCTGGGTCGGTACGACCTGCACACCGTGCAGCGGCTGGCGGCGCTGGGTGCTGCCATGGAGCCGGAACGGGCGGCTGATTTTGCTGCGCAGGCAGAATTGGCCGCACAGCTGGACGCCGACGGCGTGTGCTGCCGGGTCAGCCAGCTGGCCGTGAACGGCCGCGACCTGATGGCGGCGGGCATCCCGGCAGGGCCCGGCCTGCGCAGGACGCTGGAAGCCCTGCTGGACGCGGTCATCCGGGGGCAGCTGCTCAACGAGCGGCAGTGCCTGCTGGACGCCGCAGGGCAAATTTCTGCGTCTTGACAACTGGTTTTTGCCGCGTTACTATTATACTACTATTTTAGTGTGTTGAACACGCCAAAGGAGAAGCTATGACCACACAGAACTCTGCGCCCCGGCCCCCGCACGCCCTCATTGCCATGAGCGGCGGCGTGGACAGCTCGGTGGCTGCTTGGCTGATGCAGCGGGACGGGTACGACTGCACCGGCATCACCATGCGCCTGACCCACAACGAGATGCTGGGGCAGTCCGGTTTCCACACCTGCTGCTCGGAAAAGGACATCGAGGACGCCGCCGAGGTGGCCTTTGCCCTGGACATCCCTTACGAGGTGCTGGACTTCACCGCCGACTTCCGGGAACAGATCATCGAGAAGTTTGTCCGGGTGTATGAGGCCGGCGGCACCCCAAACCCCTGCATTGATTGTAATAAATACATGAAGTTCAACCATCTGTTGAACTGGGCGCAGGCCCACGGCATGGAATATGTGGTCACCGGCCACTATGCCCGGGTGGAACAGGACCCGGACACCGGCCGCTGGCTGCTCAAAAAGGGGCTGGATGAGGGCAAGGATCAGAGCTATGTGCTGTACAACCTCACCCAGCAGCAATTGGCTCATGTGCGCCTGCCGCTGGGGGCCCTGCACAAGACCGAGGTGCGTGCCATCGCCGAGCAGCATCATTTCATCAATGCCCGCAAACACGACAGCCAGGACATCTGCTTTGTGCCCGACGGCGACTATGCCCGCTTTATGGAGGGCTTTACCGGCAAGCACTACCCCGCCGGTGATTTTCTGGACGAGAGCGGCAAGGTGGTGGGCACCCACAACGGTGCGGTGCGTTACACGCTGGGCCAGCGCAAGGGCCTTGGGCTGGCACTGGGGGCCCCGGTGTACGTCTGCGGCAAGGACATGCAGGCCAACACGGTCACCGTCGGCCCGGAGAGTGCTTTGTTCGACCGCATCGTCTATGCGGAGGATGTGAACTGGATCGCCATCCCGGAGCTGAAAGAGCCGCTGCGGGTCACGGCCCGCACCCGCTACCACCAGACCGAGCAGGCCGCCACCGTTTACCCGGCGGAAAACGGCTTCCGGCTGGAGTTCAACCAGCCCCAGCGCGCCCCCACGCCCGGCCAGTCGGTGGTGCTGTATCAGGGGGATGTGGTGCTGGGCGGCGGCATCATTACGAGAGTGGAAAAGTAACAAGGAGACAAAACGCAATGCAAGATCAGTATTCCCGCACCCAGCTGCTGCTGGGCGCAGAGGCAATGGAAAAGCTGCACAATTCCCGCGTGGCCGTGTTCGGCATCGGCGGTGTGGGCGGCTACACGGTGGAGGCACTGGCCCGCAGCGGTGTGGGCGCGCTGGACCTCATCGACGATGATAAGGTCTGCCTGACCAACCTCAACCGCCAGATCATTGCCACCCGCAAGACCGTGGGCAAATTCAAGGTGGATGTGGCCGAGGAGCGCGTCCACGACATTGACCCGGACATCACGGTCACGACCTCTTCTAGATTCGCCAATCCGGAAATGTCGCGTGCAACAAGATTCATCATCACGTCGCGGCGCAGACGGCGCATTGCACTTTTAAGCGCTTCGCCGTCTTCGATTCCGGCCAAACGCTCACGCATTCTTTCCGGGGTCCAGGGCGTCTGAGTGATTTCCTGGACATAAGACCGAACTTTATCTTCATCTTCTCCGAACATGGCTCGGAGCGTGTTTTTGAAATACGCCGAGACTTCGGGGACTTCCGAGAGAGGAAGTCTGGGAACTTTAGGAAGGAGATCCGAGGATTCGAGTGCTGCAGACATATGGTTTTTCGAAGCTAAAAATGAGTCTATCTTCCAATATTAGAGTTTATTCGCGGCAAATTGAGCGATACTTAGAAGATCAGAAAAAAGTTAAAGGATTCGGGGCATGACGGACAATTCCGAACAACAAACATCAACCACACCAACAAAACCTAAAAAAGGCTTTTTCGGCTATGCCTGGAGGACCGTTCTTTGGTTCTTAGT
>ERZ772876.4103-NODE-4103-length-9826-cov-6.696346_pt1 | contig 9826 bp, 9 predicted proteins | sample MGYA00580584_ERZ772876 | MGnify/ENA primary metagenome ERZ772876 (study PRJEB29015, sample SAMEA2737728) | human gut metagenome | biome: human gut; feature: human-associated habitat; material: faeces | place: China | collected 2012 ...
CTGTCTGTGGAGAATTTTGTCGAATGAAAAGAATCATCCTTGTACATCTGCAAAAGTTTTCTTGCAAACGCTTCTCTATCCTCAATATCTTCCCTATTTGCGACCACGGTTATATTTTCATCCCGATTTACAGAAAAAGTTCCAACTACATCTGGTTCGCCTTCTTTATGACTGGATTCAAATTTCCCATAAATACTTCCTGCAGCAATTATCAAGATTGCTGTTCCTGAAATTACTGCAATTATCTTTTTCTTCATATTTTTAATTTCCTTTTAATTTTTTTACTGCGTAATTGATTACTTCTTCCGGTATGGGCCTGTCTCCTTTAAGTGTCATTTTCTTCCATTCTTCCTGCACAGCCGGGTCAGGATTATCAAATCCTGCATCTATGGCTATCTGCATTTCTCTGCGTACTTCTTCTGGTGTTGTGTTATACTTTTCTGCAATCTTCTCATATATAGTTTTCTCTCTCATTCATTTTCCTCCAATATATAAGTAGAATTACACCTTGTTCTATAGAACCAATTTAGCATATTTCTATTATCATGAAAAGACACTTTACAACTTAAAGCGGAATAAAAGGTCAAAAAAAAGAAGAGCTACTTGCTCTTCCCAGTTTGTCATATCACTCTTCCAATAATGTGTGAATTACTTTGATGATTTTTTTCTGCTCTTTGATCGGAAGTTTTTCTATTTTTTCGGTCAGCTCATTGGTAACACCTGTAACTGAATGTGCCACAACATCAATCAAAAGAGTATCTGCAGAAACATCTAATGCATTTGCAATTGCAACAAAGGTATCCAATTTTGTAACTTTCAAGCCTCTCTCTATTACACTCACGTGTGTCGGACTTAAATTTACTAATGCAGCCAGTTCCTCTTGCGTGAGATTTTTTGCTTCTCGTGCTGATTTGATTCGCTGTCCTACTGCTTTCAAATCCATCGTAACACCTCCTCCAGAACGAATAATCGTTCTGAATTTAGTATACTTGTGTATATCTTAAATATACAGAATCGCAAAACCAAGTTCTAATTCTATAGAACTATATTTCAAGATTTTCTTTGCATATTCGTAAAAAAGCGTTATGATTGAAGCAGTTAAATCAAAGGAGCTTCCTGTATACTTTAAAGAGTAAAAGGGATTGACCAAAAAGAATACCTCAAGTAAATTTAGATTATTACTGACTTGGCCGGTTGGTAAGAAATCTAAAAACACAAGAGGTATCTAAAATGAATATTAAAGCAAAAAAGGCAAAAGTACAACCATTATCAAAGAAATCAGTGATAAATGTTTTATCACAGGATGAAATTAAAAAGAAAGTACAGGTGATTGAACAGGAACTTAAGGCTTCAACATGGCGTGAGCTGGAAACGAAAGGCAAATTTGAGAAGAATGACAAACTCTCTTTCATCTCTGAAGAGATGCTTATTGTTGGATGCGATATAGGCAGTGAAACTCATTATATCAGAGCAATTGACACCAGAGGAAGAGAACTCAGCAAAGGAGCTTTTGAATTCAGTAATTCATCCGAAGGCTTTGCCAGTGCAAAGGCATGGGTGCTGAAACTTGCAGCAAAGAATGATAAAAAACAGATAGTACTGGGTCTTGAACCAACAGGTCACTACTGGTTTGCAATCGCTGCATGGATGGTTTCAAATGGAATCAGCGTTGTTCAGGTAAATCCATATGCTGTAAAGCAGAGCAAAGAGATTGAAGATAACAGCCAGCTCAAGGATGACAGAAAAGATCCTAAAATAATTGCCAACCTTGTAAAAGATGGAAACTATGGAATGCCTTATCTCCCAGAGGATATTTATGCAGACATGAGAAGGCTCTCCATGTTTAGGGATCAGCTTACCGAGGACAGAATCAGAAATATCAACCGTCTCCATCGTGAAATGAAGATTTACTTTCCGGAATATATGGACGCTTTTGGAAAGATTGATGGAGCATTTACACTGGAGATTCTGAAGGTGGCTCCGATACCATCTGATATCGTGGAGTTGGATGAAGAAGGGCTGAAAAGCCTTTGGCATGAAGCAAAGCTTCGTGGACGAGGCTATAGCAGAGCCAGAGTAATCGTAGACTATGCAAAGAAAAGCGTAGGGCTGACCGGAGGAACAGATGCCGGAAGAGAATCCATCAAATGGTTTGTAGAACAAATCATACAGTTGGATGAACAACTGGCGGAGATTGAAAATGTACTGCATCAGAAATGCATGGAAATACCACATGCAGAAAATATCCTGGAAATCAACGGAGTTGGCGAAAACATCCTTGCAGGAATTCTTGCGGAGATGGGAGATATCAGCAGATTTGATGATGTAAAGGAAATACAGAAGCTGAGTGGAATGGGGCTTGTAGCCTGCAGTTCCGGCAAGCATAAGGGACAGACAAAAATCAGTCACAGAGGACGCAAGAGACTACGATACTGGCTGTTTCAGGCTGCAAAATCAGCAGTGGCACACGCCGTTGAATTCAAACAGCTACATGCGTATTATACGACAAGAAGCATGAATCCGCTGAAAAAGATGCAGTCACTTGTTGTGATAGCTTGCAAGATTCTCAGAGTCATTTATACGATTCTGAACACTGGGATGAAATATGACCCGGAGAGAATGCTGAGAGATATCAGGTATCCACAGGGCAATACAGTGCAGGCAGCTGCATAGAAAAGAAAGCAATACATTTCCAGAGCCTTACCGAGCTTCTGGCAGACCAGAGGCTGGGCAGGGTTCTGGATAGGAAACCCGTAAATGATGGAGTTTGAGACAGAACTGCATCCGTATCAAGACCAACTGAGTAAAAAGCGGTATCGCGTCCACTGAATTAATCAGTACCGTTATGAGCGAAGGTAGGTCGGTAACTAATCAAATAAAAACAAGAGCTGTAGCCGGCATCGGTTTTCACCATGGGGCACGACCCCGTCTAGGAGCTTGGCTGGCACTCGGTGTATGGATAGATGGGACGAAGGAAGTTGGGACACGATCCCCTTAGACACGGAAGGTTCATCATCATAGTTTAGCAGAGGGAAAATAGCCTTTATAAAGCAAACAGAATGGATGCTTTTAAAGTGATACCCAAATTTAAGCTATTCGGTACAAGATACTACGATATTCATCACCATCGGCTCTGTTTTAGAGGTAAATAAAACATGTCAAAGCCAGTAAAATCAATAGATTTGGGCTTGACAGAATAGGAAGGTAGTTATGGCTTTTGATTTTAAGAAAGAATATAAAGAGTTTTATATGCCTAAAAATAAACCAGCGATTGTAACAGTCCCAAAAGCAAATTATATTGCAGTCAGAGGAAAGGGTAATCCAAACGAAGAAGGCGGGGCATATCAGCAGGCAATTAGTGTATTATATGCGGTTGCATATACTTTGAGAATGAGTTACAAGACAGATTATAAAATTGCAGGATTTTTTGAATATGTAGTTCCACCACTTGAAGGATTCTGGTGGCAGGAAAATATACATGGTGTAAATTATGCAGATAAAGATTCATTTAATTGGATTTCAGTTATCCGCCTGCCTGATTTTGTGAATCAAAAAGATTTTGAATGGGCTGTTGAAACAGCAGCTAAAAAGAAAAAAATAGACTGTTCATCGGCAGAGTTTTTGACCATTGATGAGGGATTGTGTGTTCAAATAATGCACTTGGGGGCATTTGATGATGAACCTGCAACTGTTGCACTTATGGATGCTTATTTGGAGCAGAATGGATATGTTAATGATATGAATATGGAAAGATTACATCATGAAATATATCTGTCTGATGCAAGAAAGGTTGCCCCAGAAAAATGGAAAACGGTCATTAGGCATCCTATAAAGAAATTGTAAACTTTCAGTTTGTAGAATTCAAAAATTTAACATGAGAGCAGAGCATATAGGGAAATATCCTGTGTGCTCTATTTTTTACCCATTTTCGGAAAAAAGTGATTAAAAAATTATTGACATTTTGTTACTGAGCAGACAGGCTTGCTCAGTTTTATACGAACTAAATAAAATGTATGGAATTTTGGAAAGTTATATAATGAGAAGAGTTGTGGTATGTACATGCATCTACTAAAAGTTATAATAATTTATTCACTTCATTGATTTTGAATAAAGTACTGGATTCGCAGACTTTAACTTTATGTTTAAAAGGAATTGGTGATGCAACTACATATTGTCCAGATGATAATTACTTTTATATGCGAGCGGACTTTGTACATTACATGATATACTTGTCATCATGGAAAGTCCACGCATTAAGGTAGAAAAAAACTTTTCATGCACCTGAACAGTAGAGAGATCCAAAGAAAATCCATTGTCTGCAATTATCTTTTTTCGTTCCCGTATTTTTTTAGAAGAATATCCCGTTCTGATAACCGAAAAAGTCTGATGAACTCGGAGTATCTATTTACAAAATTAACTGGAAAAAACAAAGGAGAGCCATTAGATGCGGATTCTGTGTATAGCATGTTGAAAAGGCTATCCCAAAAAACGTATATCAATTCCCATCCGCATCAGCTCCGACACTATTTTGCGGAGGAAAGAAGAAAAGAAGGATGGGATTTGAATGACATTCGTTTTGCCTTGGGGCATAAGAAAGTTGAAACTACCATTAAATACTTGGGTGAAAATAATGAACGATTGATAGAAGCGACAGATCAATACTACTCAAATAATGAAGATTTATACCAAATTGCAGATTTTCTGTAAAAGGAAGGAGGGATTACCTTGGCAGTATTAAAAATTGTTCCGAAGTTATATCAGGAAAAAATACCTGAGAAATTAAAGGAAGAAAGCCAGATTTTTATAATTGGATGAGCGAACAATTTAAAAAGTATAGCGAAGAAAATAAGAAACAGGCTGAAAGGGATAAAGAAGAGGAAGAAAAAAAACATGATGATGAAGTAAAAGATGCTAATCAGGCAAATTCAGATACAGGTAATGAAATTAAGGATATAGCGGACAGACCATCAGCGGCTTATGCGGCATTACTCCAGGAGGGGTTTACTGATGGAAAAGTAAAGGCATCGAAGGGGGCATCAATTGTATCAGGACTGTTCTCGGATTTTTCAGGTACAGTCAGTCAGACGGCGGTTGACCTGCGAGATGACCTCTATACACTGGACTACATTATGAATATGTTTAGCTATGATACGTTTGAAAAAGAGGGAAAATATCATCTGTGCGGTGGTGGAGTGAATCTTTCAAATTATGAAAGTAATTATAATACACAGTCAGAAGCCTGGAATAATGAGGCAGTAACTTTTTCGGAGAATAAGACATTAACCAATAAGATGATCAATAGTTCCAATAACTATTCTTATGGAAATGAAGTGGAGTATATCATTTATGGAAATTCCAATAAAAAATCAGCGTATGGAACTATTTTTGCTATCCGGTATGCCTTGAATCTGCCGTCGGAATTTCAGGAAAATTGGAATGATGGTACATTAAGTGGTATGGCGATTGCAATAGAGAGTGCTTCCAGTGGTATTATTCCTGCTCCGTTATTTAAGTTAGTTGTAGTTTTAGGATTAACGGCAGCAGAGACTGCAAGTGATATGCAATACTTAAAAAATGGAATGCCGGTGGAATTAGTAAAAAATAAAGATCAGTTGACATGGACTTATGCAGGATATAGCGAAAAAGCAGTTTCTGGAAAAGGGTTTTTTTACAGTGATTATCTGAAACTGATTTTATTTACAAAATTAACAGGCAATAATGAATACGCGGTATATGCCAGAATTGCTGATGTTATACAGGCAAATATGGGACAAAAGATCAGTAATAATTCCGGTTTTGTTATGAAAAAAGCGAATGTCTATTATTCAGCAGAAGCAAATTTAAAGGTAGAGCCATTAATGTTAAATCTGCCGCTTACATCGGATTATTCAGGAAGTGTATCAGATGGAATTATCGGACAGATAAAATATAAGGCATACAAAGGCTATTAAAAGACCAGCTAGTTATAGTCAATACCTAAAAGACAAAAAATAGATATTTTTCTTTTATGTTTTGAAACCTAAAAATGAGTAACTTTAACAAACGTAAATCACTTGGATTTTCGTCAAGAAGCTCCTATGGTTTTATATAGCTGCATCTTTATGCAGCTGCTAAAGCAGGTCTTTGATACTGCTTACAGTGTTCTTCTGGTGACCGAAGCTCAAATGCCTTTTCATCACGAAGAACAGCAAATACGATGTTGCAGACTTTATGCATTACAGCACCGATTGCAACCATCTTAGGCTTTTGTCCAGACTTTAATTCGTAATACTTACGGAGGTATGGATTGATGCCCTCTCCATTACGTTTTGTACGAATGGAGGCGAGTGCTACTGCAAAGATAGCACGGCGCGCGATTCTGGAGCCACGTTTGCTCATATGTAACTGAGTGCCAACGAATTTTCCAGATTCATTTACTTCAGGATCTAATCCGAAGTAAGCAAAAAGTTGTTTTGGATTACGGAATGCTGAGAAATCACCTATTTCGCACATGATTGTTACAGCAGTCAGAAAGCCAACACCTGGGATTGTATTTAAAAGTTTAATCTGCTGAATAAACTTCTCGTTTTTATTGAATGTAATCAGCTGCCTAATACGATTCAGTATGGAATCCAAAGCAGAATCAAGCTTTTCAACAAGGTCCAAAGTTAAAAAGATATTGAAGTAGATACTGTCTATTTGACATCCAAATGTCTTTGCAGCATTAGCTGCAGCACAGAGTTTCTCATATCTTTCAGAAGCTTTGGCAAGACCTTTTCGTGAAGCTTTTGATATTTTTTCAATCATGGTCTTCTTATGACCACGAAGTATCTTGTCTGGAGTACCGTACTGGCGAAGAATCATTGTTGAGGTCTTGCCGGTAACATCACAGAAAACGTCAAGATACTGAGGAAACACGGTATGCAGGTCTCCTTTAAGTTTATTGATATGAGCAGAACGCTCATCAGTTAAATCGTAATACTTACGGGTAAGGCTACGCAGTTCAAGAACCAGCTTTGCTGGGAACTGGGAAACAGGAATATCTTTTGATAATCCTAGTTTGGCAATACCTTTAGAATCGATTTTATCATTTTTTACTTTTCTGATATTTCCATTCTTAGTAGAATGTGTAATAATAGGATTGATTATGGACGCGTTAAAACCACAATCAACAAGATAGCAGAAGAGCGGGAAATGATAAATCCCAGTGGATTCTAGAAAGGTGCGACTTTCTAAGGAATACAGCTCTTCTGCTTTTTTAATTTCAGAAACAGCTCGTTCCAAAGAATCCTTATTATTGTGAGTAATCTTGAAAGGTTTCAAGATCACTGTTTCGTCTGGCGCAAGAATTGTCATAAAGCTAAAAGCTGAACCGACATCAATGCCGACGGAAATATAGTTTTTGTTATGCATTATATGCTCCTTCCGATAGGGTTCCATAAAAAACAATGAATACACTACCTGGCGCGTTATACGGGTATAGCTTAATTGCTCCCAACCAGCCTAAAACATAAATTTTCATTGATGGAATGACAGTCTTAAGTTACGGGTATTACTGGACATAAGCCAGCTCCCTAGGAGAAAATCGTCCTTTTCCCTATCCAATGGAAAATAATACCTTATGTAACAGACATAGTCTAGGAGTGAATAATCATACAAAAATGTATGTAACTTATACACGTATCTATGGTTGGAGTGATTATGGAGGAGAATCCTCTTACCAACCAGGATATAGATTAGAGAATATGATGTGGATGACCTTATTGGTCTATGACTACATCATACCAGGAGAAAAAGATAGAGAGAAAATTACAGGAAAGCAGCAAATAGAGAAACGGATGGAATAAAAGTTATGGGAGAGAGTTTCTTTTCTGTAACTTTTTTTAAAAAATGAAAACCAGGGCGGATGGTGATTCGTCTTAAAGAATGAAGAAAAGATTTGAAGGAGGACTAAAGAAATGGGAAAATGTAAAAAATGTGGAGTAGAGGTTCCAAAAGAAGCAATGTTCTGTCCGAATTGTGGAGCAGGAATTCCAAAAGAAGCTCCTGTAGAAAAAATAGCAGGAGAAAAAGGAAGAAGAAAGAAAAAATATGTGATGATTGGTGGTGGAATTGGAGCAATACTATTAATTCTTTTAGTAATTTTTGCAGGTACAAGACCGAAAGTAATCGATTTAAATGAATGTCGGAAAATTGAAATAGACGGCTATGACGGAGTCGGAAACGGTAATGTTTATTTTTTAGATCTTAGCAAGAAGATTGAAGAAGCAGTGCCTGACAGAATTATGAAAAAAATGGAAGACCCTTCAGATATCTATCAGTATATAGATGTACAAGTAGAGTTATCGAAATATAGTGAATTGTCCAATGGAGATAAAATTACTGTTACATATAAATATGACAATGAAAAAGCTAAAAAAGTCGGGATTAAATTTAAAGGTAAAAAAGAGAAAATTACAGTTAAAGGATTAAAAAAAGTAAAAACTGTAGATATATTTAAAGATCTGGAATTGAAGTTTGAGGGAACAGCACCGAATCTGTCTACGGAAAGTGAAATTATAATCGAACAAAATGACGCTTCATTTTGGTGTACGGTAAGTCCTTGCGAGGATCTTGACATTGGAGATGAAATAATCATTGAGTGTACTACAGAGGGAATGGTTAATGGAATCAAGCCGGAAAAATTAAAAACCACTGTCAAAGTACCGGATACCGCAGAGCATTATGTAACAGACCCTTCAGAACTTACAGCGGAAGACATGCAGGAAATCAAAGATGGACTGACAAAAATATTGAAGGGAGAAGAACCATATGAAGACAGACTGGATCATAGTTGGATGGCAATTAAAAGTCCTGAAGATGTGACAGATAATAATCTTGAATTTTATTCAAGGGAAACTGCTTCAAATATTACTTTTTCAGATACAGCTGAATATTTTGTGAATGAGTCATATAATGAGTATACGGAAAATGTGACCGATATGCTGATCCGTTTTGAACTGGATGACACGGTCGAGGATGAAGAAAGTGACAAATGTGGGAAGACTTATCATATATATGGATATACTATATTAGGACCGGTTGTCCGTTGTAGTGATGGAAAATTACAGATTGAAGATGACTGGGATGGAATTGTATTTTATATTTCAGGAACAATGGGCAATGTGAGAGAAAAAGTTGAAAAAGATATAAATGAAGAAGTAGATAAAATTATGAGAGATGCTCCAACACGTTATATAGTAGCTTTCGATGGAAGTGGAAAAGTGGAACAGATCAAATAACAGACAAAATGCACTAAAAATATAAATAATAATAAAAATAATTTAGCAGTATCACTATGAAAGGAGGCGGAAAACTGGTAAGATAGTACCGTGAGTGTTACGAAAAGCACAGAAAGATCAAAAGATCAGAAATTCCGCCCCGGTCAGAAAGGAAGGAAAAGAGTGGAAAGAGAAGAACTGATTCGATGGAGTGAGCCGAAACAGGTCTTACTATTGCTAGACAAATCCCGTGAAGAATTAAAAGAAATGCTGGGAGATGAATTTGCAGCAATGAAAAACTATGCACAAAATAATCCCCATCATTGCTATAACCTGTTGGAACATACTGTGAGAACAGTGGGGGGAGTGGACTGTGGCAACATATCAGATGAAGATGCAGTGCAACTGAGAGTTGCAGCACTACTTCATGATATAGGAAAACCAGTTGTAGCATTTCAGAAAAATGGAAAGACAGTTTTTTATAATCATGGAAAAGAGTCCCGGAAAATTGCAGAAAAAAGACTGCCGGAATCAGGTATTGAAGGAAGCGAACTGAAGAAAATTCTTTTTTACATTGAACATCATGA
>ERZ772876.4109-NODE-4109-length-9814-cov-3.705810_pt1 | contig 9814 bp, 7 predicted proteins | sample MGYA00580584_ERZ772876 | MGnify/ENA primary metagenome ERZ772876 (study PRJEB29015, sample SAMEA2737728) | human gut metagenome | biome: human gut; feature: human-associated habitat; material: faeces | place: China | collected 2012 ...
TTGGGGAAATCCCTTACAAACATTAGGAACACCATGAAAATAAAGCAAATGGTTCTCGCAATAGTTTATAATAGGAACATTATAATGTCCCTCATCCATTGCCAAAGAACAGAATACATGTTTTACGGATGTTTTTCCGGACATAAAATCAGCAAAATTGTCCGGATTACCAAGATAACGGCATTTAGAGGAGAAAGTCTCATTCGGAGTAACATCAAAATAACCAACAACTTCATAAATGGCGGCCAAAGAACTTTCCATTTCCTCATATAATGTATGCATATTATCTCCTCCACCTATAAAAACAGCGTAACTTTTATGTTTACCTTTTGCACAATAATCAATCAGCAAACGACGGATAATAATGCGGTAAACGCTTAATACAACAAAAAGGATAAAAAAATAAATAATAAAAAATAGAGGAGAGATTATGGAGATTCCGCTAAAAGCCATGATACACGCCCAAAAAACCGAAAAGATGATAATATTCTTCAGCACACGTACCACAAGCTGATCAGCACGAATCGCCCGGCTATTCCATGCTCTACCCCGGGACGCCGAGCATGCCAAATAACAGAGACTTAACGAAGTCATCATCCATGAAACTCTGCAGGAAAAAGGTAAAGACACAAATGCTTCTTCCCAAAAGAAAAGGAGAAAGAACAAACACAAGTTCAGAATAATCAAATCTCCCAATACTGCAATAAACTCTACGACTTTATTTATTTGACTGGTTGTTGATACCATATCACATTAAATATTGATTTTAGGCACGGATTTCTTTGAACTTATTCAGAATATCTTCTCCAAATAACTTCCAAGAGATAACAATACAAACTGATAGGAAGATAAAAGCTAAAACATATATTTTTCTACTGGTTCCCGAAGGATATAATGGGATAACCGCAGGCTCTACAACAGCAAAGACAGGTTTTTCTTCCTGAACTTTGGCTCTGGCCACCTGAAGTTGATTAGCAACCTGACTATAAACCTGATAAGCTAAATTCATGTCATTTTGCAATCGCTCCTGTTCCGCACGAACGCTTTGAAGTATGAGGTTGTCATGTGTATCCACATAATCTGCATATTTCTTTTGAGCAACATAATACTCTTGTTGGCGCTCTTTATATAGTTTTTCCAAATAAATACAATCTTCTTCCGCTTTAGAAATGCGATAACCAACGATACATTCTTGCAATTTATGAACTACAGAATCTGCAACAACCGCAGTTACTTTAGGATCTTGCAAAGTAACAGAGACACTTGTTATAGCCGTTTTTTTATCAACAGAAGCAGATATATTCTTTTTCAAAACATTGACTTTTATACCTTCTTCTTTTGTTAGTTCAATAGTACCCGATTTCACTTTATTAAGTGAATTATCATTATCATCACTATTGAACAAAGACTTCACACCACCAATTACCATTCCAGGCAAACCTATAACATAATTCCACCAAGGAGAAGATTGCCTATCCAAATAATCCATTAAAGTTATATCTGTTCTTTCATCCGATAAAGCAACTTTCATATCTAATAATTCCAAAAGAAAAGGAGTGGACGAAACAATGTCAGAGGAAAGGGAAGCATTCAAAGCATCAGAGACCTCACCCGTAGTAGCTGAACTTCCCAAAAAAGATGCTGCAAGTCCCGCTAAACCATTACCACCCTTGGAACTCCCCATTTCTGGAGAAAGGGTAACCTTTACTGTATACTGTTTAGGAATACTTACTGCTACAATCATTCCAATAATAAAACCAACTCCAATGGCTTTGTATAATTTTCTACGAATAGCAATAATCTTGCGAAAGATATCAACCAAATCAATTTCTATCTCATCACTTTCTGTCTTGTGTGGTTCAGAGAGCAAGTTTTTATCCTGTCGTTGTTCTGACATAAAAGTAAATTCTATTATTTCTTTATAAGATTAGCAATAGAAGCAATCATCATTCCCAAAGAACTGAAGGAAGTAGCATAACCTAAAATATTAGCTATGTTCCCTTTCTTCTTAGCCTTACCAGGCACAATAATCTCACACCCCGGCTCAATCTGTTTCTTACCACTTCCCTTAACCTTCGTCACCTGACCATTCATGTAAACAATGAACTTCTTACTCTTCCTTGCATTATCAGAATAACCACCGGCCTGATTCAGGTAATAATCCACATTCTTTCCCTTCATATAAGAAACCGTATTCGGAACCATGACAGCACCATTGATAGTTACAGTATTAGTATTCTTAGGTATGGAGATCACATCACCTTCACGTAAGACAAGATCGGCATTACTTTTAGGATTGCTCAAGGCTTTTTCCAAATCAATTCCAACCGTAAAGGTATCTTCGACACGAATACCCAAAGAGTCAATCATGGCCTCGCCCAATTGCCTGCTCATAAGGCGAATTACATCACCCATACGTTTCTTCTCACTAGCGTTAGCCACACGGGTCAGTTTTGCACCACGCAGATAGGCATAATTGGTCGGACCACCGGCTTTATTCACCAAATCGGAAAGACGTTCCTCACGGCTGGTCATGGCGTAATTTCCTCCGAAAAGGATTTCACCTTCAATGGCTACATTCTGTTGTGCCTGATAGCCAGGACTACGACGGACATAAACTTCATCATAAGGCTGAAGGATAAAACCGGGCTGACCGTCAATGACAAAACCATCCTTTAAAGAGAAGGTATACATCTGACCGATCGTATCATTATCCGCAGTACTACGAGGATTCTTGATTCGTCTTGATACATCAATGCGAACAGTAGAGGCGGCTTCTTTCAAGCCACCGGCCTGGATGATCAGATCCTCAAGTGTCATGTTATCAGCATAAGGATAGGAATCCGGTTGGGCAACCTCACCGTGAACTGTGACATTGCCACGATCTTCCAGGTCGTGGATACTTGGGATGTAGAGGATGTCATTCTTCATTAGGGCAAGGTTCGGCGAAGTGCCGTCCATGATAGACCTGATGTCTATTTGAACAACTTCACTGGTCAGGTCCTCACGCTGGCGATAGAGGACAGCACGATTCAGAAAAGCGTCACCGGTCAGCCCCTGAGCTTCATTGACCAGTTCGCGGATCGTATTCAATTTACCGCTGAGCTGGTAGATACCGGGACGATAGACAGCGCCACGGATTTCCAGTTTGTTTGTGAAGCGGTTAAGGATGGCTTCGGCTGTTACAACATCGCCGTTACGCATTTTATAAATGCTGTAATCTATATCTTTGACTGTGTTGACTTCGTATTCCTCACCATTCTGACGGACGACACGTAATGAACGGGTGTAGGCATCGGCTTCAAAGCCGCCGGCATATTTGATTAAAGTGGCAAGGTTCTCTTCTTTCTTCATTTCAAAACGCATAGGACGTTTTACCTTGCCGCTGATCTTTACCAATACATCATAAGCGGGAACAATCACGACGTCACCTTCCTGAAGGCGGATGTCATCCTGTGTGTTGCCTTTCATGATAAATTCGTAGACGTCGATGGTGGCGATATTCTTTCCGTTGCGTACTAATTGAACGTTTCGGAGGCTGCCGATATCACTCACACCGCCTGCACGGTAAAGCGCATGGAAGACGGTAGAGAAGGAAGAAAGGGCGTAGGTACCCGGCTGCACGACTTCTCCCATCACATTGATCTGGATAGTACGGATATTACCTAAAGTCAGACGGATGTCGGAAGTTGGATCGGTCGTGTTGTTCAGACCGTTATATATTTTATTCAGGGCGTTCTTCAGATAGTCATTGGCGGCAGAGACTGTCATACCGCTAAGGTTGACAGGGCCGATCTTCTGAATGTTGATAGTACCTTCAGGAGAGATTTGCTGGCGGATCGTGTTCTGGCTCGCACCCCAGATATCAATGATGACTTCATCACCGGGACCAAGACGGTAATTGGTAGGAGTGGCCAGATTAACACTGGGTTCAAATGTCAGGTTACGGGTATTGAAGATGTTGCGCCCGAAGACCTGATCGCCACGGGCAAGGTCCTGAGTAGTCGGATGATCCTCCAGCATATCAGAAGTATTCTTCTTAGTCTCTTCACGCAGGCGGGATTCGTTGATGTCCGTGCCCGTTGATTTCGAGGTATTTACATTGTTCTGCTGCTCGTATAGCTGCTTCACACGCATTGCCTGTTCTTTGGTTACCCCCTTACGGGCTAGTTCGGAAGCAAGCTGCTTCTGTTCCTTGCCTTGGCGGATACCGTCCTTTACATATTCCAGTACCTGTGAGTCACTCATGGACTGAGCCATAAGCGAGCCACTTCCCAGCATCAAACAGAAGAGTAGAATGCTAAAAAGTCGTTGTATTTTCATTGACAAATAAAAAAGTTTCAGTTGATTTCACACAGTTCCTGCATCCCATGACAGACGGCAGATAACTGTTGCTTAAGAAGAGAAGGGGGAAGAACATCGAGAAGAGACAGAGAACGGGTCAAAACAGCCTGTTTTCTTTCTTCGTCTTCCGGATTGGCGTACATCGACACATTATATCCCTGAAGGATGGCCAAACACAGGGTAGCATCCTGCTCCGGTGTCTCCCCCCGTTGAGAATATAAATCGTTAATCTTTTCGTGGATGGATCGTTGTAATGCTGAAAGATCATCCAAATACACGCAGCCTGCACTCCCCCCATCAGGAAGCAGCATACGTACCAAACTTAATAAACCCTCTATATTTTCTTGTAAAATAATAGCATCCATATCCCTTGGCCTAAACAGCCGCCATAATCGGCTCTACATAACCGACAGGCATATCAACACAGGCGCATCCCAGCATATTCAAGCGAACAGCAATCTTACTTCTGCCATCCACATTAACCAGTTCGCCAACAAGACCCGTCAACGGACCTTTGATCACGCGAACCTTTTCGCCACGGGCCAAAGGAGAACTGTTCATGCTTATCGATTCTTCCGAATAATCAAGCATGAAACGGAAACGAGCCATCTGCTCGTCAGGAATTACAGCAGGACTACTCTCACCGCGCATCACCATGTAACGGCTGACAGTAGAAAAACTCAGGACTTCCATGCGTTCCTTAGGATCGGCGTGTACAAACACCATCATAGGAAGCAAGACGGAGGTGACCAGCTTGCGACGGTCGCTCCATTGGTGGAATTCCTGTTGAACGGGAACGAAATTCTCGATACCCATCTTGTCCAGATGCTCGGAAACCTTCTTTTCATGGTGCATCCGAACCAAAGCAACATACCAGCGTTTTGAGTGTGCTACGCCTTCCCCTGTCCCATTAATAGGCCCAGCATTTAGTGATTTCTTTTTTCTTAAAATCATATTTTTTTACCCCATGTTTATCCGTTACTTCTTAGGTAACGAACAAGCATAGGGCAAGCAGAAAAGGGAACTTTTTTCAACGAAAACATCAGAAGAGGACTGGTATTCAGGAAATAAAGCAGAAGTGAAGGTGTTTTTCATGAATTGGAATAAAAAAAAGACATAACACGGATATTGTCATTTTCCGCCTGTTATGCCTGCATTTGATTCATTTTCCGAAATTAATTTCATTTTTGTTTGCGTATTTTCATAAATATGTCCATCTTTGCGCCATGAATCATTCCGTTACCTAAGAAGTAACGCACACCGATAAACACTGTATATCAAGCTTCTAAATCAGATGCACTGACCTACTCCGCACCGCTTTACGTAAGACAAATTCATCCGGTTTACCTCCGTACGCTCTTTCAGTTCAAAGCCTTTCAGATAAATCTGCGTAGTCTTGATGGACTTATGACCAAGCGACTCGCTGATCATCTCAATAGGGACACCACGGTACTTGGCAGTAGTAGCCCATGAATGACGAAGCGTGTAGGAAGTGACGGGGAAGTTGAGACGCAGCCGCTTTGCCAGAGACTTCAGACAGTAGTTGAATCTTCGGAGAGCGGACTGGTATTCACGGTAGGCTCTCTCATCCTTCCTTTTCTTATCACCTTGAAGAATGCTGAAAAGGTAGTCGGGACAACCGGGACGGGGAGACTGTCGGTTCCGGAGCTGGTCGAGCATCTCCTTTGCGCTGTCCAGAACCTCAACGCTCATGGGAGTCTTCGTCTTGACACGATTGTAGCGCAGCACATTGCTGTCAAGAGCGGATTTCTCCAGATGCGTCAGATCGGCGAAAGACATCCCGCAGAACTGGAACATCAGAGCAGCGATAGCCTGGGTACGGCGGAGACGGTCAGACTGGGGATCTTCATAAAGAAGCCTGCGAAGAGCGACGACAGGAAGCGCCCTTTTCTGACGCACGTCCACCCCCGTATAGACCTCATGAAACAGGCGGTGGACATAAGGAGCACTGCCGGCTTCCACACCCCGATTATAGATACTCCGAAGCATACGCATATACGTGGAAATCGTATTGGGCTTCAGACCACATTCGTAAAGGTGCTGTTCGTAACAGCGAAGACGCTCACGGGTGACTTGACGGAAAGACACACTATGGACACCACAAAACTTGCTAAAAGAAAGAAGGGCGTTCTGATAGACGTGCGCTGTAGAATAGCGGCCCTCCTCTCGCAAACGGCCGATATAGATATCGGCACATCGACTAAATCCATTTTTATTCATTATTTACATCACTAGTTTTATTACAACCTACAAAGTAAGATGAATAAACACGATATCTTAGTTTTATCTTGTTTGACTATATTAAAATTACTAAAAAGCTGATGCTCACGAATCCGTAACCCCATAAAAAATGTGAGAGAAAACCTTTCAATTTTCTCTCACATTTGGAAAACAATAAAATTAAACTCACTTACTAATTGCCAATTCGTTCGCTATTGCTTTCTTTTAAAACAGCAATTGGCATCATTCTTCGTTCTTTTCAAGAGACTTCTTCTCTTAAGCAATCTAATTCTCTACCTAATTATTAATTTACTCCCCTTAAAATTCTGTCTAGCCATGGACAGTTCATCCACCTGTTATCTATTGTCTGTTTATAAATAGTTCCTTATATTTATAAGAGGAGCTTTCTTTCCTTTTTTACCAAGAAAAATAGAAGAAAAAATAGATTTAATTAAAAAACGCCTTCCAGAGCACTCTGAGAGGCGTTTTTTAATTGCAGAAATATTTCACTTCCTGCTTTATATCAAGGATAATTTCTCTTTTTTACGGTGTGGACTTCTGTTCCCGTCTATTCTAATATGACTTTCTGCCCGCTCAACTGATAATTGATTCCCAAAGAACCAAATACTTTTTTCAATGTTTCGTGCAGATCTCTCGTCAGGATGGTTCCGTTATAGTACAGTTCATTATATTTTTCACACCCTACCACTTCCACATCAAAGATATGCTGAATATCTGCTACTACATTGACCAGCGGATCATCTTCATAACCGAGTACTTCGGGCAGTTCTTCCTTTTCCTGAACAGGACCAATCTTATTCTCATCACAGCGTACACTTTCACCGGCATTCAATGTCTGTTCGCCGATTGGTGTCTCTACCTTCACTGTTCCCTCTTCACAATTGACAGTGATCGTTTTTCCTTCCTGCTCGACCAAGAATTTTGTACCTAACACCGTAACATCTCCGGCTTCCGTTCGTACAGTAAATGTTTTACCCGGAGTCACGTCAAAAAAGGCCGATCCGAGCAGATTCAGTTTACGCCCCCAAAGCCAACTCACTTTATTATAAGACAAAGTTGAGTTTTGCATCAGCTTCACAGAACTGCCATCCGGTAGCTTGTAATCGACAGCTACTGCTTCAGACGTAATCTTCTCTTCCGACAGATAGTAATAACCGCCTATTCCGAAAAGCAGGATAAACAGGGCCGCTACTCTCCAGTAGATACAACTGCTCCTAAGAACAATCAGTTTCTGTCTTCCTGCAGCGTTCGGTCTGCTTGTTAATGCATCCGCACGTTTTTCTTCACGAAATTCTTCTAACTTCCCACCAACTACAGACTTCCGTGCAAACAACTCACCTTTCAGAGGAAGTTTGCCGTCTTCCATATATTGTTCCAGAAGTTCTTTCCTATTCTCCATATCCTCACCTCAATTAAAAATCCATAAATTAGCAGCTACAGTCAACAGGAATGATTTGCTCAATCGCTCTCTCAGTCTGGATATTGCCATGTGGGTAGTATTATAAACAGTACGGGAAGTCAGCCCCATCACTTCGGCTATTTCATCCGAATCCAGTTTTTTATAATACTTCAGGTATAATACCTCTCTCTGCTGCTTTGTCAAGCCATTTATTTCTTTCTGCAGAACTTCTAACTGCTCTCTTTCAAGTTCGGAACGGACAATCGCTGTTTCTATGTCTATCTCCAAATCGAATCTATATTCGCTTGAATTAACTTCGTCCAATGATGTGAATACGCCATTAGCAGTTTTCTTCAACTCATTCAGCAGCATGCGTTTCAGCGCCACACACAGGTAAGCGGATATGGACTGAGGCTCGGAACAACTCTGCCTCTTCTCATACAGATAAACGAACAATGACTGAATGGATTCAGTTACCAGATTATCATCACCGGCAATCTTCATCCCATATCCGTAAAGTAAATCCGAATATTCATTGTAGAGTTGCCGGAATGCTTCTTCATCCCCCTGCTGGATTTTCTCCCAAAATGTTGTATTCATTTCTCCTTCCCTTATTTACAGGTAACATAATTCTTCCCCTTTTACCAATTATTTTTGTTAAATTCCACCAAGCAGACTAAAATTCACTTGTGAAGTGGAATTTAATGTGCTTGAAGTCCATTTGTGCCATCTGAAGCACATAGCCTGAATCGGCAAGGAATACGTCACGTCCTTCCCTGTCCTTCGCCATATATTGGTATTTACGTTTCTTGAAAGCTTCCAGCTCAGCAGGATCATCGCTTTCTACCCAACAAGCCTTGTACAAACTTACCGGTTCCCAACGGCAAGAAGCATTGTACTCGTTCAGCAGACGATACTGGATAACCTCAAACTGCAACTGTCCGACCGTACCGATAATCTTACGGCCGTTGAACTGATTGACAAACAACTGTGCCACACCTTCGTCCATCAACTGGTCGATACCTTTCGCCAACTGCTTCTGTTTCATCGGATCTGCGTTCTCAATGTACTTGAACATCTCCGGTGAGAAACTGGGTAAGCCACGGAAATGCAATATCTCACCTTCCGTCAGCGTATCGCCAATCTTGAAAGTACCGTTATCCGGCAAACCGATAATATCGCCGGCATAGGCCTCATCAATCGTTGTTTTACGCTGTGCCATAAACTGAGTAGGCGACGAAAAGCGCATCGTCTTCCCGTGGCGGACGTGCTGATAAGGTGCATTGCGCACAAACTTACCGGAACAAATCTTACAGAAAGCAACACATGAACGGTGGTTCGGATCGATATTGGCTGTAATCTTGAAGATAAATCCGGTGAACTTAGGTTCGTCCGGTTTTACTTCACGTTCTTCCGCTTGTACAGGACGAGGGCTCGGAGCAATCTCCACAAAGCAGTTTAACAGTTCCTGCACACCAAAGTTATTCAGTGCAGAACCGAAGAATACCGGTGCGCAATCTCCTGCCAAATAAGACTCGACATCAAGTTCGGGATAAACGCCTTCAATCAGTTCCAGATCACCACGCAATTTGTCTGCCAACGGCTTTCCAATCTGCTGATCCAGTTCCTCCGTATGTATATCAACTTCCACCTTTTCCGTCACCATTTGTTTAGACGGTTGATACAAGTCCAATTTCTGCTCATATATATTGTATACTCCCTTGAAACGTGCTCCCTGCTCAATCGGCCAGGACAAAGGACGTACCTGAATCATCAGTTCTTCCTCCAGTTCATCCAGCAAGTCGAAAG
>ERZ772876.4111-NODE-4111-length-9812-cov-2.671005_pt1 | contig 9812 bp, 9 predicted proteins | sample MGYA00580584_ERZ772876 | MGnify/ENA primary metagenome ERZ772876 (study PRJEB29015, sample SAMEA2737728) | human gut metagenome | biome: human gut; feature: human-associated habitat; material: faeces | place: China | collected 2012 ...
ATCTGCCACCGCCCTTACAGGGCTTATCTTGCCAAGGGGGAAATCCTCTGGACACCCCTCTGACGGCAAGGCTTCACACCTCACCGTCAGCAGGGGCTGCGGCCCCCTCTAAACAGCTTTACGCTGTTTAATCCCCCCAAGGAACTGCGCCGCTTCATCGTCCCGCGTGGTCAGGCGTTGACACCCTCTGCCCACGCCGCCCGATCAATGTCGTGCAGAATCGTCACGCCATCGCACCAGTCGAAATCCCGTTCCGGCTTTTGACTGAATACGATAGCGGACAGCACGTCATATACGACACTTTCGTGCCAGATGCGCTTCCAGTGTGTCAGCATATCTCTCACGATAACGTCGTAATAAAGCGGCTCAGAAGGCGTGTAGTCCGGTACACACGCCTTCAACAGCGCAGTTACCTCTCGCATCTTTTCTACCACAAACTCGTTCTTGCATTCTTCCGGCATCCGGAACGAGAAATGCGAAAAGATATGTTCGAGGATTGCGCTGTCTTTAATCGGGTGATCAGACAGCCATTGAATCCCACGCGAAATACTCTGCTTGACCACCCACGAATCAACTGCATCTTCACACATTTGACACATAACATATTCTGCCTCGACCAACAACACCTTGCTCATTGGCAGAAAACTATCCAGAATCGCTTCATTTAACACTACATTCATGCTTGCACACTCATTCTTTACAGCTCTGACGAGTAACGCTTTGCTTTCAACACTCAATTTAATCATCTGTTATCTCCTTCCAGCTCTGCTTTCTTTTAGCCCTTTGCAGGGTACTTCTTGATATTCCTGTCATTGCCTCAACTTGCTTGTAGCTGTGGTCTGCAAGCAGTTCAAGTGCATGTTTTAACTGTGTTCTTGCATACTTCGGCGGCCGTCCATCTCGAAAACCTGCTTTTGCCCTCGTAGCCACCTTTCCACTTTGTGTACGCTCAATAATTTGAGCACGTTCAAATTCTGCGAATGCCAGCAGCATTGTCGCTACTAGCCGTCCCATGGGGGAGCTATCCAGCAAACCCATATTAAGAATATGAACTGCTACACCTTTTTCTCTCAAGCTATCTACATATTGCAATCCCTCCTTTGCCGATCTGCAAAATCTATCCATTTTGCAGACTACTAATGTATCGCCAGCGCATAACGAAGCGCATAGGTCATCAAACATCGGTCTTTCATGTGCACCTGATGCAGCTTCGCTAATCACTTTAGCTGTTGGATAACGTTCCCTAATCTGCTGCGCCTGTTCATCCAACGAGGTTCCCGGCACCTGACCTTTAGTGGACACTCTGGTGTAGCCGTAAACAGCCATTTAACCTCACTCCTTTTGACTATAAGTTCTGACGCGTCAAAAATGACCATATATCGTCGGTCATTTCTGCGCACCAAAAGTTCAAACTTTTGAACTTTCAGTGGTATGTAGGCACTGTTTTACAGTGCCTACGAAATTTGACGTGAATTGTCCCAACCGCGCCCAACATTATGGGCAAACATCCTCTTTCGGCAAGGGGCATTTCGCGGCATATCCTTGCTGCGCCGGTATTCCACGTTCCCCTTGCCTTATCCTCTGATTGCCTCTTTTTCTGGTCGCCGCTTGGGGCCAATGTGATCCACCCCGCCAAAGGCGATTAAAAGTGCTTTTTGAAAGAGAGGATTTTCAAATGAAAAAGACTATAAAAACCAGTCGAGTTGCAGGACAACTCGAAAAGATGTATCGGCTGTTGAACGAACGATTTTTCAACAGCGAATTGCCTGAAGTCGTCATCAGTCTTAAAAAGACTGTTGGCGCGTACGGACACTTCACTTGCAGTAAAGTGTGGCAGGTAGGAGATGAAAACCGCTACGAAATTAACATTAGCAGTGCAACTCTTGGCCGTCCCATCGAGGAAACCTGTGCTACGCTTCTTCACGAAATGTGCCACTGCTACGCTGCTGAAAATGAGATCAAGGACACCAGCGGTTCCGGGAACTTTTACCACAACCACCGTTACAAGGAAATTGCCGAAAAGCACGGTCTCTGTGTTGCAAAACACGACAAATATGGCTGGACCATTACTAGCCCCGGTCTTGACCTTCTTGACTTCATTATCGAGCAGGGTTGGGAGGACCTTCAGATGTGTGAATCCGTCAATCTTTGGGATGTTCTTGGGACGCTCCCTAATGGCACGACTTTCACAGGCGGCACAGCCACTAAAACGAGAAAACCCAGCAGCACTCGAAAGTACATTTGTCCTCGTTGTCATCAAAGCGTACGAGCAACCAAGGTTGTTAATATCCTCTGTGGGGATTGTATGACCAAGATGGAACCTACCGAATAATTGCCCTATGACAGAGACGATCAGCCGAGTGAGAATAGGCTGTATAATGCACTTTTCAAAATATGCTACATCATACCTGTTGAGTAACACAAAAAATAAACCGCAAAAAGCTATCTTTGATAGATAACTTTTTGCGGTTTTTTCAAAACCCTTTTGCTCATTCTCCGGCGTCAGATTGGCGTCAAATTGGCGTCAACCTGACTTCCCAATGCCCAAAAGTGACGGTATATCTAGACTTTTTAGTCCAGCGGCTTCATCGTCGGGAACAGCAGCACATCGCGAATGGATGCAGCGTCGGTCAGGAACATAACCAAACGGTCGATGCCCATGCCCATGCCGCCCGTGGGAGGCATACCGTACTCGAGCGCGTTGATGAAGTCCTCGTCCATCATGCCCGCTTCCTCATCGCCTGCGGCGCGCAGAGCAACCTGACGCTCGAAGCGGCCCTTCTGGTCGATCGGGTCGTTCAGCTCGGAGAATGCGTTGCACAGCTCGCGGCCGTAAACGAAGCACTCGAAGCGCTCGGTCAGGCGCGGGTCGGACGGCTTGCGCTTTGCCAGCGGAGAGATCTCAACCGGGTAATCCGTGATGAAGGTCGGCTGCATGAGGTTTGCCTCGACGTACTCGTCGTAGCACAGTGCCATCAGGTCGCCCCAGCTCTCCTTGCCCTTTTCGATCTCAAGGCCCTTGGCCTTGACGGCCTCCAGCGCTTCCTCGGGAGAGAGCGCCATGAAGTCGATACCGGCGTATTCCTTGACGGCTTCCGCCATGGTCATGCGCTTCCAGCCCTTGGAGAAGTCGATCTCGGTGCCCTGATATACGACATGAGTCGAGCCGAGAACCTTCTCGCAGACATGGATGACCATGTCCTCGGTGATGTCCATCATGCCCTGATAGTCGGTATAGGCCTGATACAGCTCGATGGTGGTGAACTCCGGATTGTGCTTGGTGTCCATGCCCTCATTGCGGAAGATACGGCCGATCTCGTACACGCGCTCCAGACCGCCGACGATCAGGCGCTTGAGGTGCAGCTCGGTCGCGATGCGCAGGTACATATCAATGTCGAGCGCGTTGTGATGGGTGATGAACGGACGGGCAGCCGCGCCGCCCGGGATGGTGTTGAGGCACGGAGTTTCGACTTCCATGAAGCCGCGGGAGTCCATGAAGTTGCGGATCTCGCGCACGATGGCGGAGCGCTTCTCAAAAGTGTCGCGCACGCCCGGATTAACAATCAGGTCAACGTAGCGCTGACGATAGCGCATATCGGTGTCCTTCAGGCCGTGCCACTTCTCGGGCAGCGGATTGAGGTTCTTGGAGAGCAGGGTCAGCTCGGTGACAGCGACCGAGATCTCGCCCTTCTGGGTGCGGAAAACCTCGCCCTCGATACCGATGATGTCGCCGATGTCGAACTTCTTGTAGCCCTTATATACGTCCTCGCCAACGTTGTCGCGCTTGATATACAGCTGAAGGCGGCCGTAGCGGTCGGTCATGTCCGAGAAAGACGCCTTGCCCATGATGCGCTTCGACATCATGCGGCCCGCCAGACGGACGGTCTTGCCCTCAAGCTCATCGAAATGCTCGTGGATGTCGGTGGTATAGTGGTCACGCTCGAAACGGACCTGCTGGAACGGGTCGTTGCCCGCTGCCTGCAGCTCGGCCAGCTTCTCGCGGCGGATGCGCTTCAGCTCGTGCAGTTCCTCTGCGGTCTGCTCGTGCTGCTCCTGCGCCTGATGCTGTTCTGCCATAGTTTCCCCATCTTTCTGTATCATTTATCTGCGTCTCCGCTCGGAAACGCGCCAAAGGAACAGTCTGCGCTGTTCTGATTTCTCGACCTTACTTTTCGATCTTGACGATCTGGTACTTGATAACGCCGGCCGGCGCCTCGACCTCAACGATAGAGCCTACCTTCTTGCCGAGCATTGCCTTGCCGAACGGGGACTCGTCCGAGATCTTGCCGTCCATCGGGTCGGCCTCCTGCGAGCCTACGAAGTGGTACTCCTCTTCCTCGTCGAACTCCAGATCCTTTACCACAAAGCGGCAGCCGGGAGAAACCTCGTCGGCTGCGTAGGTGTCGCCGGTAACGACAACCGCCAGCTTGATGATCTCCTCAAGCTCTGCGATGCGGGAGTAGAGCTTGCCCTGCTCGTTCTTCGCCTCATCGTACTCGGCGTTCTCGGAAAGGTCGCCGAAGGAGCGCGCTTCCTTGAGCTGCTCTGCGACTTCGTCGGCGCGGGTGGTCTTGAGGTATTCGAGTTCTTCCTTATAAGCGTCCAGGCTTTCCTGTGTCAGCTTGATTTCTTTAGCCATATCTGCAAACCCTTCTTATTCTTCAATAATCAGCCGCTCCGCCGGTGCAAAGTTCCGACAGAGAGCTGTACAGTACATTTTATTATATGTAAAACCGCGCGTTGTGTCAAGGCAACAGACGCATTTTCCACATATCCGGCAGAAAAAACGTCTTTTGCCCTCGCTATACGGTCATTTTTCCGCACCCTGCACCACGCTGACCGCGCGCGTCAGCTGCGGGTCGCCGTCCGTGCCTAAAAAATAGAAGTTCGCGGTCTGCTCATCGGTGAGCGTGGTCTCGATGTCGGGCGCGATGCCGGTGTCCGCGAGGCTCTTTCCCTTGGGCGTGAAGTATTCCTCGACCGACAGGTTGACCGCAGAGCCGTCCGAGAGCGCGTAGGTGCGCTGGGCGCGGCCCTTGCCGGTGGTGTGCGTGCCGACGAGCGTCGCGCGTTCATATTCCTGAAGCGCCGCCGCGAAGAACTCCGCCGCCGAAATGCTCTGGTCGTCGATGAGCACCGCAAGCGGCAGGTCTATCATATCCGCGTCCGAGGAGTAGACGGTTTCGTGGCCGTTCTTCTCGCGCAGCGTCATGATGGTGCCCTCCGGGAGCAGCGGGTCGAGCACCTCGCTCATCTCCTTGACCTTGCCGCCGCCGTTGTGGCGCACGTCAATGACGAGCGAGGTCATGCCCTGCTCTTCGAGGGCGCTCAGCGCCTTTTGGAACTGGTCTGCCACGCCGGTGTGGAAATTTTCGATGCGGATGTAGCCGGTATTGCCGCTCAGCATCTCGCTCCACGCCATTTTCTGCGTGACGGTCGCACGCTTCATGGTGAGCGTCTTGGTTTCGCCCGCGCTCGTCTGTATCGTCACCGAAACATCCGTGCCCTCCTCGCCGCGGATGGCGGAGATGACCGCGTTCGCGCCGTCCTTTTCGACCGTGAGACCCTCCGCGCCGAGGATGTAGTCGCCCTTGACGATGCCGGCCTTCGCCGCCGGAGAGTCGTCATAGACGATGGAAATGCGCACCGCGTCGGTCGAGGTCGTGACCGAAACGCCGATGCCGCAGCCGGTGCCCTCGCTGCTCATGCGGTACGCCTCGTACTGGTCGGCCGGGATGTAGCTCGACCATTTGTCGCCGAGGCCCGTCACGTAGCCGACCGCCGCGTAATCCGCAACGTTTTCGCTGTCTATCTCGCCGATATACTTATCCGCCGCCAGCCGGTCGATTTCGCGGAGTTTTCCCTGCACCGCGCCGGTTTTCCAGCCGAAAAGCAGCGTCCCCGCACCGAGCGCCGCCCCGGCCGACAGAAAGCACAGCAGCACCACCGCTGCGAGCGGCACCCGTATTTTTCGCAGTTTTTTCAATCGTTTTTCCTCCATGAAAGAAGGGAGAGCGTGGACCGCTCTCCCCAAGAATTGATGTACTTAGCTGAAATAGCTCATCGGGTTCTGCGTTGCACCGTTGACGTAAACCTCAAAGTGCAGATGCGGACCGGTCGAGTTGCCGGTCGAACCGACTGCGCCGATGGTCTGGCCGGCGGAAACCGTCTGACCGACCGATACGTAAATCGCGGACTGATGGCCGTAAGCCGTCATGACGCCGCCGCCGTGGTTGATGACCGTGTAGTTGCCGTAGCCGGAGACCCAGCCTGCGGTCGTAACCGTGCCGGAAGCCGCCGCAACGATGGCTGCGCCGGTCGGCGCCGGAATATCCTCGCCCTTATGGAACTTGCGGGTGCCGTAAATCGGATGGGTGCGCCAGCCGTAGGCGCTGGACGCCGAGGTGTAGCCCGGCAGCGGCCAGGTGAACGTGCCGCTGTAACGGGTCGCGGAGCCCGAGCCGGTCGTCGTGACCTGATTGCTCGTGGTGCCCTTCTTCTTTGCGGCCGCTGCTGCTGCGGCTGCCGCCGCCGCTTCCTTGCGCGACTGCTCAGCGATCTGGTCGCTTACGGAGTCCATTTCGTTCGAAATACGCTCGTACTCGGCCTTCTGCTCCTTCTGGTAGGCTTCCAGGCTCTCCTGAAGCGCCTTCTGCTGCTCCTCGCTGGACTTCAGCTCCTCGGACTTGTAGTTCAGGTTATCCTGATACTGCACCTGCTCGTCCTGCGTTTTCTGGAGGTCGTCGCGCTTCTGCTGGATGTCCTCCTTGGCCGCGGTGTACTCCGCTACGATCTTCTTGTTGTCGTCCATGATGCTCGAAACGATTTCGATGCGGTTGAGCAGGTCGGAGAAGCTCGACGAGTTGAGCAGCACCTCAAGGTAGCTGATTTCGCCCTCCTCGTAGGTCGTGCGAACGGTCTCGGCGAAGGTATCCTCCTTCTCCGCGAGCGCCTGCTGCGCGGCCTCAAGCTCGGTACTCTTTACATCGATCTGGTCCTGAAGACGGGCGATATACGCCTTTACGGTGTCGATTTCCTCTTTCGTGAGCGCGATCTCCTTCTGGAGCGCCGCACGGGTCGCTTCTACGTCGCTGACCTTGCTCGCGGTCGAGTCGAGCTCCTTCTTGATTTCGGTCTTCTGCTCCTCGAGCGAGGAGAGCTTGTCTTTCAGCTCCGCGCTCGAAGCCGCGCCTGCGTAGACGATGCCGGACGCGATGACCGACACGAGCATTGCGCCGACCAGTATGCCGGCCACGATACCGGATACCAGACGAACGGTTTTCTTTTTCATCATAGGTATGTTCTCCTTGTCCTCAGACATCCATGAACTTGCGGATGCTCGTTACCGAGCCGCCGATGCCGAACAGTGCGCCTGCGCCCGCGAAAACCGCGAGAACGAGCCATTTCAGGCTGTCAAACGGCAGGATTTCGAAATACGGGATAACGCCGCCCGCGACGTTGAACAGCTCGGTGTAGAGCGCCCATTCCGCGAGGAACGCGAGTCCGCCGGCGATGAGGCCGATGATCATGCCCTCGATGACGAACGGCCAGCGGATGAACCAGTTGGTCGCGCCGACTATCTTCTGAATGGAGATTTCCTCGCGGCGCGCGAACATGGCGAGCTTTACCGTGTTCGAGATAATGAAAATCGAGATAACAGCCAGACCCGCGACCATCGCCAGCGCGATGATGTTGAATACGTGCTGAATCTGAATGAGCTTGCCGATGACCGCCTCGTCCGCGCGGACGCTTGCCACGCCCTCGATCATGCCGATGTCCGCAATGGTTTCCTCGGCCTTGGTCGAGTCCTTGAGGGTCAGGATGTAGCTGTTTCGCAGCGGATTGTTCGAGGAATTATAGTCGTCCAGAATGCCCGCGTCATCGCCCAGCTCCTTGCGGTATTTTTCGAGCGCGACGTCGCGGTCCTCAAACTCCACGGTCGCGGTGTTCTCTATCTTTTCGAACTGCGGCTGAAGATCCTTCGCCTCGCGTGTCGTGAGGTTTTCGTCGATCCAAACCACGATTTCGTTGGACTGCTGCAAGTCAACGATGCTCAGGTCGATGTTGTACGCGATGAGCGTCACCGTGCCGGTCAGAATCAGGCAGGCCACCATGATAACGATAGCTGCGACCGACATGAACCCGTGCTTGAAGATGTTGCGCAGGCCCTCTTTCCAATAGTAACAAAAATGTCTCATGCCTGATAGTACCCACCTGTCTGGTCGCTGACGACCGAACCCTTGTCGATCATGACGACTCGTTTTTCAAACTCGTCCACCAGACCCTTTTCGTGCGTGACGATAAGGACCGTGGTGCCCAGCTCGTTGATCTTCTCGAACAGCGTCATCAGCTCGAGCGAGCGCGCCGGGTCAAGGTTGCCGGTCGGCTCGTCCGCGATGATGAGGCGCGGGTTGTTGACCAGCGCACGCGCGATGGCCACGCGCTGCTGTTCGCCGCCCGAAAGGTTCATCGGCTTCTCCTTCGCCTTGTTGGCGAGGCCCACGAGGTCGAGCACGTAGGGCACGCGCTGCTTGATGGTCTTGTTCTTCGCGCCGATGGTGCGCATCGCGAAGGCGACGTTTTCGTACACGGTCTTGGTCTTGATGAGCCGGAAATCCTGATAGACTACGCCGAGCGTGCGGCGCAGATACGGGATACGGCTCTTTTTCATCTCGCCGATGTTGTAGTTGTTGACCAGAACCTTGCCCTCGGTCGGCCGCACCTCGGCCGTCAGGAGCTTGATGATGGTCGTTTTGCCCGAGCCGGACGCGCCGACCAGAAAGACAAACTCTCCCTCGTCCACACGCAGGCTGGCCTTATTCACCGCGCGGATACCGTTGTCGTATACCGCGGTGACATCGTTCATCCGGATCAAAGGCTTTCCTCCTTAGATGACTCACATAGCTGCAAATAAAAACAAAAAAATACAGAGGTGTGCATTTCCCACACACCTCTGATAATTATAGCAGATAAATCCCTCCTGCGCAAGAAGCGAAATACAGCATATTCTGCGCAGAATGACGATTTTTCGTGAAAGTTTTGTGAACTTATGCCGATTTTTGTCCATTTTGGAGGTCAGCGGACGGCTTCCTCGCGGCTTGCGAGATACTTGCGGACCATGAGCGCGACCTTGAAAACGATGGCGTGGTCGAACTCGCGAAGGTCCAGACCGGTCAGCTTCTTGATCTTCTCCAGGCGGTAGACCAGCGTGTTGCGGTGTACGAACAGCTTGCGCGAGGTTTCGGAAACGTTCAGGTTGTTCTCGAAGAACTTCTGAATGGTAAACAGCGTTTCATGATCCAGAGATTCAATGCTGCCCCGCTTGAATACCTCGTGAAGGAATGTTTCACACAGCGTGGTCGGCAGGTGATAGATCAGGCGGGCAATGCCCAGATTCTCATAGCTGACAATTGCCTTGTCAGTATCGAATACCTTGCCGACTTCCAGAGCCATCTGTGCTTCCTTGAACGAACGGGACAGTTCCTTGACACCGGTCACAATGGTACCGATACCCACGTTCACGCGGGTGTAGAACTCGCTGCTCAAAGTATCTGCAATGGAACGGGCAAGCTTTTCCAGATCCTTGGTGTCCACAGCACCCTTGATCTCCTTGACCAGAACAATATCCGATTCGGAAATGGTAAAGACAAAGTCTTTATTCTTATCCGGAAACAGATTCTGAATGACATCGTATGCAGAAACGTCATTTGCCGATACAATGCGTACCAGCAGCACTACGCGGCTGACTTCCGAGTTGAAGTGCAGTTCACGTGCCTTAATGACGATGTCCCCCGGCAGTACGTTGTCCAGTA
>ERZ772876.4121-NODE-4121-length-9792-cov-10.489884_pt1 | contig 9792 bp, 6 predicted proteins | sample MGYA00580584_ERZ772876 | MGnify/ENA primary metagenome ERZ772876 (study PRJEB29015, sample SAMEA2737728) | human gut metagenome | biome: human gut; feature: human-associated habitat; material: faeces | place: China | collected 2012 ...
AGCACAACAATTTCGCCCGCCGCGTGCCCATTCTGGAAGAGCAGATGAAGGTGGCCAACCACCGCATCGCCGACCTTGAGAACCACGAACGCACGAACGAATGAAAGAGAGGAACTGATTTATGGAACTGAGCAACAAGATCTCCGCCGCTACCCTGGCCCGCACCGCTGTGCTCCTGCTGGCCCTGACCAATCAGGTGCTGAGCGCAATGGGCAAGCCCGTGCTGCCCATCGAGAGCGCCACCGTGGAGCAGCTGGTGACCGCCGGCATCACCACCGTGGCCGCATTGATTAACTGGTGGAAGAACAACAGCTTCACCGCTGCCGCCGTGGCCGCCGACAGCTACATGGCCCGGCTGAAGCAGAAGCAGTGATCGCCGACTGCCCTATATAAGGTAGAGGGCAAGGCCCCCGGAGACGCAGGTTTCCGGGGGCCTTTTTCGTCTGCAGCAGGGCGGCAGGAGAAATTCCAGCCGGTTCTTTGCCAGAAATTCCGTCCCTCAAAAAGTGGTTTTCCGCAACAATCCGCACACTCTGCACCAGTACCGCAACCGCATCATTTCACGTCCGCAACAGTTTCTCTTTTTTCTGCAACAAATTCTTGTGATTTGTGCAAAATATCCAATTCAGACTTTGGAATGTTTTCACAAATCATGCGTTTCTACACATTTTTTCTTGACAACCTGCACCAGAAAATGGTATAAAGGAAGCAGGATAGTATGCCTCGAAACATGTCCATTATATGGGACAGTGGTAATGCGTAAAAGACTTGACACCATTTGAAAGGAGCCATCAATCATGACGAACAAAAAGCTGAAACTCGCTGCCATGTCCGTAGCCCTGACCGCCTGTGTTGCTGCACAGCCCATGGCTGCCCATGCTGTGGAAGGCCCCGACCCTGCCGAGGATAACGCTGCCCCGCAGGCCGAACCTGTAGCCGAGAGTTCCACGCCCGCCCCCGTCGCTGAGGAAGGGGAAAAGCAGGAGAAAGTCGGAGAGCAGGAGGAGTTTACCCCCCCCCGGGTGAACGAAGAGGCCAAGAGCGAAGAGCAGGCCCCTGCGTTCGGCCCCGGCACCAAGACCGATGACATCACCATTGACTATAAACCTGCTGCGAAGCCGGAAGAGCCCGGCGAGACCGATGAACCCGAGACCCCGGGCGATACCCACCTGAAGGGTGACGTGATCGACAACAGCAAGAAGGACGAAGCCACCGGCGAGGACGGCAAGATCGGCGAGGCCACCAAGGAAGAGACCCCCGACAGCTCTTCCAGCACCACCGTTGTGGACCCTGACGCCGAGGTGAAGAAGGGCGACCCCGTGGTGGGCAAGGACGAGGACGGCAACACCACCATCACCACCCCCACCGAGACCACCGGCACCGAGACTACGACCACCACCGGCACCGGCAAGGCCGATTCCTCCACCACCATTACCGACACCAAGAAGGGCGAAGAGATCAACCTCGACGACGAGCTTGGCAAGGGCGTGCGTCCGGACTGGAAAACCGATAAGGATGCCAAGCTGGGCGACTACACCGTGGACAAGGTCGAGAATTCTAAGGACGGCAACTCCAAGGAGCTGACCCTGAAAAAGACCAGCGAGCCCGAAACGAAGGAAATGTCCGCTGAGGACGTTGCCAAGCTGCTGGATGTCCCCGAGGACGGCGTGGAGAAAAAGACTGACGACGAGGGCAAAACCACCTATACCCTGAAAAAGGAAGAGACCTCTACCGACGAGAACGGCAACACCGTCACCCGCACCACCTACTACGAGATCACCGGCAACTCGGTCAAGACCACCACTGAGACCACGCTGAAGCTCAAGGTGGAAAAGGGCACCGTAGATGTTGATGAGAAGGATCTGACCACCAAGGTCGAGCTGCCAAGCATCACTGCCAAGAACACCGACGAGACCAAGACGGATGTCATCGAGATTTCTTCGGAGAAGCTGGGCGAAATGCTCAAGGACGAGTACTATAACAACGATACCGGCGAGTATGTCTATACGGAAACCGATGCAAACGGCAAGGAATATACCTATAAAGTCAAGAAAACGGAAGACACCAAGCAGCTTACCAACGAGCAGCTGGCAAATCGTCTGGGCGAGGGCTTCACCGGCGATGACAACGGCGTTTACTACAAGGGCGAAAAGCTGACCTTTGACGAGAAGGAAGCCGTCCGCAAGACTTTGAGTTACACCGTGGAGGTCACCGAGGTCACCAAGACCCCCGGCCAGGTCGAAGGCGGTCAGGAAAGCATCGAGAGTGCCAAGGAAACTGCCAAGCTGGAAGCCATCAAGGCCGCTCTGACGGATGCCGCCCGGAACGCCGGCATTAATGTGGAGACCGATGATTTCAAGAACCAGCTGAATACGATCGATCCCACCGGCAAAGGCCAGCTCAATCTCAGCTATACCGATGCAGACGGCAATGTTCATACTGTCACCCTCCGCTATGACGGTGCAACGGTTTCTGCGCCTCAGCCGGGCAGCTCTGATCCGAGCAAGGACACCGAGACCCGTAAGGATGTTACGGACAACGTCATCACCGCACCGCTTATGTGACCGGCTCGAATACGTGGACCGAAAGCGGTTCCCTCAACGGCACCTACGTCAAGCCCGGCAGCGGTGAACTTCCCTCTCTCGATGGTTGGACGATCGCCAGCAAAGACCCGGAGAAGGGCACCACGACCTACAAAAAAGAAGAAACCGTGACCTCGCCCGACGGCACCAGCACCAAGATCACCCGTACCTGCACGATCACGGAATCGTCCGCTTCCCTCAGCGATACGGAGAAGGAAGAGATCGCCTGGAAAGAGCTGCAGAACAAGACCGGCAAGGACAAAGCTACCCTGCTTCAGGAAGGTTACAGCATTGATATCGGCAGCATGGACTTCTCCGGCATCAAGCGCGTGGAATGGACGATCGACGAACTTTCCGAATCCACAAAGACGGACGCCAAGGATCTTAACGACAAGCTGGTGATTCCCGGCGGCAAGAACTGGTCGATCGACGAAAAGGCCCGCACCATTACGGTGGACGGAAAGACCTACGACAATGTGACCAAAACCAATGACGGCTACACCTGCACGGTCGAGGACAAAAACGGCGTAAAGACCACCTACACCTTCACCAAACAGGCCGGTGCTCCGCTGACCCCTGATGAGATCCAGACCGCACTGGCAGGCCAATACAGTGTTTCCGCTGACAGCATCCGACTGAACGCCGACGGCAAGACCGCGACCTTCACGAAGGGTGACGAAACCATCACCGTGGATTACAGCACCCTGAGCGAGACCCTCACCGTCCGGAAGGATGTGCACACCTCCTCCAGTGTCACCGGCATCATCAAGGACGATAAGGATCTTGAGAAGGCATACGATGAGCTGTGGAAGCAGATCCAGGAGATCCAGAGCAAACTTCAGCCCGGCGAGGAACTCCGGATCGGTGAAACGAAGATCGATTCCACCACCAAAAAGGAAGATATCATCAAGTATTTCACCAAGGCCATCTCGCCCGATAACATGAGCAAGGATGAGCTGATCAAGGCCCTGCAGGAGCAGGAGCGGATCGCCAAGAACTCCACTTACGTTGCCAACAAGGGTTCTGATTACGAAGAGACCAAGAAGAACTACTACTCCGGTGAAAAGACGGGTGAATTCAAATACTTCAGCAAGGCACCGGATGGTTCCAAAATTGAGGTCTATTGGAAATCGACTTGGGGGTGGAACGGCTATTATTACTATACAGACGCTAACGGCCATGAAGTTCGTGTTGATAGTAACACTGTGCACTCCGAAGAGCAGCGCGACGACATCAAACACCTTGATCTCGCTTCCGGTTCCAAGCTGGATCTGCTGCCGGACGAGGACGGTAAGGTCAACCAGACCGACTGTGTGCTGGTAAGCAAGGATCTGAAGCTGGAGTGGAACTACGATGCCGGAAAACTGGTCAACGGTAAGGACAACCAGACGGTCGGCCTGGACAGCAAGATCAGCTGGGATGACGAGGGCGGCGAGGGCGACGGCCACTACGAGTATGACCGCGGCAACCCCAATAAAAACCCTGACAAGAGTGCCTACTACAAGCTAACCGGCACTGTCGCCTATGATCCTATCAAAGATAAAGATGGCAGCATCAAGCTGTATCAGGGTCAGTGGGGCGACTATTGGAACCCCGGCATCAGCGCAGAGGATGAGGCCATTAACGCTTACCTGAAGGCAACCGGCAGCAGCAAGACCTATAGGGACTTGACCACGAAAGAGCGCAATGCCATCGTCGGCACCTACGTTGTGAAGATCGGAACCACCGGCACCAACAGCACCGGTGAGAGCGGCTATCAGGTCTATCTCAAGTCCTCTGAGCTGACCGCCTACGGCTATATGTCCCGCGATGCCAACACATGCATCAACAGCACCTACAAGCGCCAGGACGGCACCTGGGGTTACGTCGGCGGCTATGACCTGATGATCTCCGAGCTGACCCAGGTGCGTGAGGGCAAGGTCGTCGGTCAGACCGAATCCACCATCAAGACCATCACCGCCCCGCTGAGCATCCGCAGCTCGCAGGACTTCGCCAAGCGCCTTCTGGAGCTGAACAAGCAGACCACCACCACCCATAAAACCGGTGAGGGTGCTACGGCTTACGGCGAAAATACTTCCGGCGACTTCGACGGTACCTATACGCAGAAGAAGAGCGAAACGGTCGAAGGATCCGGCACCGGCTCCGGCCACTACACCACCTTTACCGAGGTGCTGAAGAAGATCTTCTCCGGCTCCGGCAGCAAGGAGCACGACGAGGGCAGCGTCTCCTACACCCACCGCACCACGGACAAGGTGAACACCACGCCAGTGTCCAAGGAGACCGTGACCACCACCGACGCCCATGTGGGCTACAACTATACCTCCATCGAGACCCGGAAGGTGACCGTGAACGGCGAAGAGACGGTCATCGTCCCGCCGGTCACCCCGCCGGAAACGCCCGTGGAGGACGAGACCCCGGACGAAGTCGTGACCCCGGAGACCCCCGAGCTGCCGCCCGTGCAGGACGTCACCCCGGATGATGCTGCTCCGGAAACTCCGGACCTGCCGTCTGACGTGGTCCTGCCCGCTGTGCAGGATGCACTGCCGCAGACCGGCGTGAACTGGATGGCCGCTCTGGGCATGGCATTCAGCGGCATGCTGCTGACCATCGCAGGCGCATTCGCCAGCCTCAAGTACAAGGAAAAGCACTGATGCTTTCCCCTTCCAACGTGATCCACGTCAAGTCGTAAACGCATAGAAAGGGCCTCCCCATTCCGGGGAGGCCCTTTCGTGTTGTGTTCGGCTTATGCTTCCGCATCCAGGTACGAGTGCTTGTGCACCAGATTCCCCACGCTCATGTACTCCTTGCGGAAGGAGTAATCCTGATAAAACGGCTTGTTGCGGCCATGCTGACCGGCCCCGCAGCCCGCCGCACACAGCAAAAGCCGCCCCGCAGGCCGGAACTTCCGGTGCCTGCGGGGCGGCTTTTCGCATTTATGAAACGGAGGAAAACGCTCAGAGGTCTGCGCCGTTGGAGCGGATGACCTTCTGATACCAATCGAAAGAATCTTTTTTGCTGCGGGCCAGCGTACCGGTGCCGTCGTCCTGCTTGTCCACATAGACGAAGCCGTACCGCTTGCTCATCTCGCCGGTGGAAGCAGACACCAAGTCGATGCCGCTCCAGGCGATGTAACCCATCAGCTCCACGCCGTCGGACACGGCCTGCTTGACCGCCTCGATGTGACGGCGCAGGTAGTCGATGCGGTAGTCATCGTGGACACTGCCGTCAGGCTCCACCGTGTCGTGGGCACCCAGACCGTTTTCCACCAGGAACAGCGGTTTCTGGTAGCGGTCATACAGCTGGTTCATGGTGATGCGCAGGCCCAGCGGGTCGATGGCCCAGCCCCACTGGCTGGTCTGCAGATAGGGGTTCTTCACCGAGCGCACCACGTTGCCGTCGTTCACGGCCTTGCCCTCCAGGCTGGCCGCCACGCAGCGGCTGGCGTAGTAGCTGAAGGAGATGAAGTCCACGGTGTTCTCCCGCAGCAGGGCGTCATCGCCGGGCTCGGTGTGCAGCTGCACCTGCTTTTCCGCAAACAGCTTGCGGGCGTAGCCGGGGTAGCGGCCCCGCACCTGCACGTCGATGAAGAGCAGGTTTTCCTGCTCCTTCTGCACCGACTCCCAGACGTCCTCCGGGTTGCAGGAGTAGGGGTAGAAGCTGCCGCCGGCCAGCATGCAGCCCACCTGATTGGCGGGGTCGTACTGGTGGGCCAGGCGGGTGGCCGTGGCGCTGGCCAGCAGCACATGGTGGGCCGCCTGATAGATCACCTGACTGCGGTTCTCGCCCTCCTGGAAGGCGATGCCTGCCCCGGAGAAGGGGCTGTGCAGCAGGATGTTGATCTCGTTGAAGGTGAGCCAGTAGTGCACAAGGCCGGAGTATTCTTTGAAGCAGGTCTCGGCGTAGCGGGCAAAGCATTCCAGCGTTTTGCGGCTGCGCCAGGAGCCGTACTGCTCCACCAGGCCCATGGGGATATCAAAGTGGCACAGGGTGACCAGCGGCTCAATGCCGTACTTCCGGCACTCCTGGAACACATTGCGGTAAAAGGCCACACCCTCCGGGTTAGGGGTCCGTTCATCGCCGTGGGGGTACAGGCGGGACCAGGAGATGGAGGTGCGGAACACCTTCAGCCCCAGCTCTGCCATCAGGGCGATGTCCTCTTTGTAATGGTGGTAGAAGTCCACGCCGGTGTGGCTGGGGTAATACTCCCCTGCCTGCAGCGTCGGGTGGGGCGTGCCGCCCAGCTTGACCTCCATGCGGTGGACACCGTGGGGCATCATGTCGATATTGCTCAGGCCGCGGCCGCCCTCATTGTAAGCGCCTTCGGCCTGATTGGCCGCAATGGCAGCACCCCAGAGGAAGTTTTCGGGCAGTTTGTAATCAGACATGGGGATCACTCCTCTTCCGGGAGATCCTCAAAGCCGATCACCAGCGTCAGCACAAAGGACAGTACGATGGACAGCACCGAGATGCCGGCGATCCAGGCGATGCTCACACCGGGGTTGGCCGGGTCGATGAACTGCACGCCGGTGAGCACGCTGGGCGACACCATGGAACGGCTGGCCAGACCTGCCATGCCGGCCAGGCAGCCGCAGACAAAGCCGGTGATCAGGGAAGCGATCAGGGGGCGCTTCAGGCGCACGGCCACGCCGTACAGGGCGGGCTCGGTGGTGCCGGCGATCAGAGCAGAGGAAGCAGCGGCCAGAGCAGTCTGGCGCAGCTCGCTGTTCTTGGTCTTGAAGGCAACGGCCAGGGACACGCCGCCCAGGGACAGGTTTGCACCGATCTCAGAGGGCATAACGGTGCCCTCCATGCCGGTCTCGGAGATGGTCTGCAGGATGGTGGGGGTGAACACGCGGTGCATGCCGGTGATGACCAGCAGGGGCCAGAGGGCACCCATGATGCCCACAGCCAGGAAGCCCAGCTTAGCCTGCACGAAGTAGACGAATGCGGAGATGCCCTCGCCGATCATGATGCCGGCCGGGCCGACCACGATGATCGCAATGGGAGCAGCAATGAGGAAGATCAGCATGGGCTTGAGGAAGTTCTTGGTGACAGCCGGGGTGATCTTGTCGATGGCGCGCTCAATGTAAGACAGGATCCAGGTCATGCACAGGGCCGGGATGACGGTGTAGGTGTACTTGACGCCCACCACCGGGATGCCCAGGAAGTGTGCGGCGGTATCGCCGACCGTGACCGCCTCCATCATGGTGCGGAAATCCGGGTGCAGCATCAGGCCTGCAATGGCAATGGCGATGAACATATTGGTGTTGAACTTCTTGGAAGCAGAAGCGGCCACCATCACCGGCAGGAAGTAGAAGGCTGCGTCACCGATGGTGTTCAGGATCTTGTAGGTCTCACCGTCGGCCGACAACACGCCTGCCATGCCCAGCAGCATGACCAGCAGCTTGACCATGGAACCGCCGATGATGGCGGGGATCAGCGGGGACATGGTGCCCACGATGGCATCCAGAATGTTGTTGCCCACCTTCTTCAGGGTCAGGGGCTCCTTCTTCTCGCCGCGGGCCACCTGGCTTGCCTCGCCGAAGTCGCCCATCTTGAGCACTTCGTTGTAGGCCTCTTCCACATGGTTGCCAATGATGATCTGGTACTGGCCGCCCTGGTTCACGACGCCCATGACGCCGTCGGTCGCCTTGACGGCTGCGTCGTTGATCTTGCCCTCGTCCTTCACCACAAAGCGAAGGCGGGTCATGCAGTGGGTCACGCTGGCAATGTTCTCCACACCGCCGATGTTCTCCACGATCTTTTTGGAGATCGCAGCATAATCTTTTGCCATGATTGTTTCTCCTTTACCTTTTCAAGTCATCCAATTTCCGGTCGAAGTACTTCTGATGTGTCCATTATAGACGCAGGCAGGTGGTTTGTCAGCAGTTTCTGGGCATAAAAAAACAAGTGCCGTTTTTTCGCACTTGTTTTTTCCAGGTAACACCCTGTTTTTTATTTTGGACTTTTTTCAGATGGCCGCCGGGCCCTCGGAGGTGTAGCGGTAGAGCTTTTTGCCCAGCCGCTCCACGATGCTCATGGCCGGGAGCTGGGTCGTCACATCGTAGACTCCCAGCCGCTCGTAGGTGACATAATAGGCCAGATTATAGTCCGAGAGTTTTGCGATGGTGCAGTTTTCCGTGTTGGTCACGCTGAGGATCTGGCAGTTCTGCTCCTTGAAGCGCATCACATGGCCGATGGTGTCGCGGGACTCGCCGGACACTGAAAACACGATCACCAGCGAATTTTCCACGAATCGGCTCTCGGTGGGATAATGGGGCTCGTCGATGTACAGGCAGAACTTGCCCATGCTGGAAAAATAGCGTGCCCCGTACTTGGCCACGATGCCGGACATGCCGCTGCCTACAAAAAAGATGTGCCGGGCCTGAAAAATGACCTTGGTCAGCATGTCCAGCTTCTGCTCAAACTCCGCCGAGCAGGTCTTTTTCAAAAAGTCGATGACCTCCGACACATCGTCCTTGACCGGCGGCTGCTTTGCCTGTTCCAGATGCTGGCGCAGCCGGATCTTGAACTCCGCGTAGCCGTCGCAGCCCGCCTTTTTGCAGAACCGGAGGATGGTGGAGGTAGACACATGGGCGGCATCCGCAAACTCCCGGATGCGCATATAGCACACCTTGTCCGCGTTCCGCACAACATACTTATAAACTTCCAGCTCCAGATCATTCAGGCTGCAGATCATCTCTTCGCTGAACATCGGCCGCCCCTCCCTCGTGGTGGTTTTTGTTCCAGTATACTGTATTTTTTGCCGCGTTACAATTCCCCTGCTCAGAAAAAAGCCGCCGCACGGTGGCAGGGCCGTGCGGCGGCAGAAACATGCTTTGGGGAACCGATCAGATCAGGCTCAGGGCCTCTTCGTCGCCCACGAGGGTGAAGTCGGGGTGCATCTGCAGGATGCTGGCGGGCACTTCCGGGGTGACCGGGCCGAAGAAGGCCTTCTTCACGATCTCGGCCTTGCCGGTGCCGTTGACCACCATCAGCACCTTACGGGCCTGCATGATGGTCTTGATGCCCATGGTGTAGGCCTGCTTGGGCACCAGGTCTACGTTGCCGTCAAAGAAGCGCTTGTTGGCCTCGATGGTCTCCTGGGTCAGGTCCACACAGTGGGTCTCCAGCTCAAAGGCCTCGCCCGGCTCGTTGAAGCCGATGTGGCCGTCGTGGCCGATGCCCAGCAGCTGCAGGTCGATGCCGC
>ERZ772876.4122-NODE-4122-length-9792-cov-2.354421_pt1 | contig 9792 bp, 9 predicted proteins | sample MGYA00580584_ERZ772876 | MGnify/ENA primary metagenome ERZ772876 (study PRJEB29015, sample SAMEA2737728) | human gut metagenome | biome: human gut; feature: human-associated habitat; material: faeces | place: China | collected 2012 ...
ACCAGGAAAACCGCACCCCCGGCAGCCTGCCGGGAACAAAGACGCAGATGACCATCCGCTCCAAAACGTACATGGGCAGCGGATTTAATGAGCTGAAGTTTGATGATGCGACAGGGAGAGAACAGGTCTACATCCACGCGCAGAAGAACATGGATACCGAAGTGCTCAACGACCGTACCACCACCGTAAAACACGATCACCGCGAAACCGTAAAAAATGACCAGACGGTCACGATCCAGGAAGGTAACCGCCTTCTTACGGTGGAAAAAGGCCACAAGATCACCGGAGTACTGAAAGGGTCTTTATCTGAGGATGTCTTTCAGGACAGAGGCACGATTGCCGGTTCGGTGCATGTTGACGCTGTAAACAATGGTGGCGAAGGCGACGGTATACAGGCTTATACGGCGATTAAGGAAATTTTGCTGGCCGTGGAGGAAAGCAAAATTGCGCTGACGCCGGATGGCATTCAGCTACAGGTCGGGGAATCGACGGTAATCAGGCTGTCGAAGGATGGCATCACCATCGTGGGCGGTTCTGTTTTCATCAACTGATTCACTCAGATTATCAGGGAGTATTTTATGCAGTTCACTTTTAATGAAGGCCACATTCAACTGCCGTCTCAATGGCAGGATCAGTCAATGCAGGTCCTGGTGTCCACAGATAACAGTGGCATCAACCTGGTCATTACCCGCGAAGCCGTTCCACAGGGAACCCTGACACCAGAGCTGTACCAGGAAACGCTGGCGCTGTACCAGGGCAAACTTGATGGGTACACCGAACATGCCTGCCGGGAAATCACTCTGGCAGAGGCCCCGGCCTGGCTGCTGGATTATTCCTGGAACGGTCCGGAAGATGAGGGGAATCAGGGGCGGATTAGCCAGATAGCCGTATTCCAGCGGCGTGGAGATACGCTGCTGACCTTCACTTTCAGCACCTCCTTATCCCTGAAGAACAGTCAAAAGACGATGCTGCTGGAGGTGATAAAGAGCTTCACCCCGTTGCCACCGGAGAATGACATCCAAAAGGACCAGCCGCGCTGACATAAACGAGGGATAACACATGAGTGAAGGACCAGGCGGGCCACAGGGAGCGACCGCAGGCGGTACGCTGGCAATGCGAATGCTGTCACAGCAGGCGATGGTCGCCAGCCAGATGAAACGGGCAGCCAACGACAAAGCCATTGCACAGATGCTGGCAGCAAAGAAGTCCGGCCCACCTGCCGCCAGGCTGGGCGATGAAATTCAGCATAAAAGTTTTCTGGGGGCACTGGCAGGGGCCGTGCTGGGGGCGATAGTGACCATCGCAGAAGGTTGCCTGATTATGGCCGCCTGCGCCACCGGCCCTTATGCGCTGGTTCTGGTGCCTGCGCTGATGTATGCCAGCTATAAGGCGAGTGATTATGTGGAGGAGAAACAGAACCAGCTTGAGTCATGGATAAACAGCTTTTGTGACACGGACGGCGCCATCAATACCGGTTCTGAAAATGTAAACATTAACGGAAAGCCCGCTGCCAGGGCCGCCGTCACCCTTCCCCCTCCTCCCCCACCTGGAGCAATACCTGAAGTCCCACAGGGGGAACCCTCATGGGGTGATATTGCCACTGACCTGCTTGAATCGGCAGCGGAAAAAGCAGTACCACTGGCGAAGGCCTGGGGGAACGCTGTTATCACCCTGACGGACAGCAATGCCGGTTTTATGGATCGCGTCAGCGCCGGCGCATCGCTTCTGTTTCCCGCCGGTCCGGTATTAATGGAGTTTGCCACCATGGTGGGCGGGCGTGGCGAAATCAAAAAAGACGTGGATTTCCCGGAAGCCGGTGAGGACACGGCGCTCTGCGACAAGGAGAACAAACCACCGAGGATAGCCCAGGGCAGCAGCAACGTCTTTATCAACAATCAGCCTGCCGCGCGCAAGGGCGACAAACTGGAGTGCAGTGCGGCGATCGTGGAAGGTTCGCCGGACGTCTTTATTGGCGGTGAGCAGGTGACCTATCTGGATATCCAGCCGGAGTTCCCGCCATGGCAGAGAATGATCCTGGGAGGAATAACGATAGCCAGCTATCTTCTGCCGCCAGCAGGACTGCTGGGAAAACTGGGGAATCTGGCGAAACTGGGCAAACTGGGAAACCTGCTGGGGAAAAGCGGGAAGCTGCTGGGTGCAAAACTCGGCGCATTGCTGAGCAGAACAAAAAATGCCCTGAAAAATACGTATAACGTCCTGAAAAAGTTTATCAAAGATCCGGTTGACCCGGTAACCGGCGCGTACTGCGACGAACGTACTGACTTCACCCTGGGCCAGACACTCCCCCTCTCCTTCACCCGTTTCCACAGTTCTGTACTGCCACTGCATGGCCTGACGGGCGTGGGCTGGAGCGACTCCTGGAGCGAATACGCCTGGGTGCGTGAACAGGGAAACCGGGTGGATATCATCAGCCTGGGAGCCACGCTGAACTTCGCCTTCGACGGTGAAAGTGATACGGCGGTTAACCCGTATCACGCCCAGTACATCCTGCGCCGCCGTGATGATTACCTGGAGCTGTTCGACCGTGATGCCCCGCGTGTAGGCCAGCGCTGTCTCGTAGCTCAGTGTGCGCAGGCCCGTCGCCTCGAGGATGCCCGGCGCGACGCCGACCACGCGCACGCCCTTCTTGCCGAGCTCCTTCGCCCAGCTGCGGGTCAGCGAGTTGACCGCGTTTTTGCTTGCCGCGTAGACGCTCTGCCCCTCGGAGCCTTCAAGGCCCGATTCGGACGACATGTTCACGATCACGCCGTGCCGCTGCCGCACAAGTACGCGCGCCGCGGACTGGGCGCAAAAAAACAGGCCCTTCAGGTTGACGTTCATGACCTTGTCCCAGACCGCTTCGTCCAGTTCGTACTGGTGCCCTTCGTCGACGAGCAGGCGCGGGATGTTGATGCCCGCGTTGTTGACGATGCCGTCCAGACCGCCGAAATGCGCGACTGTCTTTTCGACCATCGCGTCGACGCTTGCGCGGTCGGTCACGTTGGTCGGGATGTAGAGCGGCGTGCCGTTCTGGTATTCCGGTGCTTTCGGGTTCATGTCGCAGGCCGCGACGTTTGCCCCGTCCGCCAGCAGCTCCTCCACGATCGCCCGGCCAATGCCCGACGCACCGCCTGTGACGATGAAGGTCTTGTGTTCCAGCTCCAGCCAATTCTGTTTCATCATATGGTTCCTTTCTGGGGGCTGATCCAGATGCACCTTAAATATCGATCTCGTACCCCGCGGGCATTCTTGCAAGCTCTTCTTCGCGGCGCGCCAGATGGTCGCCGCGCTTCGGGCCGTAGGGGAACTTGTTTTTGCCGGAGAAGAAGTCCGCGCTTCCTCCGCCGTCTGTGCAGCAGTCCTCCTGCATGTACTGCTCCAGCAGGGCGCGCAGCTCGCGTACGCGGGGGTTGGATGCATCATAGCGGTTGGTATCCTCCGGCATGCGGTCGAAGTAATACCAGCGATTCTCGAACGCATGATAGACCAGCTTGTCGTGGTTGGACGAGACGGTGTAAGCGCCCTTCTTTCCGGTGCTGAACTGCGAGTAGACCTCGCTGTGCCGCGCATCGGAGAAGAGGTCGATGCCGTCAAAGTGCTCACCGCAGTACTCGATCCCGGCAAGGCTGAGGAGCGTGGGCGCGACGTCTACGAGCGAGCAGACATCGCTGCGCCGCGCTGCGGCCTGACCGGGGACGCGGAGCATGAACGGGATGCGCAGCGCGCCGTCCAGCATGGAGCGTTTGCCCATCGTGCCGAAATCGCCAAGCATTTCGCCGTGATCGGAGGAGAAGAAGATGATGGTGTTGTCATACAGCCCGCGTGCCTTCAGCGCATCGATGATACGGCTGATCTGATAGTCCACAAAGGAGATGCAGGCAAAGTAGAAATTGCGGAGCAGGCTGAGATCCTGACGGCTGATGCCGACCTTATCCAGCGTGAACCGGTCGCTCATGAACGCGGCGAATTCCGCGGGATCCTCCGGCATGTACGGATCGTCGGAGACGGTGCGGTACATCTTGTTCCAGGGCGCCGGAGGCGCGAAGGGCGGATGCGGATGGATGAACGAGCTGACCAGAAAGAACGGGCGCGATGCGTCGCAGTCCCGGAGGAAATCTACGCTCCTGTCGCCGATCCACTGTGTCGGGTGAACCTCGGCGGGAAGCTGCGAAACCTGCGGAATGTAGTACATTTCGCTGCGCTGCCCGTTGTAGTCAAAGACGTTTTTATACGCGCCGGAGGTGATGAACTGCGTATACTGATCCGCCGGGTCAGACATTTCCTCCTGCGTGTATCGCGTCTGGAAGCCCATGGGGCCATAGAGATCCAGCGTGTGGTGCATTTTGCCGACGCAGCAGGTCTGATAGCCGCTGCCTGTAAATTTGGAGTAGAAGCCGTTTCCGGTGTAGGCGCTGCCATAGTTGTTGTTGCAGCAGCCGGAGTGCGCCGGATAAAGGCCGGAGTACATCGAAAACCGCGCGGGAACGCAGACGGGGGCAGGCGTAAAGCAGTTGTCAAACACGGTAGACTCCTGCGCCAGCGCGTCCAGCGCCGGAGTGACCAGGCGGCGCGGCTTGCCGGGGGCGTAGATCGTGTCCGCGCGCTGCTGATCGGTAAATAAAAATAAGACGTTCGGTTGTTGGTTCATAAGCCCTCCTTAGAACATGCCGCCGCAGGGCGGCAAGGGACAAAGCTTTAATTGACGCGGCTCTCGAGCCGCTGGATACTGCCCATAAAATTCCGCTGCACGGCGGCATCGGCGGTTCGGCCATTTTGCCACATGGCCTCCACCAGCGCGCCATAGACCGGCGGGACGACCGCCAGGATCATGCGCGCTTTCGGCGAAGCCTTGGCGCAGACGAGCTGGACATATTTCGGGTAGGCGCGGAAAATCCCGCCGGACATCACGACCGGGAATTCGCCGGGAAAGTATTTCTCGGCCGCGAATGTCAGCTCGGACAGCTTGTAGGCGGATTCTTCCACGATGCGCCTGCACACGGCGTCGCCCATCTCCATACCCTCGAACACGGTATGTGCGAAGGACGCAATGTAGGAACGGCCGCCGGCATAAATATTCGCGAGACTGTCCCAGGGCTTTTTGCCAAGCGCCTTTGTGATCAGGTCGGCAAGCACGGTGTATTCGCCGCGCCCATCGAGATAGCGGCAGGCCTCTTTGAGGCCGGCCTGACCCAGCTCATAGCCGCTGCCGCCGGTGTCGATCAGATAGCCCAGACCGCCGACCTGACGGATGGGCTCGCTGCCGATAATAATGGACAGGGAGGATCCAGTGCCGCAGATCATGCCGCAGCCGTCCGCATGCCCGAGCGTGCTGGAGACTACGATGCGCCGGTCGTCCTCGACGCGAACCACCGCGCCGCCAAGCTCCTGCGCGAGAAGCGTTTCGAGGTGCATGTCGACGTGATTGGCGCCGGCGATTCCGGCGTATATGGAGCAGATCGGGCCGGGCGCCGCAGCGTCGAGCTGTCTTACGTTTCTTAAAATGATCTCGCGTGCCGGATCGGCCCCGATGTCAAGTGGGTTGCAGCCGGAATCAACAGCGCGGGAAATCACAGAACCCTCCGCGTCCGCAAGAATAAACTCGGTCTTGGTTCCGCCGGAGTCTATTCCGATGTAATATTCCATCTATGTTGCCTCTTTCTTGATTCAGTTTGGCGAGTATCACCACCACTTGATCAGGTTGGTGATCCGGTTGCGCATCTCGATAAAATCGGGAGCCGCAATGTCGCGGGGGTGCGGCGCGTCGTTGGGGACGATCTCCTTGATGGAGGTGGGCTTGTTCGTCAGAACCAGGATCCGGTCGCCCAGATAGACGGCCTCCTCGATATTATGGGTGATGAAAAGGACGGTCGTTTTGGTCTGCTTGCACAGACGGATGACCTCGTCCTCGAGCTTGAAGCGGAGGTTGATGTCCAGCTGGCCGTAGGGCTCGTCCATTAACAGCAGCTCCGGCTTGGTGGCGAAGGCCCAGCAGAAGATCGGGCTGCGTCGCAAAGGCGCGCGCGATGACGACACGCTGGAGCATGCTGGCCGACAGCTGCTTGGGATAGTAATCGGCAAACGGCGTCAGGCCGACCAAATCGAGCGCGTTGTTGACCTTCTCGTCGATGTTTTTGTAGTCGCGCTTGATGTCCAGACCGAAGCGGACGTTTTCGCGGACGGTGAGCCACTCCATGGCGGAGTATTCCTGAAAGATGTAGGCGATGCTGTGCTTGCGCAGATCAATCTCTTCGCCGTCGAGCAGAATGTTGCCGGCAGTCGGCTCATACAGGTGCGTCAGGCTGTTCAAAAACGTGGTTTTGCCGCAGCCCGTCGGGCCGACGATGCACAGGAACTCGCCGTCGTACACGTCAAAGGAAACGTCGTTCAAAACAAGCAGGTCGCCGAATTTCTTGGTCAGGTGGGTGACCTTGACTTTGACTTTTCTATTTTCCATATCCATGCTCCTTAATAAACGGCGCTGTTCATGCGCTCGGTGATCTCCTTGCGCAGACGCATAAATTCAGGCGACACAAGATCGCGCGGGCGCGGGAGATCGATCTTATATTCCGCACGGATCTGGCTCGGGCAGTCGCTGAGCAGGATGATGCGGTCGGCAAGGTAGAGCGCCTCTTCGATGTTGTTCGTAACAAAGACGACCGTGCGCTTTTCCTTTTCCCAGATCTCCTCGATGGATTCCTGCATCATATAGCGGGTCTGCGCGTCGAGATGGCCGAACGGCTCGTCCATCAGGAGCACATCAGGATCGCTGCAATACGCTCTGGCGATGCCGACGCGCTGCTTCATACCGCCGGAGAGCTGGATGGGAAAGCTCTTTTCAAAGCCTGTGAGGCCGACCAGATCAATGAACTTCTGCGCGATCTGGGCGCGCTCCTTTTTGGGGATCTTTTTGACCTTCTGGCTGAAGGCGACATTGTCCATGACCGTCATCCAGGGGAACAGGGCCATCGTCTGATACACCATGGCTCTCGACGGTTCAGGCATTTCAACGGTTTTGCCGTTGTGGAAAACCGTGCCGTCGCTGGGTTCCAGACCGGCCAGCATATTGAGCAGCGTGGTCTTGCCGCACTGACCCGGCCCGAAGATGACGAGAAATTCGTTTTCATATACATCGAACGTCAGATCGCGAAGCACCTCGAAATCGCCCTTCGGCGTTTTGAAGGTCTTGCCGAGTCCTTTGCAGGACAGCTTTATTTTCCTTGATTGTTCCATATGAGGCACCTCTCTTCCAACTTTCTCATTCCAATGGCCAGCAACAGCCCCACGATCCCGATCGCGAGCATACCGGCGATCATCTGCGTCATGTCGTTTACGCTCTGTCCGGCGATGATGATCCAGCCGACGCCCTCGGTCGCGCAGACCATTTCGGCGGCGAGCATCGTCATCCAGGAGTTGGACAGGGCGACCTGCGCACCGGAGAAGATGGAGGGGACAGCGGCGGGCACGACGATCTCAAAGAACAGCTGCGATTTGGAAGCGCCCAGCATTCTTGCCGCGCCGACCAGCTGCTTGTCCACGTGGCTCGCGCCGGCGAAAGCGTTGAGCGTGAACGGAACGAAGGCGGCGATGAAGATCAGGAAGTACTTGTACTTTTCCCCGATGCCGAACCACAGGATGGCCAGCGGGATCCACGCCAGCGGCGCGATGGGGCGCAGGAGGTTGAAAATCGGCATCATGACGGCACGCACATAGTCGAACCAGCCCATCGTCAGGCCGAGGATGATGCCGAGCACGGCGGCAATGGAGAAGCCGACCAGAACGCGGCTCAGGCTCCACAGGACGTGGCCGACGACGGTGTAGTAGTTGCCGACCTTGTGGGTGAGGATGTAGAAGAACTCTTTAAAGACCGCGACCGGCGTGGGGAAGGTGATCTCGGACGTGCTCAGCATCACGCAGACCTGCCAGAGCAGAAGCAGCACGATAAACGCGCAGACGGGATACACAAAGGTTCTCAGCTTTTTGTTCATCTCAGACATCTCCTTTCACAAGCGCACGCTCCAGAAGATCGAGAAGCGCGGAGAGAATGGTGCCGCAGACGCCGATGACGATCATGCCGACGATGATGATGTCCGCGCGGCAGAGCAGGCGGCCGATCTGGATCATATAACCCAGACCGCTGTCGGAGCCGAGCATTTCCGCCGCGACCAGGCAGCCCCAGGAGGAGTTCAGCGAGACTTTCAGGCCGGTGAAGATATGCGGCAGCGCGGACGGGATCGCGACCTTGAACAGGATGCGGAGCTTGGATGCGCCAAAGGTCTGGCCGACCCAGATATGTACCTTTTTGACGGATTTGATGCCGGTATAAGAGTTGACGACGCAGGGGATGAACGCGGAAAGAAACACAATGGCTGCCTTTGCCACAACGCCGATGCCCAGAAGGATGATCATGATCGGGATCCAGGCGATCGGCGGAATATTCCGAATAAAGTCAAACACGGGGCGGAGCGTCGTGTCCATGGGTTCCCACCAGGCCATCACGACGCCGAGCGGCACGCCGATACACGCGCCGAAGCAGAAGCCCAGCAGGGAGACGCGCAGGCTGGAGAAGATGTGGGTGGGGAGCGTAGCCCCATCCGGCTTTTTCGTAGTCCATTTTGCAATGCCGGTTTCCAGTGCGGTGACCGGAGAGGGAAAGAGGGTCGCGGGAGCAAGCTTGAGCACGTCCGTGACGAGGTACCACAAAAGGAAGAAGAGGCACAACGAAAGCGCGGATATGAGCTTGAGCCTGATGGCCCGCTCTTTTTTCTGCTGTAAAGTCATAATATCCTCCATCTCTGGCTGAATAAATGAAGCTGCGATCTCCCGCAGCTTCATTTAGTCAAGCCCAAGTTTATTTCACGTACTGTGCAGCGTAGGCATCCAGAGCCTCGGCGAGGATGGTGGTGTCCATGTTGTTCATGACCTTATCATGATCTTCCGTGGTGATGTTCTCGACTTGCTCATAGAAGTCGGCAAGGAGCTTGAAGGAAGCGGAGGTGTCGGTGGTCTTGAGCTGCTCATAGGTGAAGTAGGGGCGCTCGAGGACCTGATGACGGATCGCCTCAGCGTCAACGCTGACACCGCAGAACTCATAGTAGTCGAGCATCGCCTGCATCAGAACGTCGTCGTCCTGGAAGGTTTCGGCGGTGCGGATCATCTGAACGATGAAGCTGACCAGCGCGTCGTGCTTGGAAGCGTCCTCAAAGAATGCGCGGGAGCAGAGGACGTTGTCGTAATACGGAACGCCGAGCGTCGCCATGCCGCAGGCAGTGACGTACTTTTCGGGGTCATAGTTGTCAGTGGTGGGGTAGGAGGTCTTGGCGAGATCGGCTTCGCCGGAGACAAACGCCTGATAGGCCGAGTCGTCATTCATGTTGACGAGGGTCACGTCGTCCTCCGTCAGGCCGAACTGCTGCAGGTACACGTCGGCGAGGATCTGCGCGGCGGTGCCCATCGGGAGCAGGAACTTCTTGCCTCTCAGGGTGTCGGCGCTGCCGTACACTTCGGGATAGTCGGCGAGCTCGCCCTTGACCTGCGCGATGTCGCTGTCGGCGCGGACGACAAAGTTCTGGCCGGCGCCGGAGTCCTCATGGGAATAGAGGTAGACCGCGTCGTAGACAGAGCAGGAGGAGATGCCGGCGGCGCCGATGGTGAACACGTCGACAAGGCCGGAGCCGAGCGCTTCGTTGATGCCGGAGCCCTGCGCGAAAACGGTCAGCTCAAGGTTGAAGCCGTTTTCAACGTCCCAGCCCTGCTCGTGGATGTACCACAGCGGGAGGCTGAGCTGCTGGTTGA